>Ga0075017_100002632_pt1 | contig 11261 bp, 12 predicted proteins | sample AleBraG_ABR_2012_FD_71475 | JGI IMG/M metagenome (GOLD analysis project Ga0075017, IMG submission 71475) | Freshwater sediment microbial communities in response to fracking from Pennsylvania, USA - Alex Branch Run_MetaG_ABR_2012 | ecosystem: Environmental > Aquatic > Freshwater > Creek >...
CCACCCATCGACGCGGCGATCCAGACCTTGACCTCCTCCTTGCCGTACAAGGGGCCCCACCAGTGGTCGAGATAGAAGGCGTCGTCGACCATGAGCTCCACCCAGGCCTCCCAGTCCTCGCGGACGGGGCCGAGCTCGAAGTAGCGGGCGAACGCGGCGTCCACCTCGTCGCGCGGATACTGCTGTTGTGCGGCCATGAGATCCCCCCGGATTGCCCTGTGACACGCGCCCGTGGGCGGCGATGTACTGCGGGAGCAGGGGTGGCGAGCTCTCCCTCGCCACCCCTGCTCCTCTTCGACTCCTGGTGCTGCGTCAGCCGCCGATACGCGAGTTGTAGTCCTGCATCGCGGCGGTCGCCTTGCTCGTTGCGTCCTGGAGCGCCGTCTTGGGCGCGGTGCCGTTCAGGAACATCGCGTTCTCGGCGTCACGCATCGCGTCCCGGACGCCCGTGTAGTTGCCGATGACCGAACCCGAGGTCGCCACGTTGGTCGGGCCGTTGAGGAGCTGGTCGTAGGCCACCTTGTACGACGGGTTCTGCGCCCAGTACGCCTGCATGTCGGTGCTCGCCGCCGACGACTTGCGGATCGGCAGGTAGCCGGTGCCGATCGCCCACTTCGTGATGTTGGCGGCGTCGTCGAGGAACTTCAGGTACTGCCATGCGGCCGCCTGCTTCTCGGGCGCCGACTTGTTCACCATGAACAGCTCACCGCCGCTCACCAGCACACCGCCCTTGCTGTTGCCGGTCGGGCCAGGCAGCGGCGCGACGCCGAGGTCGATGTTGGGATCGTTGCCCGCGGCGAGCACCGAGGTGATGGTGCCGAGCGCGGCGCTGGTGTCGAACGCCATCGCGTGCGTCCCGCTACGGATGCCGAGCAGGTTGTCGAACCCGTTGCTCCCGAGGTCGGGGTTGGTGGTGGCGAGGCCGTCCTTCACCATGCCCGACAGGAACGTGTAGATCTGCAGGCCGGTCTTGTCGTCGTAGACCGTCTTCGTCGCCGTGCCCTTGCGACCGTTGCTGTTGTTCACGTAGAGCGCGTTGGCGAGCCCGCGCCAGTGCTCGAAGAAGCCCGGCTCGGTCTTGAGGCCGAGCGGCGCCTCCACGCCGTTCGCCTTCAGCTTCTCGGCCGCGGCCCTCACCTCGGCGAAGCTCGTGGGCGGCTTGGTGGGATCGAGGCCGGCCGCGGTGAACGCCTTCTTGTTGTAATAGAGTACGGGGCCGCTCGTGTTGAACGGCATCGCGTACTGCGTGCCCTTCACGGTGAAGTAGCTGGTCACCCGGGGCAGGAAGTCGGAGAAGCTGTACTTGTCGGCCTTCGCGCACACCGACGCCGGCAGCACCGTGCCGGTGTCGATCATCTGTCCCTGGTCGGTCTCCTGAAGCTGCACGATGTCGGGCAGGTCACCGCTGGCGAGCCCGGCCTTGTACTTCGTGAAGGTCTGCACGTAGTCGATCTGGTTGACGAGGTTGACCTTCACCTTGCTCTGCGACGAGTTGAACGCGTCGGTGAGCGACTGCAGCGTCTGCTCGTTCGCCCGGGTCATCGAGTGCCAGAAGGTGAGCTGGACCGGGCCGCTCGCCTTCTTCAGCGCGGTGAGCGGACACGACGTGCTGGTGGCCGCGCCGGCCGCGGTCGGTGAGAGCACCACCGCCGAGATCCCAGCGGTGGCGACGACCGCCGCGATCCCCGCTCCCGCCCAACGCCTCCATGCACGCATCGTTGCGCTCCCCGCTCCCAGGGCCCGACGCCCCGTCCGGCCACAGCATTACCGATGGGAGACCCTGCGGCGCAGTCATCCAGGGTGAACAGATGGTGCCTACCCCTTCACGGCCCCCGCAGTCAGGCCCCGCACGAGGTGCCGCTGGAAGAACAGCAGCAGGATCACCAGCGGGATCACCGCGATGATCGCCCCCGCGAACGTGATGTTGACCTGGTCGATGCTCGTCTGCTGGAGCTGCTTGAGGCCGATCTGGACGGTGCGGTACTGGTCGTCCTTGGTGATGAGGAGCGGCCACAGGTACTGGTTCCAGGCCGCGAGGAAGGCGAACACGCTCAGCGCGGCGACGGCGGGGCGGGCGAGCGGCACCGCGACGCGCCACAGGAAGCGCCAGTGCCCGTAGCCGTCGAGCGCGGCGGCGTCGCGCAGGTCGTGCGGCAGGGTCATGAAGGTCTGGCGCATGAGGAACGCGCCGAACCCGGTGGCGAGGAACGGCACCGCGAGCCCGGCGTAGCTGTTGTAGAGCCCGAGGTTGCTGATCGTCGCCACGTTGGTGACGATCGTGACCTCGAACGGCACCATCAGCGTGGCGAGGAACACCACGAACAGCGTGCGCTTGAACGGGAACTCGAGGAACGCGAACGCGTAACCCGCGAGGATCGCGGTGAGCACCTGCCCGAGCGTGATGATCACGGTGACGATCGCACTGTTCACCATGTAGGTGCTCATGTGGCCCTGGTTCCACGCGTCGGCGTAGCTGCTCCACTGCGGGTCGGTGGGGAACAGCTTCGGCGGCCGGTGCGTGATGTCGGACGGCAGGAGCAGCGAGTTCACGATCGTGATGTAGATCGGGAACAGGATCACGATCGCGAGGAACGTGAGCAACGCATAGCGCGCGACCTTGCCGAGCACCCGGCGACGGTGCTGGCGGCGCACCTCCTGCTCAGGTGTGCGCTGCAAGCGGGCGTGGTCGAGCGCGGGCGCAGGGCTGGCGTCAACGCTCATACGACACCCGCCGTTCGAGGAAGCGCAGCTGCGCGAGCGCCAGGATCAACGTGATGAGGAACAGCGCGACCGCGAGCACCGCGGCCTTGCCCGGGTCGGACTGCCGTTGCAACGTGTCGTAGATGTAGTAGGTGAGCACGTTCGTCTTCTTGAGCGGCCCGCCCTGCGTGAGGATGTCGATCTGGCCGAACGATTGGAACGCGAAGATCGTGCCGACCACCACGGTGAAGAAGATCGTGGGCGACATCATCGGCAGCGTGACGTGCCAGAAGCGCGACCACGCGCCGGCGCCGTCGACCTCGGCCGCCTCGAACAGCTCGTCGGGCACGCTCTGCAGTCCCGACGCCATGAGGATGAACGTGAGGCCGAGCGTCTGCCACACGGTGACCAGCGCGACGGCGATGAGCGCCCAGTCGGGGTTCTGCAGGATCGGCGGGTTGGTGTCGAGTCCCAGCCATGGGAGCAGCCCGACCGCGGGGCTCATCAGCGTGCCGAAGATCACCGCGGCGACCGCGACCGAGGTGGCCACCGTCGACGAGAAGATCGTGCGGTACACGCCGATGCCCCGCAGCTGCTGGTGCGCGAGGACCGCGAGGCCCAGACCCAGCACGATGCCGATGGGCACCGTCAGGATCGCGAAGAGGAACGTGGTCTTGACGCTGTCGAAGAAGTCCTGCGAGGTGAGGACGCTCTTGTACTGGTCGAGACCGACGTACTTGCTCGGGAGCCCCGGGAACGGCGGGTTGCGGAAGAAGCCGAGGTACACGTTGTGCACCAGCGGCCAGAACACGAACGTGACGAAGACGACCAGTGCGGGGAGCAGCAGCAGGTACGCGAGGCCGCGCTCGCGGCGACGACGGGCACGACGTGCGGGAGTCGGCGGCGGAGGGGGCGCCGGGGTGACCAGCCGGCCAGGCGCGGTCGAGGCGCTCACGCGTCGTCGGTCCCCAGGCGCCGGCCCGACTCCGGGTCGAACAGGTGGACGGCAGCGGGGTCGGCCACGAGGCGGGTGGCGCTCTCCTCGCGCGGCGCGGCGTCGTGCGCGTCCTGGCGCACGATCACGATCTGCTGGTCGGTGAGGCGGCAGATCACGTGCCGCTCGTGGCCGAGCGACTCCACCACCGTGACGTTCGCGTCGACTCCGCGGCCGTCGCCCGGTGCGGCGAAGGTGAGGTCTTCGGGGCGCACGCCGATGACGACCTCGTCGAGGCCGGCCTCGCGCACCGCGGCGCTCACCTCGGGCGCGAGGGGCACCTGCCCGCCCGGGAGCTGCGCGAACATCTCGTTGCCCGACGCCACGACGCGCCCGGCGACGGTGTTCATCGGCGGACTGCCGATGAAACGGGCCACGAACAGGTTGGCCGGCTTCGCGTAGACGTCCTGGGGGCGGCCGACCTGCTGGAGCACGCCGTTGCTCATCACCGCGATGCGGTGCCCCATCGTCATCGCCTCGACCTGGTCGTGGGTCACGTAGACGATGGTGGCCTTCAGCCGGCGCTGCAGCTCCACCAGCTCGGCGCGCGTCTGCACGCGCAGCTTCGCGTCGAGGTTGGAGAGCGGCTCGTCCATCAGGAACACCTGCGGACGGCGCACGATGGCTCGGGCGAGCGCGACGCGCTGTCGCTGACCGCCGGAGAGCTGCGCGGGCTTGCGCTCGAGGAGCGCGCCGAGGTCGAGGCTCTCGGCGGCGTCGGTGACGAGCTGGTCGCGTTCGGCGGCCGGCACCTTGCGCGACCGCAACGGGAACTCGATGTTCTTGCGCACGGTCATGTGCGGGTAGAGCGCGTAGCTCTGGAACACCATGGCGACGTCGCGGTCCTTGGCCTCGACGTCGGTGACGACGCGGTCGCCGATGACGATCGTGCCCGCAGTCGGGTCCTCGAGCCCGGCGATCATCCGCAGCGCGGTGGACTTGCCGCAACCCGACGGGCCGAGCAACACCAGGAACTCCTCGTCGGCGACCTCGATGCTCAGGTCGTCGACCGCGGCGACGTCGTCGAACGTCTTCGACACGTGGTCGAGCACCACCCGGCCCACGATGCCTCCCTCAGTCCCCTCAGTCCCGCGGGATCAGTCCCGGAGCCGGCTCAGCTCGCCGCGTCACGCTTCGGCGGCCGCCAGAACACGGCCAGGAAGGCGAGTGCGCCGCCCACGCCGACGATCAGGGAGATCGCGAGGTTCGTGCCGTACTTGTCGAAGCCGAAGATGTTGAACGCGTTGTCGAGCGACCACTCACCGCCGCCGAGCGTGCCCAACGTGAGGCTCACGAAGGCGACGGTGGCGACGTACTCGTAGCCCTCGGTGGAGGTGTTCAGGAAGAACCCGTTGCGCAGGTGGTTCGTGAGCCAGGCCACGACCATCAACGCGCACACCCCGGCGTACGCGAACGGGGTCAGGAGGCCGAACACGAGGAGGAACGGGATCCCGATCTCGGTGCCGGTGACCGCGTAGGCATGGAGCCAGCCGGGCTTGAGCCCGAGGCTCTCGAACCAGTTGGCCATGCCGGGTCCGGCCTTGACCGACTTCACGTGCCGATACCCGTGGGCGAAGATCATGATCGCGATCCACACCCGTGACAGCAGCAGCGCGAAGTTCAGCGCGTCCACGTTCCCCATCTGTCCCCTCGCCTCCTCGGCAACTTGGAGCGGGACGCTAGTCGGCACGGAGTGCGACCGGCGAGGACCGTGACCTGGTTGCTCTCGGGTGGTTCAGCTGACCGCGTGGCGCAGCTCGGGGACGAGACCCGCCCGGGCGAGCATGCGCACGGCCCGCTCCTCGGCGACGTCGATCACCAGCGCGGATCCGGGCTCGCGCTCCATCACGAAGGTGACCACGCAGTCGTCGCACGCATCCGTGGCCCGCATCACGCACTCGCCGCAGTCGATCGTCATCGCCGTCGTGCCCGTCGTACCCGTCGTGCCCGTCATCCCGACCATCCCTGTCGCTCCTCGTGTCGTCCCGCCGAGGAACACGATCGCAGGGGGGTGTGACACCTACCGCCGCAGGACGGCCAGGAGCGTGTGGGCGCCGACGGCCACCGCGCCCTCTCCCTCCGAGCGGCGCTTCACGGCACCGTCGCTCGACGCCACCACCACCGGAACGGTGCGGGGCGGCGCGGCGGCCTCGCGCACCACGACGTCGTCGGCCTCCTCACCGGCGGCCGAGAACACGACCCGCACACCGGGACGACGCGGCAGGGGCACGCCCCGTACGTCGTCGCCGTCGAAGGCGACCACGATGTCGCAGCGCAGCCGCAGGTGCAGCTCGGCGAGGGCCGCGAGCAGGCGCGTGCGCTGCTCCTCGGGCGAGGCGGCCGTCCACGCCGCCTTGGTGACGTTGTAGCCGTCGACGACGAGAAGCGCTCCCCCGCTGCGCAGCACGGCGTCGAGGCCGGCGGGGGTGTCGACCGCGAGCCCGGGTGGGCAGGCCGGCCGGTTGCGGCGCGGTCGGGACGCGGCACGGTCCGCGGCACGGGATCCGCCCGATGGGGAGGGCATCGACGCGGAAGGTGCCCCCACCGATGGTGGCGTGGAGGCGGCGCGGTCCTCCGCGAGCGCGTCGAGGCGTTCCGCGAGCAACCGGGCCTCGGTGGCGGCGGCCCGCAACGGGGCCGGATCCGACGGCGGCAGGGACCGGGCGAGCGCCGCGAGCTCGCGCTCGAAGCCGCGTGCCCGCTCCGCCTCGCGCTCCGCACGGTCGACGGCCCGTTCCTCCGCGGCTCGGGCGCGCGCGAGCGCGTCCTCGAGCTCCGTCTGGGTGCGCAGCGCGGCCTCTCGCTCCGCGGCGAGCTCGTCGTCGCGCGTGCGGCGCATGCGCCGTTCGTCGCGTCGTTCCTGCTCGAGTTGGTGCAGCGCGCGCTCCGCCTCGGCGAGCGCGACCTCGGCGCGGCGGCGCGCGTCGACCGCGGCGACGCGCTCGTCGGCGCGCGCGCTCGACTCCTGGCCCAGACGACGGACTCGCGACTCGTTCATCCCGGCTTCGCACGCGGCGCCCACCCCGAACGCCCACGCTCCGGGTCGTGCCGCGTACAACGTCGACACCAGGAGGGGCAGTGCGGTGGCGTCCATCGACTCGCGCACGATGCCCAGCGCGTCGCTCGGCACCCACGCGGCGAGCACCTCCTGCACCTCCCGTCGCTCGAGGAACCGCTCCACCGCGCGCGCACGGAACCCGTCGTGCTCGGCCACGGTGCGGGCGAGTTGTCGCCGCGCCGCACCGCGGGACAGCCCGCGAGCGTCGAAGCCGGAGACCGCGCGCAGGGGCCCGGGCACTTCGTGGGGCGCCAACCCGCGGAGGACGGCCGCGGCGTCGTCGAGCAGCGGCGCGAGCAGCGCCTCGGGAATCGGCGGGACGTCTGCGGTCACGCGTCGGACGAGCGCGCGACGGGCACGTCGTCGAGGTCACCGACCTCCAGCTCCTCGATCTGCGGACCGGCGGCACCACACCAACGGCACGACACCTGCTCGACCGTCTCGTCGAGGAGCTCTTCGTCTTCCACGGTCAGCTCACCGCCGACGCTGAAGTGGAAGAACGAACGGGTGCGGCGCGCGGCGACGACGTCGAAGCGGGTGAGGTTGCCGCACGCCGAGCAGCGGTAGCGCGTCGCCATGATCCGAGACTACCGACGAGCCGCGGCGGTCGGCCGCCCCGTGGTCTGCGACGGCGGCGACTGCGGTGGTTGCGGCGCGGGGCCGCGCGGGCGACCGCCTCCGCCACCGTCGGTCGCCTTGCGCGCACGACGACGGCGGGCGAACCACCGACCGCCCTCGATGAACAACTGCACGAGGAGCGCGGTGACGAGCGCCCATGCGAGCGTGAGCACGACGAGGCGCGTGTAGCGATTCGTGCCGGTGCCGACGAACACGTCGAGCAGGTCGTTCTTCCTGATCCACTTGAAGTGGTAGGCCGGCCACGCGGTGACCAGCAGACCGACGGGCACCGCGACCACCCAGGCGAGCATTCGCCAGTACCAGCGCACCCTGGCGCGCGGCTCGGCGTTCTTCGCCGGCTTCGCGCCGGACGTGGCCGACGCGACGGCGGTGCCGGGGTCGAGGGGCGCGGCATCGCCGTTGCGGCGCTCGCGCCGGGTGCGGGACGGCGCCTCGGCGGACGCCGGGTCGGCCGGGTTCATCATGGCGCCGGCGGCGGCGCTGCTGACCGCGGCGCCGGTGATGGCATTGCCACCACCGCGACGCGGTGGGGGCGGCGGCGCGCCGGCACCGCCCCCTGCGGGCGGAGTGGGCGCCGCCGGCGTGCGCGCCGTCGGCGTGCGCGCCGTCGGGCTCGACGGTCCGGGCGCGGCGGCAGTTGCGGCTGCCGCACCCGCGGCTGCGGCGGGCGGCTGCGGGCGCCGACGGGGCGGTGCCTGTTGCGCGGGTGCCTGCTGGGGGGGCGCGGGTTTCGGTGTGCTGCGCGCGGCCGACGGCACCTTCAACACCTGACCGCAGCGCTCACAACGGAACGTCGGCGCGTCGGGGAGCGCGTTGAGCGGCGTGCGCGCGCCGCAGGCCGGGCACTCGAGGGCGCGCGCCATCAGGCTTCTCCCGACTCGCGAGCAGCGACCGACACGCGCACGAACGCCTCGAGCGTGGCGGCGGCGCGACCGTCGTCGATGACCGCGCGGGCGAGCTCGACCCCGGAGCCGAGGTCGTCGACCGCACCACCGACGAGCAGCGCGGCAGCCGCGTTCAGCGTGACGATGTCGCGCACGGGGCCCTGCGCGCCGGCGAACACCTGGTGGGTGACGGCGGCGTTGCCCGCGGCGTCGCCCCCGGCGAGGGCGCCGGGCTCGGCGTGGGTGATGCCGTGGTCGCTGGGCTCGATGTCGTAGACGCGCACCTCGCCGTCGAGCAGCTCGTGCACGGTCGACGTGGTGGTGACGGTGAGCTCGTCGAGTCCGTCGTGGCCGTGGAACACCAGCGCCCGCTCCACCCCGAGCTCGCCGAGAGTGCGCACGACGCGGTCGGCCATCACCGGATCCGACACGCCGACGGTGCGGCGGCCGGCTCCGGCCGGGTTGGCGAGCGGGCCGAGGAAGTTGAAGGTGGTGGGCACACCGAGCTGGGCTCGCACCGGCGCCGCGAAGCGCATCGCCGGGTGGAACCGCTGCGCGAAGCAGAACCCGATGCCCACTTCGTCGACGCAACGCTCGACGCCGGCGGGGCCGAGGTCGATCACCACACCGAGGGTCTCGAGCACGTCGACCGAGCCGCACTTCGACGACGCGGCGCGTCCGCCGTGCTTGGCGACGCGCACGCCCGCCGCGGCGGTGACGATCGCGGCCATGGTGGACACGTTCACCGTGCCCGCGCGGTCTCCACCGGTGCCGCAGGTGTCGACGACGGGACCGGCGGCGGGGTCGAGGGTGACGCGGTCACCGACCTCGAGCATCGCCCGCACGAGTGCCGCGAGCTCCGCGGGAGTCTCGCCCTTGGCCCGCATCGCGACGGCGAACGCGGCGATCTGGGCGTCGGTCGCGTCGCCCTTCAGGATCTGGGCCATGGCCTCGCCGGCGAGATCCGGAGGAAGGTCTTCGCGGCGCAGCAGACGTGCGAGAACGTCGGGCCACAGCGCGGTCATCCGCCGGATGCTACCGGGAAGGGTGCCGATCCGGGCCGCATCGGGGCCCAAACGGGCACCGGGAACGCGCCGGTCAGGCGGACTTGCGACGCTGGCGGATGAGCCGGCGGCGCTCCCGCTCGTCGAGCCCGCCCCACACGCCCTGCTTCTCCCGGAACGTGATGGCGTGCTCGAGGCAGGCCTCCCGCACGGGACAGATGGAGCAGATGGCCTTCGCCTCCACTGCCCCTTCGTCCGACTCGGACGGCGGGTAGAAGACGTCGGGGTCGGCCCCCAGGCAGCGGGCGTACTGCCGCCAGTTGGTGGTGGTCGTACCGATCGTGTGCATGGTCATCGTCGTGCCTTCTCTGACTCGTGCCCCCGGGCCCGCACGCCCGGCCTCCCTGCCTACCGGGAGATGTTCGACCGGTTCCTCCCCCGGCCTGAGGGATTCATCCCGAATTCCCCGGGATTCCACTCGGGATTGGCGAGGGGCCACGGGCCACCCCGTACGCCGTCCGCGGCGGTGCGATCCTTCACGGGAGACCACACCCTCGCCCGTAGACTCGGCTGGGTGACCGACCCGGGGCCTGTGGCCACGTCCCCCGACGACGTCGCGCCCCCGGCGGGCCTGCGGGGGGCCCGGGGCCAGATGCTGGCCATCTCCCTGGCGGTGCTCGGCACGCTCCCCGCCGTCCTCACCCGGATCGCCGGCGCGAGCCCCCAGGAGTACCTCGCCCCGGTGCTGTTCGGGTTCGCGATCCTCTCGGCGTCGTTCCTGCTGGCCTGGGCCGCCGAGGCGCTCCAGCTCGACATCTCCCAGGGCCTCGCCCTCACCGTGCTGGCCCTGATCGCCGTGCTCCCCGAGTACGCGGTCGACTTCACGTTCGCCTGGAAGGCGGGCAAGAACCCCGTGGAGTACGCACCGCTCGCCCTGGCCAACATGACCGGATCGAACCGGCTCCTCATCGGCGTCGGCTGGGCGATGGTCGTGCTGGTCGCGGCCTGGCGGATGAAGTCGATCGCCAAGAAGCGCGGCTACGAGGGTGAGATCGACACCGACACCGTCCTCGACCGGCCCCACGCCATCGAGATCGCGTTCCTCGCGATCGCGACGCTCTACTCGCTCACGCTCCCCCTCAAGCGCACGCTGACGCTCTTCGACGGCGTGATCCTCATCGCCATCTTCGTGGTGTTCTTCTGGCGCATCGGGAAGTCACCCAGCGAGGAGCCCCACCTCGTGGGGCCCGCCCGCCTGATCGGTGCGCTCCCCACACAGCGGCGGCGAGTCGCCGTCGGGGTGATGCTCGGGTACGCGGCGCTGGTCATCTTCCTGTGCGCGGCGCCGTTCGCCGAGTCGCTCGTCCACGTCGGCGAGAAGGCGGGCATCAGCACCTTCCTGCTCGTGCAGTGGGTCGCGCCGCTCGCGTCGGAAGCGCCCGAGCTGCTCGTGGCCGGTCTGTTCGCGTGGCGGCTCAACACGAGCGCGGGCCTCGGCACGCTGCTGTCGTCGAAAGTCAACCAGTGGACGCTGCTCGTCGGTTCGCTCCCGCTCGTGTTCGCGATCTCGTCGGGCACCCTGCACGGGCTGCCCATCGACTCGCTGCAGCGCGAGGAGCTCTTCCTCACCGCCGCGCAGTCGGTGTTCGCCTGCGCGGTGCTGGTGAACCGTCGCCTCTCCGTGAAGGAGGCGTGGGCGCTGTTCGGCCTGTTCATCTCGCAATTCATCCTGGGCGGCGTGCTGCCCGACGGTGCCCGCGAGCTCGAGCGCATCATCGTGGGCTGCACCTATCTCGCCCTCGCCGCGGGGATGCTCGTGGTCAACGGTCGGTTCGTGCGCCCGTTGTTCCACGACGGCCTGCGCGAGCCGGTGGGTGAGCTGTTCCGCGAAGACGAGCCCGAGGAGGCATCATCTCTCTGATGACTCCGACGGATCCGTCCTCGTCACCCGTTGCCCCCGACGCCGCCGGCGTGGAGTGGGG
>Ga0075017_100002633_pt1 | contig 11259 bp, 8 predicted proteins | sample AleBraG_ABR_2012_FD_71475 | JGI IMG/M metagenome (GOLD analysis project Ga0075017, IMG submission 71475) | Freshwater sediment microbial communities in response to fracking from Pennsylvania, USA - Alex Branch Run_MetaG_ABR_2012 | ecosystem: Environmental > Aquatic > Freshwater > Creek >...
GCGCCAAGGCTATTCCGCTCTGTCTGGGCTACTGCTTCCTCACCTGGAACACCGCTGGGACACTCTTGTACATCTACTTTCCATCCCTGCACGAGGGAAGCTACGGGCTGCCGGTGGCACATGACACTGGGCTCCCGAAGCTGCCACTGTCCGGAATCGCGCGAGCGGAGGACTTGACGAACGCGAAAGCCGCCGTCGTAATCCCCCAGGCCATCGATGCGGCCATCAGCCCACCCGTATACGCCTACACTCGCCGGAACATCCGCCGAAACCTCTATCGCATCCCGTTGCCGTAACTGACGTATTCCTTTCCCGATTCGTCCGTCTCGGATTGCAGGCCCCCGCTGCAAGAACGAGATTTGCAAAAGTCTGCGCTGACTGTCTGGATTGTCAGCTTGCCAAAGAGACCATCCTCTGCGTTCCCATCGTGAAAGAAGTCATGGCAAGGTGTGCAATTCTCGGCGGCGGGGAGTAACGGGAGAACAACTTGCCTGGTCGGGTATTGCTTGCTGTTTAGAGATAGTGTTGAAACCGGATGGGATGAGTTCTACATGTCCGTTTGGGGCACAACGGGCCCATGAAAACGACTCTCAACAGAGCAGAAACTTAGGGCGCCAAACAGATAGCAGCATCGGCTGAAACGAGAACGCCCAACTTGCACCGAGCGAATCGCTCATCGAGAAGTGCGGATGGAAGCATGGCGACAGTGGCGACTCGGCGGGAGAAAAAACCAGTGACCAGCAAAAACCAAGAAGACCCCACTTGACTCCGACCGGCCTTCTCATGGAAGGCGATTACACTCAGAACCCCTGAGGCTTCCAAGAACCTCCTGAGTTCGGTGAGGACGGCGAACCACTCAATTGTTGGTACACGGCTGTTACCGTCAGAGCCGATACCGGAAGCGTGATGAAAAGGCCGATCCCCAGCAGGGCTGCACCGACTACATTGAGCACGAGAAGGGCAACAAGGATCCAAAACAGGCTCATCATTGAACCTGTGGTCAGAATCGCACTTTGTCGGAAACTGCATATTGGATCAACCTCGCCATCGGCCATACAGAGCCCAAACAAGCTGTAACGAACACCTGCGTAGACCCCTGGAATTACCAAGAACAGCAGGCCAATCACAACCAACAAGATGTAGAACATTTGGCAGGCCAGGAACTTCGGACCCGAGGCCAAGTGTTTAAAGGCATCAGCAAATGTTCGCTCTTGGCCTTTGTAGAAGGCGAGACATATTTGGAGAAATCCGAGTTCTACACCGGCGAAAAAGGTCAAAAATAGCAGATGGGCGATAATCCACAACAAAATGCCAAACCGTTGACCGGTAACCACCACTATTTCTAGAGCGACCCAAGCACTCAACAATGTGAGCAGAACTGTTGTAAACAGGCCGAAACGTTTCTTGAAGGTTGACCACGCGAAGGTCATAGCGAGGCGGAGGGAAATTGCGTGCGATTCGCGGTCTGTCTCCGTTAGGCGCATTATCAGGGAAATAATCTCGCCGTTACTCTGCCCCGACCTTGCGCTTGATGAAGGCTCAAGAGCACCGGAGCTGTCAAACATTATGCGCGAGTGAAGGGCAATTCAGGACTAACTGTTGAAAACAGGCGTTAGCACCAACTGAGAATTATTACTGACTGCAGGCTTTTGTTTGTCCCGTTTGTTCAATAAAGGCCAAATCGCAAGGTCTAGCGGCTTCACATCGGAGGGTCGTACGTAGCTTTTGCCCTTCCAGTCGCGTGCTGTGCAGCACAGCGTAGAATGTCCTTCCCGACAGCAGAGCGTGCAGTGCGCTGCTTCGCAGCCGGAGAATCCTTCCCTCTCCGCCAGACAGTCTGAGTTGCAGAGAAATCCGACCCCATTCCCCGGGAAATTGCGTGAAAACACCGCAATTCCAAGATACTGAACCTTGACTGAGTCGGACTCCATTGCAGTGCTTGGGCTGCGGGCGTGTTGGTGACAAGTACCAAACAAAGAGCAATCAGGCCAACGTGTACCGACAATTTCGTTTCATCTTTTTGCTCCTGCGACCCGAACTTGAGTTCAGATTGCAGCCTGTGACTATGCAAACTCCGTACCAATTTGCAAATCATTGACAAAAAGGCTTTTGCACGAAATCGGCTGTCATGACGAATCAGAAATTCCGGAGAAATCGTGAACGTCAAGAGGTGAGCCACCAAGCGCAGTAAAGACCGAAGCAGGAATTCTTTGATTCCGCTGCAGTCATTGACCGCGAAACCCGCCTGCGTTTTCAAGTCCGCGTCTGCGAGTACATAAGTCGAGGCGTATGCGCAATGCGTCAAAATCCTTGCCAAGTCGAAGGTCTTGAGACAGAATCTGCACTGCTGTTCGCACAGCAGTGTCGGCAGGATCTGCGTCGGCATGGAGTGCGGATGGGGGGCAGCCACAACAACACCAACACTAAAGGAGATCTAAACATGAAGAGACGGTTGGCTCGCTCAAGTTCGCTGGTTGCCCTCCTGGTGCTGGGCTGCGTCTGCCTAGTCAATGTTGCCCTGGCACAGGATGTTAGCGTAAAGCCGCAAGGAAGATATGTGGTTCTGCCGCCCAGGTTGCGCAATGACGTGATCGCCCCGGCAGCTACTTTGCAGACCTGGAACGGCTCTTTCACTTACTCTGGGAAGAATTACAGTTACAACATGGTGGGAACCGCGCCTTCCACCAACTCGTCGACTGCGGTTCAGGTTTACCTGATCCCGGTGAAGATCGTGATCACCCCGCGGAGGGGATCGAAGACAACATACGACCCGGCTCAAGTGCTCTCGAACGGCCGGACCGTAACCAACAACACCGTGGTCTCGCCGATTTTCGATTCCACCACCACCTACGTCCAGGGCGGGACGAACGTGGGGACCACTCAGTACATCGACGCATTCCAGCGCGCCAATTTCTGGGGGACGGTGCAGACAGACACGAGTTACCACCTGTTACTCGGTGGGCCAACCGTTACCGCAGAACAAACGCTGAGTCCGCCTTCGCGCTATGGAACCACCGGCACGGTATTCGGGTTCAAGGCTGGATTGGTGGACATCAACTGGTTTGACGCGCAGCTGCCGAACATCATCAACAGTCTTGGCATTGCGCCGAATGCGTTCCCGATTTTCCTGACTTACGACGTGTACCTGACGCAGAACGGCGGTTGCTGCATTGGCGGATATCACAGCTCGGAAGGCAGCGTGAACAATCCACAGTCCTACGCTCAAGCGAGCTACGTGGACCATACGGGCGTGTTCGCCCAGGATGTGTCCGCGCTATCCCACGAAGTGGGCGAATGGGCGGACGATCCGCTCGTGGTCAACATCAATGGCAACAACACACCGTGCGGCATTCTGGAGGTAGGGGATCCAGAGGAAGGGTTTTCAAACTACGGGGCCTTTCCCTACACGGTGAACGGGTTTACCTACAACTTACAAGACCTGGTGACACTGCCCTATTTTGGCGCTCCGGCGAGCACGTCTGTGCACGGGTGGCTGAGCTTTCAAGGCAATTCGTCGCTCTCGATTTGCTCAAACGGTTCGTAACTTGGAAGAGTTGCTGGCCCGCTTCGCTTGAAGCGGGCCCTTTCCGACACCTGCGTGAGTTGCGGTGATCTGGAAAGGCGGATAGCGCAAGACCTTGCACGTTGACTTTGTAACCAGATGCGAGAGAGAATCGCGCGGTCCGACGAGGAGCACTCCATGATGCGGACTCAGTGGCCCCCTCGATCGCCTGCCAAACTCCGCCATTTATCCCACGATCAGCTCGGCCTGTATGCCCTTGCTGCCAGCGCAGCGGGAGTGGGAGTGTTGGCGCTCGCTCAGCCGAGTGAAGCCAAGATTGTGTATCATGCAGCCCACCAATCGATCGGAAAAAACGCTCACTACAAACTCGACCTGAACCACGACGGGATCACCGATTTTATTTTTGTTAACACGTACGGCTGTAACCAGGATTACTGCGTTGACGTCCTGAACGCAAATGCAGTTGCCGGCAATGGGGTTGTGGGAAAGCGAGGGTTTCTGAGCATACCTTACGCCTTTGTCCTCCGGCGAGGCTCAGAAGTCGGTCCAAAGCAGCCGTTTTCCGGTCAGTTGATGGCCAGTTACAACGTGGGAACTCTGGGCCGGTGGATCAACGTCAATGGCGGTTATCTTGGAGTGCGGTTCAGCATTAACGGGAAACTTCACTACGGTTGGGCACGCCTCAATGTGCACTTCACAAACGGAGTTTTCGAAGCGCTCTTGACCGGCTACGCCTACGAGACCATCCCGAACAAGCCTATCAAAGTGGGCCAAACGAAAGGACCGGAAGAGAACGGCGTTGAGGAAGTGAGCCCAGCGACTTCGAAGAAATCCACCGTGCAACCAGCCAGCCTTGGCCTGCTAGCGATGGGATCGCCTGCACTTGCCATCTGGCGACGGGAGGATTTTACTCAAGAGGGATTGCCTCCAGTTGAAGCTTGAGAGTGGTGCCTTCTTTCAGAGTGACGGATTGGCCCCTGTCTTCGAACTGCCGGAGCAAGTCCGGATCCATATAACTACCGCGTTCCATATCCTGCCAGGCAAAGACCTCATAGTCTCCGGGGATGACATCTTGCAGCACGAATCTGCCTAGCCCGTCCGAGAAGGTCTGCCGATAATAGCGAGGCTGACCACGGTGCTCCATGTTCGGGACCAACACCACGGTGGTTGCCGCCGACGGTTGCTGGTCCTTCACTATCGTGCCCTCGAGGCGTGCTACGCCAGAGCTCAACGACAGCTCCAGAGCCTGAACTGGTTGGCCCCTGACGGTCACGCCAGTATCCAGCACATCCGGACTCCGGACCGCTTTCAAGTAGAAACCGGAAGGAATGGGAAAAAAGTTGATCCGGTAGTTTCCGTCGGGAACTTCCCGAAATACAAAACTTCCATCCTGGCTGACAGTTGCGTTCTCAACATCAGGCGTGAAGCCGCGCATACGCGGGGTTTGTTGCAGTTCCAGGATGCCGGTCAGACGAGTAAGATCGACGCTCGCCTTGCTGTCCAGGACGATGCGGCCGCTAACTTCCACTCCTCGGTTCAGTGCGACTTCCAGGTTGCGAACGTCGGAATCGCCGACCTGAATTGGTTTCTGTCCCCACATCGACTTGTATCTTTCTGACTCGTATGGCTTCTCGGCCACGAGCAAGTAATGTCCGGGAGGTACACCCTTCAGTTCAAAGGTGCCCTTGGCGTCCGCAGTGGCCGAATACGGTACTGGGGCGATATTTCCCTCTTCCAGCAGCGTCAACTCAGTCCCCTTGCCGGGTGATTTCGCAACAGCGTCGACAACTCGTCCCGTGACGACCACAACACGCGCGCGACTAAGCGTCATGTCAACGCCCGATAGTTGTTCGGCCGCGCGGAGCACAAGGAGAGTGGATCGGCTCGGCTCGATGGTTCCGGGAAAATAGGTCGGCACGAAGACGGTAAGGTCTTTGGTGTGAGCCTGCGGTTGCTGAGGGATGGCACGAAGATAGTAGTCTCCGGCAGCTAGAGCAGTGAGCTGGTACTCGCCCGCCTGGTTAGTGACTGCGTTACTCACTTCATCAAACTCCGGCGTGCCAAACCTGTAGGTGCGTTTGAGCGCCTGCAGGGTTACGCCCGATAGCGGTTTGCCTCCGGCGTTGGAGATCAGTCCAGAAATAATTCCGCCGGGCATCAGATAGACGACCACGTCATCGAGATGCTGACCGGGGGCGACGTCCCACGTTCTGGCCAGAGGTCCACGTCTGCCGGAACCTTGACCCACATACCCTTCGTGGGAGGCAAGAACTGAGTAGCGTCCTGCAGGCAAGTTATTAAACGAAAATCGCCCACTGCTATCCGTTGTTGATGATGCGGTTCTCGAAGCGAACCTTTCAAGCGGAGCGAGGCTTCGCAGCGATACAGCTGCGTCCCTAACCGGCTGCTTGCTGACTGTATCCAGCACCGTGCCGGTGAGGGAACATTTGTCACGTGATTCGGCGTCGGTCTGTGCCCATGGCATAACCGCGGTAAGCGAGACAACCGCCATGACCAGGATCGCTCGCTTCAGTCTCAGTCCCACTCCCACTCTTATTCTCATCCGCGGAAACCCGACGGGTACTTTATACCTCTAACAATTGGATTCCAACATCACCGGGTACGTTGTGCAATCGAGCTCATTCTCCATGAAAATGGCGGCAATCATCGGAAACTGGCTCTGGACCGAGTATCGAAGGCTAGTAGTCAGAATAATGCCAGGACTGAGGAGGCAGGACTGTCGAACACACCTGTAGTAGACTCTACTTCCTTGTAATCGCACTCCCCGCTCCTTGGGGCGTCTCTATGGGTGAGCCTCTAGCCAAGAAAGTGCTTCTGATCGGCTGGGACGCGGCCGATTGGAAGATCATCAATCCTCTTCTCGATCAGGGTCTGATGCCAACCCTCGATGAATTCGTTAATCACGGGGTGATGGGGAACCTCGCGACTTTGCGCCCCATTCTTTCGCCGATGCTTTGGAATTCGATCGCCACAGGCAAGCGCCCCGACAAGCATGGAATCCTGGGTTTTATGGAACCTGATGCGCAGACCGGTGGCGTGCGGCCCACTACCAGCACCTCCCGCAAGGTCAAAGCGATTTGGAACATTCTGACCCAGCGCGGATACAAGGCGCACGTGCTTGGTTGGTTCGCGGGTCACCCCGCAGAACCTGTCAGCGGAATTTCGGTGTCAGATCTTTTTCCCTACTCGGTGGGACCTTTGGATCAAGAGTGGCCCCTGCCACCCGGGGCGGTTCATCCTGAAAGCCTGCGTGAGACTTTTGCAGAACTACGTATGCATCCCGCGGAGGTGAGCGAAGCGGCGATTCTTCCCTGGATTCCTCGCGCGGCAGAAATCGATCAGGAGAAAGACAAGGGTTTGCAGTCGTTTGCCAAGATCCTTGCAGAGAACTGCTCAATTCACAATGCCGCGACCTGGATTCTGCAAAATGAACCGTGGGACTTCCTGGCCGTTTATTACAACGGCGTCGATCACTTTTGTCACGGATTCATGCACTTCCATCCTCCGCGCATGGAAGGAATTCCGGAAGACAAGTTCGAGATTTACAAGGATGTGGTGAACGGAGCCTATCGTTTTCACGACATGATGCTGCAGACGTTGTTGACGCTCGCGGGGCCCGAAGTCACCGTGCTGCTGGTTTCCGATCACGGCTTTCATTCCGATCATTTAAGGCCGCGAGGCATCCCCCTGGAGCCCGCCGGTCCCGCTGTGCAGCACCGACAGTTTGGGATCGTCTGCATGAAAGGCCCTCACATCAAGCAGGACGAAAGAATCTACGGAGCGACGCTGCTGGACGTGACGCCAACGGTCCTGACTCTGTTCGGATTGCCGGTCGGTGAAGACATGGATGGACGGGTGCTAGTGCAAGCCTTCGAAGATCCACCGGAGATCGTGCGCATCTCGAGTTGGGAGAATGAACCGGGCGAATGCGGCATGCATCCAGCTGATCTAAGAATGGACCCCGCTGCCGCGCAGGCTGTGCTGCAGCGGTTTGTGGCGCTCGGTTACATTCAGCCGCCGAGCGAGGACCAGGCAAAGGCAGTCCAGGTGGCGGTGCGAGAACAGCGTTATAACCTGGCACGGGCTTATCTGGACGCGCGGCGTTACCCGGAAGCTTTACCTATTTTCGAAGAACTGACAAAGAAGTGGCCTGATCAACCGCGGTTTGTGCAGCATCTCGCGCAATGTTATCTCGCGGTGGATCAGCGCGGCGAAGCAAAAAAGCTGCTTGAGCAATTGCTCGCTTACGAGCCGAAGCCTGCTTCTCCGTCGCGGCAGGGAATTGAAGCGGAAGCGTCGAACCACATGCCTGCTGGTCAGGACACCGACGGTGCCAATAATAATAAAGAACCTAAGCCGCGACCCTGGGCAGACCTGCTCATGGGCATCATTCACTTTGAAGAAGGAGATATGGAAGCGGCGCTGGCCTGCTTGTTGAAAGCGGAACAATCCGACCCGCACCTGCCCGATCTGCATTTGCGCATCGGTGAAACTTATCTTCGGCAAAGACGAAGCGATGACGCCGACCGCGCCTTCCAACGCGCACTTGAGATCGATGGGGATAGTCCGGACGCGCACTTAGGGCTAGCGGTGGTCCGCTTGCGACAACGCCGAAATGAGGAAGCTGCTGAACAGGCTTTGCTGGCGGTCGGCCTGCAACATTTTCTGCCGTTGGGCCACTTCTATCTCGGAGTCGCATTGGCCCGCCTCGGCCATCGTGACCGCGCTGCTCTGGCGTTCGAAACGTCTCTGACTATGCTTCCGGGACTTGTGGCAGCGCACCGTTGGCTCGCGGCTCTCTACACTCAACCTGGCGGCGATGTCGAAAAGGCAGTGAAGCACCGCGCCATCTATCTTCAGCTGAGGCGCCGAAGGCAAGAGGGAGGTTGAGTTGCCGAAGCTAAGGACTCAGAAAAATCGGGCGCGACGCTAGTTGCTTTTGGATACCGACTCTTCCCGCCGCCAGATGGAGAGTCCGGATGATCCCATCGCTAGCAGTCCGAGCGCTGCCGGTCTCGGACTCAGAGTCTTGTGAAGTACGGAATCCGCTGTAACTGTGCTGGCAACCTCGTCTGGCCCCTTGGTTTTACCCGTGATGATCGCCTTGTTGGGGATCGTCTCATAGGCGTAACCAGTAAGCGTGGCTTGGATGTGCGCAGCCTTTGACATGGTCACGTCGATTCGAGCCCAGCCGAAATGGGTCTGGCCATGGATAGTGAATTTGAGGCCGAGGTAGTGATGCTTGATGCCCCCGCTGCCAATCACGCCTGCCCAAGGCCCTTTGTAATATTCGTTACTGCTGTTGATGGCGTTGGCTTCAGCCATGATATTCCCGCCGGGAAATTTACCCTTGGGCCCGACAGAGACCCCAGCCGGAAGAGCGGAAGCATACTTGCCTTGTCCGTAAATCTGATTCCCGGCACGTGCGCCGTAAACGGCAAGTTTCGCATTGGTGCTTGCAAAGGCAGTCGCATGGCGGAAACCGGGGGTGGTGGTACACACGCCCACGCAGTGAGTTGTGCGACTGGAGATGAACTCGAAGTCATGTCTACCGTCATGATTGAGATCCAGAAAAGTCATGGGACCAATGTTCTTGTGAGCCGGCGTGTATTTGATTTTGGCCTCAGCAGGTTGGGTTAGAGCCAGCACTCCTACGCCAGCCGCACTGGCCGCGAGAGCGTACATGTTCAGATGTTGACGGACGGGCTCAGCCAGGCGGGAAGCAGTCTTCGTGGGCCTGCCAGACTGTTTCATTTAAAGATTCTCCTGTGTAGCGGCTGATTATCCGGCGGCTCAAGTGCCAAGTCAACGTGCAGGATTTTGCGCACGGAATGGAGTTTCGTCGTCGATGGAGCAGGACAGCTTATGGTGTTGAGTGTGACTTGGCCAGAATGAACGCGGCACCAATTTTGCAAAAGGACCTGACATATTGCTGACGCCGCCCCCTCTGGCTCGGTAGTGCTTGCTTGTGGGAAGGCAGACAGACCCAACTCTCCCCGAAGATCCGGTTACTTTCGTTACCCGCCCGATTACCTTCCTTCTTCAACGACGCACAGGCTCTAGCTACGATCAGAGTTCGCGTCAAGAAGCATTTGTGTGTCGAAGCCTGGAAGCTATTGGCACCTACGGCGACTGGACTAAAAGCCGCTTTCCACCGCGGTCTTTCAAACCGGCAAGAGACAAGGCCCATGCGCACTGTGCCACAAACAAACAATTCAGACCTGAGTCCCACGCTGCGTCTGGTGAGCACCCGCGCTTTGGTGCTCACCGGTGGCACCGGTGCTGCAGTTGCGCTCGCTGACAAGGGATCCATGATATGCCGGGCAAGCGTAGGGGCCAGCGTCCCCGCCTTGGGGTGCCAGCTCGACGTCACCTCTGGTTTTTCGGGAGAGTGTGTACGCATAGGCAAAGCTCTTCGCTGTGACGATTCGGAAACGGATCCCCGCGTAGACGTCGCAAGCTGTCGCCGCCTTGGAATCCGTTCCATCCTGGCAGCGCCTATTCATCGCGGCCGCGACGTGATCGGGCTGCTCGAGGTTTTCTCGACTCACCCATTTGCGTTTGACGATGGCCATCTCGTCGTTGTCGAGCGTCTGGCACAGACGGCGCTTCCCACCCTGCCGACCTTAGCGACCACGCCACCACCTAAACTGCTTGTCGAAAAAGAACCGGCGCATCGTGTTTTCCTTCGCAACCTGATCGACGTTCTGCTTCCGCCCCGGGTGGCACCGTTAAAACTGACTTCTACGCCAGCTCCGTTCTGGACCGATGTGTTCGTATCAGCCCAACTACCTTGGGAACGGTTTCTTCAATCGATATTCGTGCACGTAATCATGATCCTGGCGATAGGGAGTGCTCTTGAATTCTGGCTTGCCCAGCAGCATTCGGTGCGTCGTTTGGCCTTCAGCAAGTCGGATGTCATTTATTACTCACCCTCCGAGTATCTTCAGGCGCTCCGCGCGGAAAGAGTACCAATGTACGTGCCGAGGAGGCAGCAGTCCATCGCCAAGCAGCCTGCTATCAGGGTGCCACGTGAACGGGACCGCCGCACACCGACGGAAATCGCACCTCCCAACGTAAAAATGAAGCACGAACTGCGATTGCTCCAGCTGGTGGCCTTCAATTCGGTCTCTCCGGCCGTGCCGTTGTCGGCAACGACCCGTACACGGATGGACACGCCAGGCGCTCTCTCAGCGGTGGTGGCGCCGCCTCCGGAGATCAGTCGGATAGCAGGAACTCGAACCTCAAACGGCCTCAATCCCGCCGCGGTAATCGGGCCGCCACCCGAAGTTTCGGCCATCTCAAGTTTGCGCGCTCCAACCGTCCAGTCACCGGCGGTGATTGGCCCTCCGCCTGAAGTTGCGTCTATCTCGAGACCGCGAACGCTGACCGCGTCGTCAACAGACGTTATTGGGCCCCCGCCTGAGATCGCGTCCATCTCGAAGCCGAGAGCGCTGATCACGCCGCCGGCAGCGGTCATTGGCCCACCACCTCCGACGCAACAACTAGTTCGCCAGATTGGCGGAATCAATGTTGGCTACGTACAAGTCGTCGCGCCCGCTCCTCGCGTGTCGCTGCATCAGCAAGGTGCACTTTCGGCGATGGTCCAGGCCGGCTTGCGCGGTTCCGTAGCCTCGGTTGTGCCACCACCACCTTCGGTTAGCGGTGCCGGGACTGGGAGTCCCGGGAGGCAAGGCGCGAACACGCTGTCTGCC
>Ga0075017_100002634_pt1 | contig 11255 bp, 9 predicted proteins | sample AleBraG_ABR_2012_FD_71475 | JGI IMG/M metagenome (GOLD analysis project Ga0075017, IMG submission 71475) | Freshwater sediment microbial communities in response to fracking from Pennsylvania, USA - Alex Branch Run_MetaG_ABR_2012 | ecosystem: Environmental > Aquatic > Freshwater > Creek >...
CCTCACCGGGTTGCACAGCGAACTAATTCCCACCTTTGCCACCCACGAGCACATCCGCGCCATCAGCGGGGTCGCGCCTGCCGGCGATCGCGAGCAGCTCCGCCTCGGCGCGGCGGACAGTGTGAAGCGCGTTCGCCTGCGAAAGTCCGAGGATGCGACCGATTGGTTTACAGGCAATTCGCAGGGCGTGCATGAGATTCGGGAACTGATCGAATTCAAGACGACGTGGCACCCGATCGGGGCGTGACCCGGATGAGGGATGTGCGGTGTGGCGAAGCGGGTCGAGACTGCAATCGGTCAAACCTTTGCGATCGTTGCTCACGACTGAAGGCGGCGGCTGCTTTTCCGCCGCGCGAATCGGATCACTTCAGCGTTTCGTGCAAGTGATCGGCCAGCCGGTGCCCGGCGAGCACGATCTGGCGGTCGGCGATCGCGTGTGCCTTTTGCTCGTAGTCGGCGGGGAGTTCGCCGGCGGTGCCCGCTGTCAGCCCATACGCGATCGTGTGCTTGCGCCAGCCGTCGCTGATGGCGAGCGCCCGGCTTTCGAGGCTCCAGCTGACGGGCGTGGTGTGCTCGGTGAGTTCGGGCAGGGCCGCGCGCGGAAACTTCGCGGCGAGTTCTTTTGCCCGATGTTCTGACGCGATGATCATCGTGACAGGAACGGGGTGAAAGAGCTGCCCGCCCGAGCCGAACATCTGGTCCCAAAATGCGTGGAGTTTGATCGCGGTCCCGCTAGGGGGTTTCACCCAAGCGTTGTTGCCGCCGCGATCGCCTTCGGGCTCTGGAAGGTTCTTGTCGAACAGCGTCTCGCAGTGCATCGGCTGGTGGATGTCACCCACGAGGTGGAGGACGTAGCTGAGCATCTTGGCCCGTGTGCGAATGTCGTAGGTCGAGGTGAGTTTTTGAACGGCTTTGGTGCTTTTTGCGATCCCGGTGAGAATGTCGTCGCCGGGCGTCGGCGCGGGCTTCATCGGAAAATCCGGCGGGATGAGCGGGTAATCAATGTAGTGCCACTCGGGAAATGTCTCCGGGTTGTCGTGGTTGCGGATGTCGTCCGGGTAAAGGCTGGCGAGCATCGCGATGAATTTTTCCAGCGGCAGCTCGGGAATTCCGGCGTCCGGATAAGTCTTCTTCCACGTCGAGTATTTGGTGTGGCCGCGGAGTATCGCGTCAAATTTCAGGCGTTCCGCCTCCGGAAGCTGATCGTAGGCGATTGACGTCACGATCATGTGGCCCGGAGCGCTCCAGGCGGAGGCGTGCGGGCAGAGCGGGAGGAGGAGGATGGAGCAGAGGGCGAGGAGCCATTTCATGGGAATGTGCGGGCTGGGGTTTTGAAAAGATCGGCGGGATCAATGACCGGTCGCCGCCGCCTTGGTGATGCGACCGTGGCTCCACAGCATAAGCAATCCACCGACAATTCCAAACGGGGCCATAAAGTAGAAATAGTAGTCCCAACTTTTGTCGAGAAGCCTGCCGAGCATGAAACCCGCGAGGCTGCCGCCGAAGTATTGGAAGGAATCGATCAGGCCCGACGCAAATCCCGCGCGTTTCGCACCGCCGATGTCCATCGCCGCAGCGGTGCCGAGGATGGAGTGTGTCGCATTCGCGGTGAACGAGATGAGAACGAGAAAAAACAGGGCCGCGTTGACTGAGTGAAATTGTGCGGCGGCAAAGATGACGGCCGCCTCGATGAAGTAGAGTCCCGCGGCGACCGGTGTGCGCCGGCCATTGAAAAGTGTGTCCGAAACGTAGCCGGAGATCAGCGAGCCGCCGGAGGCGACAAACGGGATGAGAAAGCCGACCCATTGAAATTCCGCGGAGTCGAGTTTCACATGGTGGACCTCCTCAAGCAGGCGCGGGAACCACTGGTCGATCCCCTGCCTCACCGCGCCGGTGCATGCGTAGGCGCACGCCGTCAGCCAGACGATCGGCTTCCGGATGATCGTGAGGAAGACATCCATGATGGGTGTCTCCACGTGGCTGGTGTGCGGTTCGTCGGGATTGACGCGCCGGAATCCGGTCTGCTCCGGCGTATCCTTCACGACCATCGCCATGATCACCGCTGCGATCGTGGCGATGCCGGCGGGAATCCAAAACAGCCAGCGCCAGTGCAGCGGCGGGACGTGCCACATCCCGAGAAACACAAAGCCTGCGAGCAGCGCGGGACCGAGCTTGAAGATTCCGAAGCGCCCGAGGTTGATCATGAAACCAAAGATGCCCGCGAAGCGCCCGCGCTCGGTGTGTGCGAACCACGCGGCGTTGATCTTGATCATGCCCGGCGCGCCGAAGGCCTGAAAGTAGCCGTCGATCCCACGCAATGTCACGAAGAGGCCGAGGTTTCCCCAGAATGACGCCACGCCAAAAAGGATATTCATCGTGATCGTGCCAGCCGCGCCGATGAGCATTGCGCGCTTCCCGCCGAAGCGGTCGGCGAGCAGCCCATTGATGATCTGCCCGAACGCGTATGCCATCATTGCTGTCGTGATAATCCAGCCCATGTCTCCCTTTGAGAAATGGAACTCCTCGCTGATGGACTTATTCGCGAGTGGCAGGTTGTACCTGCACATGTAGTACGACGTGTAGAGCAGTCCGATGAAGCCCCAGTTCAGCCCCCGCCGTGCGCGGAAGCCGGGCGGGAACTTCGGGTGATGGCCGGTCGATGGGAGGTCAGACATTGCGGAGGGGATTCGGCGACTCGTAAGCGATCGTGAAGTCGCTTATGTCCACTATGCGAAGATTGATGTGAAGCGTTTCCCAAAAATTTTTCACGCACGCCGCGCGCGCCTCATCGCCCTGCAGGGACGGGTCGAAGCTCCACGTCTCGCGCACACCGGGGGATAGGTAGTGCTTCATGTGCGACGCGGCTTCGACAGCATCGGCATCCTTGTAAAATATGATTCGCCGCTTCTGGTGTTCGGAAAACGTACGGCGGGGCCGCAGCCTGCCCTTGAGCCGCACGCATCGCGCGCGTAGATTTGGAAATGCCCGTTGCCGGTCTCGATCTCACCGCGGAAATTCAAGCGCTCAAACGCGAGCGCAATGTGGTCATTCTCGCGCACAATTATCAGGTGAAGGAAATCCAGGAGCTTGCGGATTTCGTGGGCGACTCGCTCGGGCTTTCCTACAAGGCCGCGGAAACGAAGGCGGATGTCATCGCGTTCTGCGGCGTCCACTTCATGGCGGAGACGGCAAAGATCGTGAACCCGGCAAAGAAGGTCGTCCTTCCCGATTTGAACGCCGGATGTTCACTCAGCGACTCCTGCCCGGTGGAGAAGCTTGAGGCGCACCTCCGCGCGCACGCGGACAGGAACTATTACGTCGTCGCCTACATCAATTGCTCCGCCGGTGTGAAGGCGCTCAGTGACGTGATCTGCACGAGCGGCAATGCCGCAAAGATCGTCGAGCGCGTGCCAAAGGATCGGAACATCCTCTTCGTCCCGGACGAAAATCTCGGCCAGTGGGTGATGGAGCAGACAGGGCGGCACATGGATCTCTGGAAGGGGAACTGTTACGTCCACGTCGAGTTCACGCGGCAGTCCATCGATCGCATCAAGGCCGAATGGCCCGACGCGCCGGTGGTCGCGCATCCCGAATGCACGCGCGCGGTGCGGCTGCTTGCGGACGAGGTGTGCTCGACCGAGAAGATGATCGCATTTTGCAAAGGGCATCCCTCGCAGGCATTCGTGATCGTCACGGAGAGCGGAATGCTGCACCGGTTGCGGCGCGAGATTCCCGGCAAGCACTTCATTGCCGGGCCGACCGACAAGTGCGCGTGTGCCGACTGCCGCTACATGAAGATGAACACTCTCGAGAAGCTGCACGCATGCCTTCACGATCTCTCGCCGGAAATCATCATCCCCGAGCCGGTCCGCGCGCGGGCCGAGCTGCCGCTGCGAAGGATGCTCGATTGGAGCCGGTAGGAACTGTTTGGGTCTGACTGCAATGAAGCGCCCGATTTTTCCGCATCCCATGCACCGCGCGCTGGCGCTCTTTTTTGCCGCGCTGCTCTGCGGTTGCGAGGACAGGAGCAAGGCCCCCCGCGATGCCGCTGATGAGATGTACCGACTCTTGATCGAGCGGCGGATTTCGGAGGCCTACCGGCAGGCTTCGTCCGCGTTCCGTTTCACGCGTTCGGAGAATTATTTCGAGGCGCGCGTGCGCGATTTGGGACTTTGCGATGCGACCGGTGTGATGTGGCGTGCCGATGAGCGTCACGGGCGGCTGGCCACCGTGCATGGGGTCTTCAAGCTGAAGGATGGCAGTGAGCTCCCGCTGAGTTTTACGTTCAGCATGGAAGATGGAGCGTGGCGTCTCATCGAGGCCAAGTCCAAACCGTTGCCCGGCAGAGGAGGTGCCGGGGAGGATGTCTTCGCGGTCGCGTTGAGGACGCGCGACACGGTGGAGGCGAAGGCGATGGAAATCCTGGAGCCGAGCTCCGCCGTTGTCCCCGAGGAGGCGGAACTCCGCCAGCTTGCCGAGGACACACTCCTGCTTCTCAGCGAGGCGATCCAGAACGGCGGTGATTTCTCCGCGCTTTATGCTGCGGCGTCCGATCGCTGGAAGTATCGCGGACGCGATCCACTCGACCTCGCCTACCATGGTTCCGACCCCGAGCGCATTGCGAGGGCGGATCCCGAGAACGCGGACAACCGGCTGACGATTGCGGCGCTGCGCAACGCCTTCGGCGCCGCCATCGAGGCGAAAGTCGATCTCTCGCCGATCAAAGGTAGGAAGATGATTCTCTCAGTGCCCCCGCGGGTGACTTCCGATGGAGTCCTGAGTGTGAACGGGACCTTCGACACGCCCGTCTATCAGGGGAGCATGGAGGGTCAGCCGAGGAAGCTGGTGTTTGCGCTCGAATACGTGCGCGAGGCGGCGACTTGGAAGCTCTTCGGAATCACGGCCAATATTATCGCGATGAACAAGGGTTCGGTGTCGGAGCGCTAGTCGCGTAATGTCGCGACCGCCGCGGCGAGCGATGCGCAGTCGGTGATGCTCAGGACAGGAGTATCCTTGCGCGTGCGCTTCACGAGTCCGGCGAGCACGCCTCCGGGGCCGAGTTCGAGAAAAAGTTCCACTTTCTCGACATCCACGAGGAACTCGATCGTCTCGGTCCAGCGCACCGACCCGGTGACCTGCGCGGAGAGGGCGGAGCGGATCTCCGCGGGATCGGCGATGGGCCGCGCGGTGACATTGGCGACGATTGGGAATGCGGGCGGCTGCATTGGAGTCGCCGCGAGTTTCGGTGCGAGCGCGTCGGCGGCGCTTCGCATGAGGCGGGAATGATAGGCGCCTGCGACGTTCAGCTTTGCGGCCTTGCGGATGCCGCGGTCGCGCACGACTTCCAACACAGCATCGATTTTCGCCTCCTCGCCCGAGATCACGATTTGGCCGGGGCTGTTGAAATTTGCCACATCCACGTCGAACTCCGCGGCGATCTGGCGCACGGTGGCCTCGTCGCCGCCGATCAGCGCGGCCATTGCGCCGTTGGTGCGCTCGCAGGCCTCCTGCATGAGGCGCCCGCGCTCGGCGACGAGTTGCAGCCCATCCGCGAAGCTGAATGTCCCCGCCGCCGCATGGGCGGTGAATTCCCCGAGGGAAAGTCCCGCGGCGATATGCACGGGCAATGCGCCGACTTCGGTGCGCAGAGCGGCGAGGCACGCGAGACCGTGGGTGAACAGCGCGGGCTGGCAGTTCGCCGTCTTCACGAGTTCCGACTCGGGTCCTGAGAAAGTGACGCTGCTCAGCGAACGGCCGAGGATCGCATCGGCTTGCGTGAAGAGGTCACCCGCCGCGGGATATTGCGCCGCGAGGTCGCGGCCCATGCCGACGGTCTGCGCGCCTTGCCCGGCGAAGAGGAGTGCGATGCGTTTTGTCATTCCCCCGCATATTGCAAGCCGAGGCGCCCACGCAAGAACGGTCGCTGCGCGGTCTTATTCCTCCTCGTATTCTTATTCTTAATCCTGCCGCCGGAAGGCGCTCAGATTTGGAATAAGAGTCAAAAACCTCCGGCAAAGCCGGAGGCTTGAAAACAGGAGCCCCTCAAAGGGGCATGATGTTGCGCGCGTCCACAGTGCTGCCGTTCACGTCTCGATGCCTCCCTCCATCACACGCGCATTTTTCCATGTCCCTCAGCGGACACTGCTCATTTCCACCACACACAAAGCCGCAAACACAAATCCGCAACGCGCCTCGCCCCTTTGAAATCTCACTTCATTCCTGAACAATGTCCCCGCCAAAGACTGCACGATAAGTCAAACTTTGAGAGTCTCCCCGGCAGAGCCGGGGGATTTCCTATTGAGCATTAAGAATAAGAATAATCCGAGAGGCACTCAGGCGAGAATCGCCTTCACGACTTTCCCGTGAACATCCGTGAGCCGGAAGTCGCGGCCAGCATGGCGATACGTGAGGCGTTCGTGATCGAAGCCGAGGCATTGCAGGATCGTCGCCTGCACGTCGTGGACATGGACGGGGTTTTCCACGACGTGAAAGCCGAGGTCGTCCGTCGCACCGTAGCTCATGCCTGGGCGGATGCCGCCACCTGCCATCCATATCGTGAACGCCTGCGGATGGTGATCGCGGCCAAGCGCGCGACCGAGCGAGGGGTTCGTCTCGACCATCGGGGTGCGCCCGAATTCGCCGCCCCAGATCACCAGTGTGTCGTCGAGAAGCCCTCGGCGCTTGAGGTCGAGCACGAGCGCGGCACTGGCCTGATCGGTCGTCGCACAGTTCGTTTTGACGTTCCCGGCGACGTCCGAGTGGGCGTCCCAGCCCTCGTGGTAGATGTTCACAAAACGCACTCCGCGCTCAATCATGCGCCGCGCGAGCAGACACGCCCGGGCGAACGACGCCTTGCCGGGATCGCAGCCGTAGAGATCGAGCGTCTCCTTGCTCTCGTTGCGCAGATCCATCAGCTCGGGCGCGCTCGTCTGGAGCCGGAATGCCATCTCGTAGTTTGCGATGCGCGTTGCAATTTCCGGGTCGCCTACCTGCGCAAGCTGGCGTTCGTTCATCGAGCGGACGAGATCGATCGTGTCGCGTTGCAGCCTCGCATTGACGCCCTCGGGATTGCCCACGTTCAAAATCGGATCGCCCTGATTCCGGAAGCGCGTGCCGGTATAGAGAGTCGGCAGGAAGCCGCTCGACCACAGCGCGGAGCCGCCGCTGAGACCGCTGCCCGTGCTCATCACGACAAACGCAGGCAGCTCCTGGGTCTCCGCGCCAAGGCCGTAGAGAACCCACGAGCCGAGGCACGGCCGGCCGGGTTGTGAGAATCCCGTGTTGAAAAAAATCTGCGCGGGCGCGTGATTGAACTGATCGGTGCTCACCGATTTGATGAGGCAAATATCGTCCGCGACCTTTGCGAGATGGGGCAGCATCTCGCTCAGTTCCGCTCCGGACCGGCCGTGGCGCGCAAATTGATAGCGCGGGCCGAGCACCGCGGCATCGGGCCGGATAAATGCGTAGCGCTGGCCGCCGATGACGGACGGTGGGAGCGGCTTTCCCTCGAGCTTCGCCAGCTCCGGCTTGTAGTCGAAGAGCTCGAGCTGCGACGGCGCCCCCGCCATGAAGAGATGGATCACGCGTTTCGCCTTCCCGGCGAAATGGGGCTTCCGCGGAGCGAGCAGATTCGCCGGGAGCGCAGCCGTGCCGGCGCGCAGCGAATCGGTGAGCAGGCCGGCGAGCGCGATTTTTCCGAGACCCACGCCACAGTCGCGCAGGAAATGGCGACGTGTCACTTTGAGGCAGCGTTGTTGGAATGGGTTCATTTCGGATAAGTTACTCGTGCCCGTGCAGAAGTGAAATATCTTGGTTCGGCGTCAGTGGAAGGATGGTAGCGCACATCCTTAAAGCAAATTCGCCGCAGGACGCGAAATTAGGCGGCGGCCAATGATTTGGGAAATCTTCGGCTCCACGATTGCTCGGGCTCCACCGCCACGTCTCGCACGAAATGGCGACGTCAGCGTGCCGGTATGATGTATGAAAACGCGGTTTCGTGATTCTTGTGGCCGGCACTTTCCTGGCCTGGAAGGACGGAACGGACGAGGTCGGCGGTCACTTTTTCCGGTGAGACGGTGATGCGCATGTAGCCGGGACTGCCGAGGATTTTGCCGGCCAGGTAGCCGTATTCAGCGGCGTTGCGAGGGGCGGTGTCTGGGTCTCCGCGCGGTGGATTTCCTGGCTGCGGGACTTCCTGATAGACGATGCCGTCGAGATCCTGCTTTGCAAAAATGTGATCGTGTCCGTGGAACACGATGCTCACGTGATGCTGCACAAGGAGCTGGTGGATCGGCATCGGCCAACCGGGGCGGTGCGCTGCGAAGCCGTCGGTGCCGTCCGGATTTTTTCCACCCCACTCGTAGAATGGCGCGGCCTCGGAGCCGCCGCGGCCCTCGGGTGTCGCACCGCCGACGAGGTGGTGCAGGAAGATGAATTTGAACTTGGCCCTGCTGCTTTCGAGCGTGCGCTTGAGCCACTGGTATTGCGCGACCCCGAGCGAGCGCTGCCAGTTGTCGTTCTGCGCCTCGCCGCTGAACCAGAACGGATCGAGCACGACGAAGAGCGCATCGCCCCACGTCCAGGTGTAGTAGTCCTGCAGCAGGCCGAGCTTCGGATGTTTGAATTCATCGCCCGTGTAGAAACCGTCGGGTATAGGGTTCGCGAAATATTTTTTCCGCATCGTGTTCGACCACTCTGCTTCGGTCTCGTCGTGACGACGCCCTCCCATTTCCCCGTCGTGATTGCCGAGCGCGAGGAAGACGGATGCGCTGTGCCCGATGAGGCCAAAATAGTAGCGCTGCGCGACGTATTGCTTCGCGGCGAGTTCGTAGCGGCGCCGGTATTTGTCCGTCATGAATGTATCGCCGAGGTCCACGAGAAAATCGGGGCCATCCTCGACGCAGTTCCGCAGCGAGCGTTCAAGCAGCTTCGGCTCCACCTTGTCATCGAGATGGGGATCGGCCTGCACGGTGAAGATGAACGTGCGCCCCGGCGCGCGCTGAGTGCGGAAGGAATGCTCCGGCTCCGCAGCCCACACACCGTTCGCGGCGCGCGTGCTGAGCCTGTAAAAATATTGAGTGTCCGCTTGCAGGCCGGTGATCGGGATCTCCGCAGGCACGCCGGCTTTCACAGCAAACACTGCGGTCTTCGCGACCGCCGCGCCAGCCTTCGGACCGAAATGAATCACGCCCTCGCGATCCGAATACGCGAGCACGCTGGCGGTGATGGAATTTTTCGTCGGCCGCCCGAGCACGACATCGAGCGGATGCTCCGGCACCTCGGTGCGGAACAGGCTCGCGAGATCCTCGATGGGCACATCGCGCCCCTTGCCGCCCTTGCCCTTCCCGTCCTTCCCCGGCGGCTTGTCATCGGCGGAAAATGCGAGCAGTGACACGCCCGCGATCAGCGCGGCGCTTGCGATGAAATGCGCGGTCCTCACTGCGCGTCGGGTTTCATTTTGCCTTTCCCGCCGCGGCGTTCCTGGAAGGGCTGCGCCTTGCTCGGATCGTATTTCGGATTCGGCACCGGCATCTGCGCGCCCACGGATTTCAGGTATTCGTTCAATCGACGTTCCAGTTCCGCGGTTTCCTTCGGACGATCCTTCGCCAGATCGTGCTGCTCGCTCATGTCTTTCGAGAGATCGAATAGCAGGGGCGCATTTGTCTCATAGGGATGGATCAGCTTGTCATTGCCGAGAAGCAGCGCGGACGCCGGACCCTGCGCGTCCTTGTCGTAGTGGGGGAAATGGACCACGAACTCCTCCCGCGGGCGTTTCACCGTGGCTCCGGGCGCGCCGCCGAGCAAAGCGGCAAGGCTCCCGCCTTCCAGTCCCTTCGGCAGCGACTCCTTCACGCGGGCGAGTGCGGTGATCGTCGGGAAAAGATCCACCGTCGTCGCACGCACGTGTGTGCAGGTGCCGGGCTTGATCCCCGGCCCGCGAATGATCAGCGGCACACGGAGGCCGCCCTCCCACACGGTGCCCTTCCCATTCGACAGCGGGCCGTTTGCATTGCGTCCCTGCGCCCCGTGATCGGAGGTGTAGATGAAGTACGTGTTGTTCGAGATGCCGAGCGAATCGAGCTTTGCCATCAGCATCCCGATCGTCGTGTCCATGTCCTGCGTCACCGCCGCGGAACCGACGAGACGCTGATCGCGTTCATTCGTCGCGCGCCGGCGGACATCCGTGTAAGTCTCCGGCCGCGCATCCGTCCCGCCGCGCCCCGCGTACTGCGAGACCTGGAGATAGAACGGCTTCCCCGCCTTCGCCGCTTTCTCCATGAAATTCATCCCGCGCTCGGCATTTGCGAACGCCTCCTTCGGGTTTGGATTCTCGACGTTGTCCGGCCCGCCGTTGTTGTTCGGTCCGTCGTTCTCATCGAAGCCGTGCCGTGTCGGACTCACGCGCCCGACGTGCCATTTTCCAAAGTGCGCCGTCGCGTAACCGTCGTGCTTCAGCATCTCCGCAAACGTCACTTCCGACGCCGGAAGTTCCGACACCTGCGCGGCCGGGATGAGCTTGCTGCCCGCATCCGAGAAACTGCTCTCCCGTCCGCCCTTTCCCTCGTCGACGAAAGTCATGTGCAGCGCAGCCGGGCTGCGTCCGGTAAAGAATGCTGCGCGTGTCGGCGTGCAGCGCGGGGACGCCGCGTAGAAATTTGCGAACCGCATCCCGCCCGCCGCGAGCTTTTCGAGGTTCGGCGTGTGCGCGAGTGCGCTCTTCGAGCCAGGCACGGTGTCGTCCATTTGCACCGAGCACGACGCCCACCCCTGCGCCTCGCCCATGATGACGACGAAGTTCGGACGCGTCTCGGCGGCAAAATTGCGCGCACAGAGCGCAAAGCAGGCGAAGAGCAATGCGGTGTGAATTTTTACAAAACGGCTGAATGAGAGGACGGTTTGATGGTTCATGGACAGGGGCAGGGACATTATCGAATTTGCGAAGCCGCCGGCTGTTCCGTCGGTTCGATTGGACAACCTACAACGATTTGCTCCGGGATTTTGCCCAGCGCAAGCGGGCGCTCCGCGACCCCGGCAGCGCGCGCGATGGTTGCGGAAAGCTCGCGCAGCATGTTCCCGCCATAGCCGGGGTAAGTCTTCGCAATGGTCCCCCCGGCTGCGACGAGCGTGTTGTAGGCGGCGTAGTCCGCCCCGTAGGCGCGGATGATTTCGCATCGCGGGTCGGCGATGATGGGAAAGTCCGCGCCCGCCGTCTGTGCCCACGCCTTCGCCGTCCCGGCGTCCGCATTGATCACGCC
>Ga0075017_100002635_pt1 | contig 11253 bp, 7 predicted proteins | sample AleBraG_ABR_2012_FD_71475 | JGI IMG/M metagenome (GOLD analysis project Ga0075017, IMG submission 71475) | Freshwater sediment microbial communities in response to fracking from Pennsylvania, USA - Alex Branch Run_MetaG_ABR_2012 | ecosystem: Environmental > Aquatic > Freshwater > Creek >...
TCATGGACTTTCGGCTCAACTAAACCTTCAGCTCACGGGAGCTGCCGCCAAGCGCTACCATGTCGGTTCACACCTCGCTACGATCGAGGTCGGCGGCAGATTCCGCAACGCCCACAAATTTGACAATTCCTATTCAACAAATATGGCTCCAAACGCCGCTACTGCTCCGTTGCTGCTATCGATGTTCACAAACAACGTGACCAACCCCGGCTACTACGGCGGCAGTGCCTACAAAATGGGGCCATTCGCCGACTACCTCAAAGTGTTGGACTATTTCAACGCCAATCCATCTCAGTTCACCGTGAACAGGGGCCAGACTGTCCCGGGTTACGATGCCAGCAACTACGATCTGGTGGAAAAAGTCGGTGCCGGCTACATCATGAACACCATCGACCTGGCCAGCAGGATTCGCCTCGTGGCTGGCCTCCGTTTCGAGAACACCATTCTCGATACCACCGTCCCACAATTCAACAGTACGTCTTCGTACACCCCTCCCCCCGGTTGCACCCCGGCGGCTGACCCATCCGCAGACTTTTTCTGCGGACTGGCTTCGACGAGCGGTTCTTACCTCAAGCCGCTGCCCAGTGCCTCGCTGCGCTTCGGACTCGGCAATGATGCGGATATCCGCGTCGCTTACAGCCGCGGTCTCGGCCGTCCCAACCCGACTGATATTGCTCAAGCCGTCGCTTTCGCGTTCGTGGCACCAGGAAGCCATAATAATTCCGTCTCCTTGGGCAATCCTAACCTCCAGGCGGAGTCCGCTGACAATATCGACATTCTCATTGAGCGCACTCTCAAGCCCTTTGGCATGATTTCCGCCGGGTATTTCTATAAGAACTTGACCGACCCCATTGTCAGCACCTCCTTCTTCAAGACCTTCCAACCGGCTCCCGCTGCACCCAACGACGTGTACAATGTGACCCAGACGATTAACGCTGGCAGCGCTTGGGTGCAAGGATTCGAAGCCGCATACTTGCAGCATTTGACGTTTCTTCCCGGTGCACTAGGCGGCCTGGGGATCTCGGCTAACTACGGTTATTCGGCCTCGCGCATTACCGGCCTCCCAGGGCGTTCGGACAATCCAAGGCTCTTGCGCTCTGCTCCCAACACCTGGAATATTAGCCCAACCTATGACCGCGGTCGTGTCTCCATGCGAGTCGGACTTTCTTACAATCAGGCGAACATCTTCTCTTATCAGTACAGGGATGGCACTCCCATTGCCGGAACCGCAACGACACCGACACCCGGAGGGCTTTATGGCCCCAACAGCGACAACTATCTTTATTCCCACCTTGAGTTTGACGCTCAGGGGAGCGTGCGCCTTTCCCACGGCCTAAGCTTTGTTATGTACGGTCTGGATCTCAACAACGAAGTCTTCGGCTTTTACAACGGAAGCACGCAATATTTCAACCAGCGCGAATTCTACAAGCCCACGATCGCCGCGGGCGTCCGCTGGTCGCCAACGCACGAGAAGAAATAGCAATGTCCTGGAGCATCGCGGCGGGAGCTGGGTGAGTTCTCGCCGCGATTGATCCAAGGGCAGAAATGCGCAGCGGAATTTTTTCCGGTCTCTTAATTGCTTGAAACGCCCGCTCCGGCCCCTGGTCAGTTCCGATATAGCGCCGGTTTATGTTTCTTGTTTAGATTCATTCCATGCAACTGCTCAAGGCTCTCCGCTCATGCTGACTAAAAAACAATCTCCGCTCCTTGCCCTTTGCTCCACCGTTTTCTGGTTGCTGCTGTTTACTTACGCTCGCGCACACTCCGCCTCAGCTGCCGGCAGCCAGATCGCCGTTCTCGTTGGCGCTGGCGATATTGCAGACTGCAAGGACCTTTCAGGAGCGGAAGCCACCGCGAAGCTCCTGGAACAGATTCCTGGTACCGTGATGGCTGTTGGAGATCTTGCCTATCCCGATGGCTCGAAGGAAAATTTCGTTTGCTATGACAAGACCTGGGGGCGCGTAAAGTCCCGCACTCGACCCGCCACCGGCAATCACGAGTTCCATGCCACTGGCGCAATACCCTACTTCGATTACTTCGGCACCGCAGCGGGCGACCCTAAGACGGCGTACTACAGCTATGAACTGGGCACATGGCACATCGTTGTGCTCAACAGTGAGTGCAAGGATGTTGGCGGATGCGAAGCGGGCTCGGCACAGGAAAAATGGCTTCGCGAAGATTTAAGAGCTCATCCGGCGGCCTGCACGCTGGCCTACTGGCATAAGCCGCTTTTCAGTTCCGGTAGCGCGCACGCCAATGACCTCTCGGTGAAGCCACTGTTCCAGACGCTCTATGAGGCGAAAGCGGAGGTCATCGTCAACGGGCACGACCATGACTATGAGCGGTTCGCTCCACAGACCGCCGATGGGGTAGCCGATCCCAAGCGCGGCATCCGCGAATTTGTTGTCGGCACAGGAGGAAAAAACCATCGTCCGTTCGGAGAAATAAAGGCCAACAGCGAAGTCCGCGATGCCGCAACCTTCGGCGTTTTGAAGCTCACGCTCAAGCCCGGCTCCTACGAGTGGCAGTTCATTCCCGAAGCCGGCAAAAGCTTCAGCGATTCCGGCAGCGGTGTCTGCCACTGAGCAATTCCACTTTTCACGAGGAACCGGGTGCAACGTGGGTGTTTCTCAGTTGGCGGTTAATGCCGCGCGACCGGAAGAACAGAGGACTTTGAGTGCTCTTGGCAAAGAAGGGAAGTAGCTTTGTGCGTGTTCAGAGCTGAACCGTCAGGTCGTCTGAACCAGCTTCTCTCGGCTCAACAAAGAGGTTGTCAATCAGCCGGGTCTTGCCGACATAGGCAGCTAGAAATACGTAGCAGGCCTTGCTGACGCGGGTGAGAGGCTCGAAGGCACCAGCATCCACGATCTCGGCGTAGTCCACCCGCACCAGCTTCTCCGCAGACAGGACTCGATGCAGGACTCGTTGTAGCTCTAGCGCGTCGCGGACTCCCGCAGCCAATTCACTTTTCGCCGCACGGAGGGCACGATGCAGAACGATCGCGGCTTTGCGTTCCTCCGCATTCAGGTAAACGTTGCGCGACGAGAGTGCGAGTCCATCCGCTTCGCGCACGATGGGGCAGGTCACAATTTCCGCGTCGAGATTCAGGTCCTGCACCATCTTCGAAATGATCCGAACCTGCTGGGCATCTTTCCTGCCGAAGTAGGCGTAGTTCGGCTGAACGATTTCAAATAGCTTCAGAACCACCGTCGCCACGCCGCGGAAATGACCAGGGCGCGATTTGCCCTCAAGCCGCTCGCTCAATCCTTCGACGGAGGCATAAGTGGAGAAATTCTTTGGGTAAATCTCCGCGGCTTCTGGTGCAAAAAGATAGTCGACTCCGGCCGCTTCGAGTTTTTCTTTGTCGCTCTCAAATGTCCGCGGATATTTTGTGAAATCCTCGTTCGGCCCAAACTGGGCAGGATTCACAAAGATGGATGCAATCACTGTCGAGCAATCTTTCCTCGCCCTTTCGATCAGCGATGCATGGCCGGTGTGCAGAGCACCCATGGTGGGCACCAGGCCGATCACACGGCTCTCGGTTCGGGCTTGGCGCGCAATCTGTTTCATCCAGGGAATGGTTCGGATTATTTCCACGAAGGTAAGAATTGCGCGCCCGCGCTATGCGCCGGCGGCCACAGAGCGTTCCCGGTAGAAGTGCATGAGGTCTGTCAGAATCGGCTCGGCGCCGAGTTGCCGCAGAAGCGTCGTGACCTGCCCCCGGTGATACGTGCCATGATTCACCAAATGTTGCATCGATTGCCAGAGGGGATTCTTATAAACGCCGAATTTCAGCGTCTTGTATTCCATCACATGATCGAGATCGGCTGGCGTCAAACCTTTCACAAAATCGAGCAGTCGTGCTTCCAGTTTGCTCCATTTCTCCCCGAGAGCGACAGCATCGGGGAATTGCGAAACATCCGGCAGTGAAGAAGGAGAACGGCCCTGAAAGCGCTCGAGCCAAAGCGATTCTCCTCCATAAATATGCGCGAGCGTGTCCCGCACGGAGCCGAAGCTTGAGCCCATCGGCTTGAGGAACTGATCCGCCGTAAGCTTCGCAGCCGCATCCATTGAACGGCGGTTGGCCCATGCGTTGTAGTCGTAAAGTGTGCGCATCTCTTCTGGGGTCATATTAAACTCCATCGCGGATGGCTGATGATTCCGCTGATTCAACTTGCGATGAAAATGGTTTTGCGGCCCTTGACGGCTTGCGGCGCGTGGTAAGACTCTGCGTCGGATGGAAATTCGCCGTTCTGTACGTCTGTGCAATAGGCACGCACGGCGTTTGAAATTATTTCTCCGACGTTCGCATATTGCCGCGCAAATTTTGGGGTTTGATTGAACGTAAGTCCCAGCATGTCGTGGATCACCAAAACCTGGCCGTCGCAGTCTGGCCCGGCGCCGATCCCAATCGTCGGAATGCGCAATTCGCGAGTGACCTGTGCGGCGAGCTCGCGCGGCACTGCTTCGAGCACAATCGCAAACGCGCCAGCCGATTCCACTGCGCGCGCGTCGCGCAGCAAGTGGTCGGCTGCGGCCGGTGTTTTTCCCTGGACGCGATAGCCGCCGAGTGCGTTTACCGATTGAGGCGTCAGCCCAACGTGGCCCATCACCGGGATTTCCGCTTCCGTCAAACGCGAGATCAATTCCAGACGGCGTTCTCCGCCTTCCACTTTGACCGCTTCCGCCCCCGCCTCTTTAACAAACCGCATCGCGTTGTGGAGTGACTCTGAAAGATCGGCGTGGTAGCTCCCGTACGGCATGTCCGCAACGACCAGCGCGCGGCGAGTTCCGCGGCGTACGGCCCGAGCATGATGCAACATCTCTTCGATTGTCACCGGCAGAGTGCTCTCGTGCCCCAGCACGACCATGCCAAGTGAATCGCCCACCAGAAGAATATCCACGCCGGCTTCGTCCAGCAGACGCGCGGTGGGGTAGTCGTACGCAGTCAAACAAGTTATTTTTTGCGGATGCGCGGACGAACCGGAAGAATTGGATTTGCGCTGCAGGAGATCGGGAACAGTGATCTTTCCATTCCCGGAATTCGGTATGACGCTCATGAGGCCTCCGGTGCCGCTCCCTTCCTCGTTGAGAGGCGGCCGCCAAGCGGCCAACGGGATGCAGCCCTGTACCTAAAGCGTTTCTAGAATATCAAATTTCGAGTTGAATCACCACAACTTTCGGTTTTCGTCTATGACTCACTCTCCGATATCTGGCGCTACAGTCAATTTAATCGACGCTAAGATAAGAGCTGTTCGCGACCCGCAGAACTTCTTGCGGCCTGTGGATTTGCACAATGCCATCAAACAATGATGCTTTCCCCCGGCACGAAAGTATGGATTTCGATGGAGGTCGAACTAGTGTGAACCGGAGGCGGACGGCGCCGCGGGCTTTTCCGGGTACAGGCGGTCAAACTCCGGTTCGTCATGAAGCAGCATAAGGGAGGGGTCGCGGCGCGCCCACACCGAGTCCCTGAACCCGGCTTCCCAGGCTTTGCGGAGGGCGTCCAGGGCTTCCTGCTTTCGTTTCAGACCGCAGTAACCGCAAGCCGCATTGTAGAGAATCGAGGCTTCGTTGGCGCGCAAGGTCACGGCCAGGTTGAGTTCCCGCAGGGCGTCCTCCACGCGTCCCATTTCGGCGTAGTAAGCGCCCAGCAGAACGCGCGCGCGCGCGTCTTCGGGCACCTGCTTCAAGTGGTTCTCGAGCGCTACGATGGCCCGGTGAGCCATGTTGCGCCTGGCTTCTTCTTTGCCTATAGCGCCGAGAGAGTTCAGGATGGGGACATAAACGTTGTAGTCCTCACCGCTTGCTTCAATGGCGGCTTCCGCAATGTCCAGGATTTCCTGGTAGCGTCCGGCGGCAAACAGGGCGCGGCAGAGCATGTAATAGGCGCCCTCGCAGTCCCGCTTGCGTTCGATGGCTTTTCTGACCATACGGACGGCTTCGTCATGCAGCTCGGCGGCGTACAGGACCCAGGCCTGGCTGACCAGCACTTCGGGCAGATCCCAGCGCAACGCCACGGCCTTGCCGGAAGCTTCCCGCGCGCGTTCGACCCACAACTGATCGCGGCTGTAGTTGCAGTAGAACATGGCGCAGGCGTTGGCGCAGGCAGCATGAGCCAAGGCAAAACTGGGGTCCATGGCCACGGCATTTTCGAACATCTGCAGGGCGAACTCGAGATCCTGGCGGGTCTGGCGCCGTGCGTAGCGTTTGCCACGCAAATAGAGGTCGTAAGCCTGCAGGCTTTCTGTGGGCTTCACCGCCAGGGCTTCGAGTTCCTCGGGGGAAAGCGTCACCCGCAGGGCCTCGGCAATCTTGCGGGCCATTTCGTCCTGAACTTCGAAAACGTCCTTCATCTCTCGGTCGAAGCGCTCCGACCAAAGCGGAAAATCGGTATGAGTGTCCACGAGCTGGGCGTTAATGCGCAATCGGGCGCCAGCACGGCGCAAGGTGCCGGTGAGAACATAAGCCGCGCCGAGTTGCTGGCCGACCTGCGCTGGAGTCACCGATTTGTCCCGGAAGGCCAGAACAGTAGGACGGGAAAAGGTGTTCAGTCCTCGAATCTTGGAGAGCTCGGTAATGACATCCTCGGTTATGCCGTCGCGCAGGTATTCGTCTTCCTTGGCACCGCTCAGGTTTTCGAAATAGAGAACGGCCACGGATTTCCCGGACTGCTTGTGGATACCTGGATCCGAATTGGTTTTCTCTTTGGCGCGTCGTTTTCCGGATTCGAGATCGCGCTTCAGGCGGCTGAGGTCGGTTTTTAATTCGGTAGCCGTCTGGCAACGCAGATTGCGGTCCTTCTCAAGAGCCTTCTCGAGGATGCGCACAAAATCGGCGGGCAGCGAAGGATTCAGCTCTGCGGCCGGCCTGGGGTCACGGTTCAGGATGGCGTCGAAGATGACCGCCGAGGTGTCTCCCGGAAAGGGAAGCGTTCCGGTGGCCATCTGGTAGAGCACCGTACCGGCAGAAAAGAGGTCCGTGCGGGCATCGACGAGCTGCCCGCGGGCTTGCTCGGGCGACATGTAGAAGACCGTGCCGACGGCCGCGCCGGGCGAAGTGAGTTCGTGGTCCGGTCCCAGGGTCTCCCCCTGCGCGGCCAAAGCTCCCTGGTCAAACTCGTCGCGGCTGATCTTGGCCAGGCCGAAGTCCAGAATCTTCACCTGCCCGCGCCCGGTGAGAAAGAGATTTGCGGGCTTGATGTCCCGGTGGACGATGCCCTTGGCGTGGGCCGATTCAAGGGCGTCGGCGATTTGAATGGCGAGAGGCAGCATCTGCTCCATTTCCATGGGCTGCCTGTTCATCTTCTGGGCCAAGGTCTCGCCCTCTAACAGCTCCATGACGATGAAGTACCGCCGTTCATGCTGCTCAATCGAGTGGATAGTGCAAATATTCGGGTGATTGAGGGAGGAAGCGGCGCGCGCCTCGCGCTGGAAGCGCTCAAGCAACTGGCTGTCCTGGGCCATTTCAGGAGGAAGAAACTTCAGAGCAACGCGCCGGCCGAGCTGGGAGTCCTGGGCTTCGTACACCACACCCATGCCACCCGAGCCCAGCTTGCGGAGAATCTTGTAATGGAGGAGGGACTGGCCAATGAGGGTATCTTCGCTCATATTCGCCGGCTGATAGTATGCGGCGCTGGCCTCGCAGTCAAGGAGGGCAGCTGGGCAAGCCGGAAGATTCTTGCCTACACTTCATCCTTTGTGGGCCTGGGAGCGGCCTTTCCATTGGCCGCCGCGGCCGAGCCAGTAGCGCACCGCGGACAGAATCGTCGCGTAACCGTAAAACAGGGAAGCGAACGGCAGCGTCAGCGCCCAGAGCCAGGGTAGTCGGTAGAACCTGACTGTGGCGCCGTAGGTTGCTGTCATGATGGATACGGCCGTGCTCGCGAGCAGCCAGCCCGGATCATCAAGCGTGAAAAAAACAATCCACGCGAGCAAGTAAGTCCCAAACAAGCCGAGCAAAGTGGCGATCAGCAGCAAGAACGAATAATGCAACTGTGTGAATGCCGTGCGCGCGATCAGTTCGCGAATCTCGGCGAAGCTACCGTAGCCGCGCAGACTCACGCTTTCGCGCGTCAGCCCCATCCAGAGTTTCCCGCCGCTTCTCTTTACGGTGCGTGCCAAGGCGCAGTCGTCGATCACTTCGTTCCGAATCGCAGCGATCCCGCCGATCCGTTCGAGGGCGCTGCGGCGCAAGAGGATGCATCCGCCCGCCGCGCCTGCCGTGTGCGCCTTGGGATCCGCGATCCATCGCGGCGGATAGAGCATCAGAAAAAAATACAGAAACGGTGGAATTAGCAGACGCTCGGGGAGAGTCTTTGCCTGAAGCAACACCATTAATGAAACCAGATCGAGTGAATCGCTTTCCGCGCATGAGACCAAGCGACGAAGCGTGTCGGGCGCGTGTTCTATATCCGCATCCGTGAACCAAAAGAATTCCGCTGAATGTTTCGCGGCAACTTGAATACCCTCGTTCAGCGCCCAGAGTTTTCCGGTCCAGCCTGGCGCGGGCGGAGATGCCGAGTGAATTCCTACGCGCGCTGAGGAGCCTGAGGCTTTGGCTGCTTCTTGCGCGAGCCTGGCAGTTCCGTCTTCGCTTTGATCATCAACGACGATGATGTCTAGCTCACCGCGATAATCCTGATTCGCCAGACTGCCGACCGCACGGGCAATGGTATCCGCTTCATTGCGTGCTGGAACGATGGCCAAAACGCATGGCCAATTCTCAAGTGGCTTCAACGGAATATCGTCTTGGCTTACCTTCCAAAAATTCCCGCGCCCAAGAAGGAGATAGAGCCAAATCGCAAGAGGAATGGCAGCGACGTAGATAGACGTAAACAGCACACGCCATTCTGCAACAAGCGGAGAGGTCAGAGCTACGCCAGATCCTCAGCCCTGATGGGCAACCGCCGAATTCTCTTCCCGGTGGCGGCAAAGACGGCATTGCAAACTGCGGGAGCGACGACGGGCAGTCCGGGCTCACCGATGCCTGTGGGATCTTCGGTGCTCATTACAAGGTGAACTTCCGTTTTCGGCGCTTGCTTCATGCGAGGTATCTGATAATCGTGGAAATTGGTTTGCTGAACGCTGCCGTGATCAATGGTGATCGCGTCGTGCATGGCAGCGGAAAGTCCGTAGATGACCGCGCTTTCGACTTGTGCGCGGATGCCATCCGGGTTAACAGGCCTCCCACAGTCGACAGCGTAGACAAGGCGGTGAATGTTCACGGCGCGGTCTTTGACGCTGACTTCGGCGACGACGGCGGCGTAGCTTTCGAAGGAATAGTATCCGGCAATTCCGCGCGAAATACCCTTGGGGAGCGGTTCCCCCCAGGCGGCCTTTTCAGCTGCAAGGCGAAGAACGCCTTTCTGCCGCGCGGTGTCCAGAGGCTTGTTTTCCTTGGGATTGGTGAAATCGGGAATCTTGCGGTCGCCGCCGATCAGGCGCAAGCGAAATTCCAGCGGGTCTGCGCCTGCGGCGTGAGCGAGTTCGTCCACGAAGCATTCGACAACGAAACCGCTGGAAGAATGTTCGACCGAGCGCCACCAGGCGCGCGGAACGGAGGATTTTGCGAGCGTATATTCGACGCGATAGTTGGGCGTCAGATAGGGAATGAAAGCAGCGGTTGCGAATTCAGATTTTTCCGGATTTTCCTCGCCCTTGGGACTCCATTTGGCATCAATGGAAGTGGAAGTTTGGAAGTGCCTCCAAGCTTCGAGATTACCCTTGACATCTAGCGCGCCGGAGAAATGGTGGTAAGAGGCCGGGCGATAGAAGTCATGCTGCATGTCGTCTTCGCGTGTCCAGAAGACCATGACCGGTTTGCCGGAAGCTTTGGCGACCTGCGCGGCTTCCATGACGAAATCGGCTTGATATCTGCGGCCGAATCCGCCACCCATTAAAGTGGTATGGACAACGACTTTCTCAGGCGGCAGACCAGACACTTGCGCAATCACACCTTGCGCCCACTGCGGGGCTTGTGTGGGGATCCAGGCTTCTGCACCATCTGATCTGATGTGGACAGTGCAATTCATCGGCTCCATAGTTGCATGGGCAGCGAAGGGAAACTCGTAGGTGGCTTCGATTTTCTTGGACGCATTGGCAAGAGCCGCGTCCGCGTTTCCTTCATTGCGGACGACTTTCCCAGGCTTGGCGGCGTTGTCCAGAAACTGCTGGTGGAGCGAGGCGGACGATTCGGAAACGGCAGGGCCTTGGTCCCAACTGATCTGGAGAGCATTGCGGCCTTGAATCGCCGCCCAGGAATTCTCCGCGAGAACTACTACGCCACCGGCGGTAAATGCACCTTGCGGGACCGGCTCGATCGCGAGAACATCCTTCACTCCCGGGACGGCTTTCGCAGCTGAGGCATCAAAGGATTTCACTTTTCCACCGAAGACCGGGCAGCGCGCAACTACGGCATAGAGCATACCGGGGACTCGGGAATCGATGCCGAACTTTGCGGCTCCAGTAGTCTTATCGCGAACTTCTACTCGAGGGTGATCGTGGCCGACAATCTTGAATTCGGCCGAGTTCTTCAGAGGGACGGTGTTTGGATCGGGGATGGAGAGCTTTGCGGCATCCTCGACAAGTTCCCCGTAGGTAGAGAAACTCTTGCGCGCTCCGTGGAGGATCCCTCCGTCCTGCGCTTTACACGTATCCCGGCTTACATTCCAGCGCGCGGCAGCCGCGGTGATAAACATTTCGCGTGCGGAGGCCCCGGCCCGGCGCAAAGGGAGCCAGGAGCCGGCGACGCTTCCGCTGCCTCCGGTGCCGTGGTCGTAAATTTTCGGATTGGTGGGGGCTTGTTCGATGCGGACTTGCTGCCAGTCGAGCGAGAGCTCTTCGGCCAGGATCATGGGGAGCGATGTCATTACGCCCTGACCCATTTCGGACTTGCCAAGGATTAGTGTGACCTCGTTATCCGGAGTGAAGCGCACCCAGGCGTTGAAGGGATTGACGAGTGGCTTTTCCTGCTCCTGTGCGGAATTAGTGTTCGCGCGGATGGGAACGTGGAAGCCGATGAGGAGCACGGCTCCGCCCGCAGAGGCGGTTTTCAGGAAAGTGCGGCGGTCGGTCAAGAGTTCTGTGGCCATGGCAGCACCTCAATTTGAGTTTTCACGATACGATCAAGCAGACTTGGCTTTTGCCCCTTGTTGGGAGGCAGCGCGATGAATGGCTTTGCGGATGCGCTGATAAGTACCGCAGCGGCAGATGTTGCCGCTCATAAAATCGTCGATGTCGGAGTCGCTGGGGT
>Ga0075017_100002636_pt1 | contig 11253 bp, 10 predicted proteins | sample AleBraG_ABR_2012_FD_71475 | JGI IMG/M metagenome (GOLD analysis project Ga0075017, IMG submission 71475) | Freshwater sediment microbial communities in response to fracking from Pennsylvania, USA - Alex Branch Run_MetaG_ABR_2012 | ecosystem: Environmental > Aquatic > Freshwater > Creek >...
CCAGCGCCATGACTGGACCCAACGAGCCCGTGCCAGTTTCGAAGCGCATGGACCAGAACGTCCAGGGCCCACACGGGTCCGTCGGCGTACAGTCCCGCGATGTCGGTCCACGTCAGCGAAACAACGGGGCTTGGTAGCGGTCCGACCCTCAAGGCGGTCTGCTCGGGCAGCAGAAGCACCTGGTGAACGTCCTCAGCAGGCAGGGCTAGGCGCGCGGCCAGAGGCAGGAGAACCTCACGCTGTCGGGCGAGTTGAGTGACCAGCCCTGCCCGGCTGGGCTGCTCAAACATCTTGGCCTCGATACCGACCAACAGGCGTCCCGGTTGGTAGATGACGATGTCGGGGGTGTCCCTCAGAAGCGAGGCCTCACCAAACAGTAGATCACCGGCAAGGATCGACTCCGCTGCCCCGTACTCGGTGAAGACCTGCGTGTTGGCATCCCCAACGCCCCAATGAGGGGTCGCGGCCTCGATCCCGAGCCGCTCGAAGAGCCGCGACAGTCGCTCCAGCGACTCCCCTAGGACCAGAGCCGGGAAGATCGTTCCGGTGAAGTACCGTTCCTTTCGATTGAACGGAAGACCATTTGTTAGGAGTTCTTCAGGCGTCACGAGACTGCCCCTTCACCATCCGGAAACCGATCCGCGTCCAGCGCCAGGGCGGCACTTTGGAAGGCGTCGACGTCTGACGTCTGTCTAGGCGCAAGCGCGGCGCCCATACAGAGCCCTAGGTCCCGTTGAAGAGCGGTACTGAGCGCTGGAGCCGGGCCAGTTGGGAGGGCGCGGTCCAGGAAGTCTTCGCTGCCTACCTTGGCGAGCACGGTTGGTCGGCCCGACGGTTGCCAACACGCGCACCCAATCTCATGGCGTGGATCTGCTGGGCTCCAAGGGCAACCGGCCGCCGATGACCACGGTGAAGGGCGGGCCGCGAAAGATCACGCCGACCAGGCTGGGGCGAATCACAGCGCGCCCAGGGCGGCGCTGCGACAGTACGCGGTCGAAGGGCTGGAAGATGGCGACAAGGGAGACACGCTCACGCGGCGAGGGAGGGCTAGGCGAGGGAGGGCTATCAGAGGTCGCTGGTGGTTTGAGCGCTGACCAGTTGAGCACTCCTGACGTAACGCTGTCCCATCGTGAACGCGAACGACCCGGTGTGCGCCAGGGGCTGCGGCAGATGCAGGGTGTTGGCATCGCCGGCAGGGGAGAGCACGTAGACGTCGTGCAGATCACCAGCGTTGCGCGTGCCGTCGGCGAGGCAGTTCGCGACGATGAGTCCGACGGACCTGTCGATCTCGTCGTTTGACTGGGCCAGCGTCGCCGCGTTCGTCGCATCGAACAGTACTGCTTTGCGGCTTCCTAGAATCTGGGGCACCTCCGGCTTGATCTGCTTGGAGGTGCAGAAGCCCATCCGCCTTACGGGGCGGACGGCGCGGTTGGGCTGGCACACATATGCGGCGTGGCTCAGGTAGAAGCCGTAGGCGGTCCGCGCAGCCATCACGACAGTGTCTCGATTGTCGAGCAAGCCTTCGGCGTCGAAGAGCGCCAGAAGTTCACGGATCAGGTAGGCCTCGTGCTCGCTGGCGGGGTCGCGATCATCCGCGACCACCTCGCGCAGGACTTCGGCGAGGGTGACAAAGTTGACCCAGACCACTCGCTCGTCGCCCCGGCCCACTAACGGCTGCGGGCAGGCAATGTCTGGCGTGAGGATGATCAGCCGCCCGTCGTGGTCGTCGCCGAGTTTGTCGGTGTAAGCGATCTTCAGGGCGGCCGCCTGGGCGGAGTCCAACGCACCGCTAGCGATCTTGACCTCAAACAGGAATCTGAACCGAGCGGAGATCTCGCCGTCGGGGTTTCCTGGTCCGAGCGTCGCCGGAAGCGGCGCGAAGGTGACCAGACTGAGGTCAGCCTCGCCGAGCAAGCCGCCGAGGATCCGCTCGGTTAGGTGCAGGCCTACCCGCTCCATGACGGCCAGGATGGAGGCGGTAACCCGGTTCTCGCCCTGCTGGTAGGTGGAGAACAGTGGCTTCAGGGGCACCAGGTCACCATCCCGGGTAGCGGTCTGTCCACGTGGTCTCGGGCCCGTACTCCCCGTGCAACTGATCCGAGTGGGCGAACTCCATCACGAAGTCGTCAGCCATCTCCAGGATGAGCCCGCGTGCCTCGACATCGGCGACCAGGTCCAGCGGGAGAGCCATATCCCCATAGGCGGCTCCGAGCAGGTTTCCGCAGATGGCCCCGGTGGAGTCGCTGTCCCCTGAGTGATTGACAGCCAGCAGCAGTCCCTCCCTGGGATTGGCTGCCCCCAGGGCGCAGTAGGTCGCGATGGCCAGGGCCTCCTCCGCCACCCATCCCTGACCCAGGCTCTCCACGACGTCGGGACTGGTTGGCAAGGCGTCGGCGGCGTCGATTGCCTCTTCCAAAGCGTTGCCGACCTCTTCACCGTCGCCCTCGCGTTTCAACCGGGTCAAGGCTGACATGGCAGCCGAGGCGACCGTTTGACCATCCATCAGCCCCCGCACCATCCAGGCCAGGGCACCGGCCGCCAGGTAGCCGCTGGGATGACCGTGGGTCAACACGGCGCACTCCACCGCCATGTCCCAAACCTGCTCATGCGGATCCGGAAGCAGACCGAAGGGGGCTGACCTCATCACGGCTCCGCATCCCTTCGAGCCGGGGTTCGCCGGGCGTTCGCGGGTACCCATCACCCCGGTGCGCAGCCCCGACAAGCAGGCGTTGCCCGGTGCCCTGGCCGCCCGCAGCACCCCCTGCGTGATCAACCAGCCGTCCATCGGCTGGAAGTCCATCTCGGGCATCGGGACTGCCTGGGTGGACAGCCACCTGAGGTAGGCGTACCAGACCACGCTCGGGGGATGGCAGATCCCCTTGAGCGAGGCTCTGACTGACGCCCGGATCAGGCCCTCGACGGTCCACAGGGTCATCTGGGTGTCGTCGGTGATCGCACCCAGCCTCCCGTACGCCGGGACGAACCCGGTGACTCCCCGTGGGCCGTGAAGGCGACGGATCTCCTCCAGGGTGAGGAACTCGATGCCTGCCCCCAGCGCATCCCCCACTGCGCCGCCCAGCAGGCAGCCACGCACTCGGTCCCGGTCGGTCAGCGCCACGCGGTCCTCGTTGTTCACGACCGCATCATGCCGGTCGGCCACGACAACCAGAGCCACTGAAGAGGACCCCTAGGCGGCTTCGTCGCTCCACCGTTCGTTGACCCTGTGAAGCACCGTGACGATGGTCCGGCTCGGCAGGTCGATTGCTACCGCGAGCCTTCCGCGTTGAGCCATGACGCGACCCGCGCCATAGTTCGTCTGGGTGTACGTCACTTCTGGATCCTGGACAGTCAACAGCACGTCCACGAGTGAGTAGCCCCGACGGTCGGCGGCACATCGCGCGTGGTGAGTGAGATGCCAGCCCAGCGTCACCTCATGGCCGGTAGTCACGTGGTCACCGGCACGTTGTGCACATTCCAGCGGCGACGCCCGCTCGGATTCACGTATCCCTCAAGGTTTAGGCGGTCGATGATCTCTTGTCGGGCGCAGCCCATCGCGCGAAGCGACTTCGTCCACTCGACGGCGGCCTCATAGTCCCGGCGGCCGAGGGACCCGAACTTCCCGAACGTCACGGCCTCGTGACTACGCAGTGCCTCAACAACCGCGTCGTCCCTAATTGCCTTGAGACCGTCGACTACCGGCCTCACGCGGGCCGCGCCACCCGAGAGGGTCAGCAGCCTGTTCAGTCGCGACTCGCTGAGGGGACCGGCAGGCGTAGCAAGCGGGTGGTCCTGACCGAGATCCTGGAAGTAGAGACCCACGGCAGCCTGGTCGTGAACGTCGCCCAGATCATCGAGGGACTCGACCACGACTCCACCCGCCGCCATCCCCAGATGGACGAGGCTACGGATGCCCGGCCGCTCATCGATGGGGCGGGCTCGGTCGCTAGCGTCTTCGGTGATGCGCTCGGCGATCCACAGGTCGCTGTTCAGGATGTAGGTCTCGCCAGCGGTCCAGCGGCCCCTCCGCAAGGGGTACGGGTACCCGGTCAGGCTGTACAGGCTGCACTGGGCACGATCTCTCTTGTCTTTGGGACGGAACCAGTTCAAGTCCCAGCCGTGCTCCCCCGCTGACGGCTCGTTCTGCATGGCTCTCATGATCTCTCCTCGTGTTGGTCTTCGGTCTCTCACGAGGACAGTCGATGAGCGGGCCTGCAACTTCAAGACAAGATCATTTATCGCCGCACATATTGGTGTCTCGATTAGTTCTTACCGCTCCTACGGCCCCCGAGGGTAACAAGATGTGACGCAGATCACATCAAACTCGACGGGGCACGCCCGACCTCAGACCCGGACGGATCGGCCACGGCCGGGGCAAGTCAGACCTGGATCGTTTGGCCCAGGGGGTCGCAGATGCGGCCGAGGCGCAAAGCGAGTGCCCGCCAGCAACGCGCCAGCAACCCCAGCGGACGTGAGCGAACATCAGCGGACTCCTCGTCGTCCAAGAGGGCTGATTTCACGCTCAAACGAACACCTGCGAACGGCTGCGGACGCCGTTCGCCCGGTTTTCAAGACCGCCACACTCGGCCTCCACGATGTGCTGGACCCCGACGGGCAGGCTGCCAGTTGCGCCGCTGGACCCCGATCCCACGGCCCATGCCCTGGCCCCCCACTCAGGCGATCCTTCCCCCAGCGGGGCTCCGGTGGAGCATCCCATTGCCCACTGCAAGGACCCAGATGCCCCGGCCGCAGAATCCGGCGCTGAACGACTCGGAAGTCGATGCCGGTCAGTGCTCCCTGGTGCCTGCCGCCCCAACTCCGAGCACGCTCAGCCGGTTGGTCCGTGGGGAACGAATGGGGAACGGCCCCAAAACCAGTCAGGCCCATGATCAATGATCATGAGCCTGACCTGCATAAACTTCGTAGCGGGGGCAGGATTTGAACCTGCGACCTCTGGGTTATGAGCCCAGCGAGCTACCGAGCTGCTCCACCCCGCGTCGTGCCTTGAGGGTATGTCACTGCACGGGTACGGGCAAATCTTCGGCTTGGGCGCCTCAGCCTGTTGGTGTGGGGGTTGGCGTTGGTGTGGCGCTGGTTGTCGGTGAGTGCTTCTCTGCCGCTACTGCTCGGGCGATGGCGTCGGCGAGCTGTTGTTGGGCGATGCCGTAGGCGGTGAAGTCGCCGGCTCGCAGGGCGTTTTGGGAGGCTGTGAGCGCGGCTTGTGCGTCGGCTAGGGCCTGGGTCAGGGCAGGGTTTGAGCTGCCGCTTCCGGCTGCTGGTGGCGTGGTTGGCCCGGCGCCGGTGCCGGGGGTGCTTGGGGTGCCTGTGCCGGAGTTGCCGTTGAAGACGTCGTTGAGGGCTAGTGCCAGGGTGTTGTCCATTTTGACGGTTTGCCCGAAGGAGACCAGCACCTTGTGCAGCAGCGGGAACGACGAGCCTGCGCTGGCTTGGACGTAGACCGGTTCGACGTAGAGGAACCCTCCGCCGACGGGTAGGGACAGCAGGTTGCCGTAGGTGACGTCTGAGCCGCTCTGGCGCAGCAGGGTCAGCTGGGAGGAGATCACCGGGTCGGCCTCGAACGTGTTTTGGACTTGTTCGGGGCCGGGGACGGTGAGACTTCGAGGGACCAGCAGCACTCTGAACTTCTGGTAGTCCGGTCCTGGCTGGGAGTCCACCGCCATGAACGCGGCCAGGTTGGTGCGGCTGTTGGGTGCGTACGTGGTGGTCAGGGAGAACGACGGCGAGCCCTGGCCCGGCATTTCCAGGGTGAGGTAGTAGGGCGGCTGGGGGTCGCCGGCTCCGAGCGCGTTGTGGGCTTGGGTCGGGTCGGCGGGGGTCTTCCAGAAGTCGTCACCGGTGTAGAAGGACTTGGGGTCGGTGACGTGGTATTTGGCGTAGAGGGCGCGCTGCACCTTGAATAGGTCCTGCGGGTACCGCAGGTGGGGCATCAGGTCGGCGGGGATGGTGTCGTACGGCTTGACTGTCCCGGGGAACGCGTGCTCCCAGACTTGGAGGACGGGGTCGGATTTGTCCCACTCGTACAGCGTCACGGTGCCGTCGTAGGCGTCCACGACTGCTTTGACTGAGTTGCGGATGTAGTTGACCTGGTCCGGTGCCTGCGCGGCGATCGCAGAGCTGGAGGCTGACACTGAGTCCGTGGTGCTGCCTCCGAGGGACGTCAGCTGGGAGTACGGGTAGTTGCTGGAGGTGGTGTATCCGTCGACGATCCATACGATCCGGCCGTCGACAACCGCGGGATATGTGTCCCCGTCGAGGGTCAGCCAAGGTGCCACGGCCTGCACCCGGTCGCGTGGGCTGCGGTTCCAAAGGATCTTGGAGTCGGCGTTGACCCGGTCTGAGAGGAGCAGGTTGGGCTCGCTGAACTTGGCGGCGAACAGGGTGCGGGCGAACAGTGAGCCGATCGGCACGCCGCCCTTGCCGGTGTAGGTGTAGCTCTGCTGTCCACTGCCTCCTGTGTTGTCGGTGGCGTAGTCGAACTCCACTGGTGCTTTGCCGGCGGGGGCTCCGACGATGGAGTATTCGGGCTCGTTCTCGCCGAAGTAGATGCGTGGCTGGGTGACGTTGAGCAGACCTTGGGATGGGACGTTGTACTCGAAGAAGCTGGGCCGGCCGTCGGCGTCGCTGGTGTTGCCGTAGGCGGCGACCAGTCCGTAGCCGTGGGTGTAGACGGTGTGATCGTTGGCGAAGTTGCGCTGTCCGGGGGAGAGCCCGTTGAGGTCGAGCTCGCGGACGGCCACGACGGCGTCGCGCAGGGTCGTGGTGCCGGCCGGGCCGGGCAGCGGGTAGCGGTCGACGTCGAGGGTGTCGGCGAAGGTGTAGAAGCCGCGGTTTTGCTGCAGTGCGATGAACGTCGGTGACACCACCGCCGGGTCGATGAGCCGGACGTTGGAAACTGTTGCGGTGTCACCAGACAGCAGTCCCGCTTTCGGTTCGGTGGCCGCGGAGTAGGTGGTGGTCTGGACGTTGTCGAGCTGGTAGGCCTTCAGGGTCGCTGTGATGTTGCGCTGGATGTAGGGGCGTTCTTTGTCGGGTTCGCTCGGATGGACTTGCACCGTCTGGACGAAGGCGGGGTAGATGCCTCCGACGACGATCGCGCTGAGGACGAGCAGTCCGAAGCCGAGCCCGGGTGCGAGCCAGCTGCGGGTGATGGCCGTGCCGAAGAACAGCAGGGCGCAGATCACCGCGATGACCATGAGGATCAGCTTTGCGGGGATGAGGGCGTTGACGTCGGTGTAGGTGGCGCCGGTGATCCGGCTGCCGTCCTTGATCACCAGCCCGTAGCGGTCGAACCAGTAGGCGACTGCTTTGAGGGCGACGAACACCCCGAGCAGGACCGCGATGTGGGTGCGGGCTGCGCTGGTCGTCTTCTCCCCTGGGGTCTGCAGCCGCAGGCCTCCGTACAGGTAGTGGGTGATCAGTGCGACCAGGAGCGAGACGACTACGACGCTGAAGCCGAAGCCGATGAGGAACTGCCAGAAGGGGAGGCGGAACATGTAGAACGACAGGTCCACTCCGAACTGGGCGTCCTTGGTGAACATCGGCTGGGAGTTGCGGAAGGCCAGCCAGGTCTGCCACTCCGATGAGGCGGAGGCGCCGGCGATGAGTCCTAGGAGGGTGGACAGGCCGATGGTTATGGGACGCCGGTAGGGGTCCAGGGCCACCCGGTAGCGGTCCAGGCCCTGCTGTTCGGCGGACAGGCCACGGAATGCGGGGCGGGTGCGGAAGGCGATCCAGCAGTTGGTTGCGACGGCGGCGCCCATCAGTACGCCGAAGAACGCGAATAGGAGCAGTCGGGTCTTCAGCTCGGTGGTGTAGACACCGCTGAAGCCGACCGACCTGAACCACAGCAGGTCGGTGTAGAACCCGGCGAAGACCCAGAAGCCGATCACGATGACACCCACGACGAGCGCGCTGATCAGCAGTGAGCGGCCGCGCGCCGCGGTGGTTGAGCGCACGGGTGACGGGCCGGAGGGGCCGTCTGGGTCCGGGGGAAGGTTGAAGCTCACCCGTATAACGTACCTAGCCGCTGCGCCGGTCGACGCCGGTAGGCGAGGATGTCGGCCATGACCGCCGCTGACGACAGCCTGTCTGGCCTGCTTCGGGAGATCGAAAACCATGTGGCCGCGGGGGGCTGGGACCAGGGGGCGCGCCTGTTCGCGCTGGTCCCGACCCGCGAGCTGCTCGCCCGTGAGCCGGGGCTGGCGTCGCTGCTGGGAATCGACCATGGGGGCGGGCCTGGTGCGGTTGGGGCGGCGTCGATGCCGATGACGCCGGTCGAGCAGGAGGAGCTGCCGGACTACGCCTCCCTCGAGGAGCTGCTGATGGGGCTGGCGTGGCCGAGCGACGTCGCCGGTGCGGCCTTGGTGGTCGAGCGTGTGGTTCTGCCCCCGGAGGTGGAGGCTGAGCTGCCCTCGGACGAGGCGCAGGCCTTGGCGGTGCTGTCGACGCATCCGCTGCGCCAGGACGTGCGGCTCGCGGTCGCCGCTTTGCGCGGTGGGGGCCGGTGCGCGGCGATGCGGTTTCGTCTGCACGACGATCCGGTGGCTGTCTTGACGGGCGCGGATCTGGTTCCGGGTCTGACCGAGGCGCTGGCATCGACGTTGGAGGACTGACTTCCCGGGCCTGCTGGCTTCGGGCGTTGTCGGGGTCTGGCCAGCTGTGCCTTTCTGGGCGCCGGCCGGGGGGCTGGTGGTCAGGTGGTGCAGGCGGCTGCGGTTCCTTGGCCGCTGACTGCGGCCTGGAGGCCGGCGAGGGCGGTGTCAACTGTGGTCACTTTGATCAGGCGAAGGCCGTCGGGTACCTGGCCCAGTGCTTCGGCGCAGTTGCTGGCCGGCACCAGGAAGATGGTGGCGCCGGCGGCGCGGGCGGCCGCCATCTTCTGCCGGATCCCTCCGATGGGACCGACGTTTCCGTTCTCGTCCATGGTGCCGGTTCCGGCGATGTGCAACCCGCCGGTCTCCTGCACGGGCGTGAGCTTGTCGATGATTCCGAGGGTGAACATCAGACCCGCGCTGGGGCCTCCCACGTCGTTGAGCGCGATGGTCACTTTCACCGGCGAGGTGTAGCCGACACCGGGGGTGAAGCCGACCACCGCACGGGTGGGGCCGCTGCCAGTCGAGGCCTGGGTGGTCAGCGGCACGGTGAGCTGCTTGCCGTCTCGTTCCACGACGAAGATGACACTCTCGCCCGGTGTGTGCTTCGTCACCGCCGTGCGTACCTGGTCGGCGCTGGTGATCGGGGTTCCGTCGACGGAGATGATCTGGTCCCCGGTCATCAGGTGGCCGTCGGCGGGTGAGCCGGCAGTGATGCTCCCGACCACGACGGTCAACGTCACCGGTAGGCCCAGGTGCCGTAGGGCTGCGATCGCTGCCGCGTCCTGCGACTGGATCATCGCGGCGTTGTTGTCGTTGTTGACCTGGGCGGCGCTGGTGTTGTCCGGGTAGAGCAGGAACAGGGGCACGACCGCGTCGGTGGCGCTGAGGGTGGCTCCTACCAGCTGGCTGAGCAGGACCCGGTTGCCGGGGCCGCCCTGTTCGCTGACGGTGGTCAGGTCGAGGATCCCGGTGGTCGGGTACACGGGGGCGCCGCTGATGGTGATCAGTGGGCCGGCGCCGGCGGAGCCGAGGACGTTGAAGATGGGACCGGGGCGCTCGATCACGTACGGGACGGGCATGGAGACCATCGCTAGCAGGCCCACGGCCAGCAGGACGGCCGCGAGCAGCCGCGGGGTGGAGCGGTCGGTCACGTGGCGAACTCTATGGTGCGCTGGGTGTGCGGCCGGGTGGGCGCTCCGGCGGCGCCCCGTCGCCGGATTCGGGGCCGGGTTGGCCTGGGATGCCGGTCTGGCGGTCCATTGCCTGGCGGAAGCGCTCGTGCTCGGCCACCGACTCGTGGGTGTCTGCGCGGGGCCTGGGCCGGTTGGCGATCGACACCCAGACGATGGCCGCGATGAAGCCGACCAGCGGCAGCGTCCACCACACCAGGGCCTGCATGCTCCCCACACTAGGTCACTGGGGGGCGCCGACCCACTGTGTGGTTCCGTCGGCGAAGCGCTGGTGCTTCCAGATCGGCACCTTGGCTTTGACGTCGTCGATCAGCGCGCGGGCGGCGGCGAAGGCGTCGGCGCGGTGGGCGGCCCCGGCGGCAACTATCACGGCGAGGTCGCCGATCTGAAGGTCGCCGGTTCGGTGGACTGCCGCCAGCAGCACGCCGGGGTGACGTGCTGCGACGTTCTCGGCGACGGACCGCAAGACATCGCCGGCGCTGGGGTGGGCGGTGTAGCCGAGCTCGGTCACGTCACGGTCGTCGTCGACGTCGCGCACCGAGCCGATGAACAGTGCGGTTCCCCCGATGCCTGGGCCTAGGACCGCGGTCAGCACCTCGTCCACCGACAGTGGCCGCTCGCGCAGCTCAAGGAGCCGGATGTGGCCTGGACCGCCGGGCTGGGCGCGCATGGGCCGACGATAGTGCCGCTCAGCCGCCGCGTCGCTGCCGTCGGATCTGTCGCACCACGGCGGCGGTGCCAAGCACGGCAACTGTTGCGCCGGCTGCCCCCAAGGTGGCGTCTCGACCGAAGTGGCGCCCTGAGGCGGAGCGGGCGGCGTTTTCGGCCAAGAGCGCGCGAAGGGCTGAGGCGTTGTCGTACGAGGGCCGCCACCCGGCCGCCCGCAGCCGGGTGGACGGCACCACCCAGGACTCGGCGGTGTAGGCGAGCTCGCCGGCCGGCGCGGGGGTCATACCGAGCCTGTGCAGGCGCTCCGCTGTCCCGTAGGCGATGCGGGCGGGCAGCTCGATGCGGCGCAGCCCGGTGATCTGCTCCACCTGGTTCTGGTCGAGGAACCCTTCGCTGCCGACGGTGACGACGCCGGCGACGGCGCCCAGGGCAGCAAGGGTCAGGGCCGAGACCAGGTCGTCGACGTGGCAGAACTGCCAGTGCGGTCGAGAGTCCTTCACCACGAGCAGACGCGGGCTGACGAAGTGACGGGTGAAGACGCTGTCCACGCCTGGCCCAGCGAGCACAGCCGGCCGCAGCACGGTGACCGCGAGCCCCGGATGCACGGTGCGGGCGCGGGCGGCGAGCTCTTCGATCTCCAGCAGCCCGTCCAGCGACGATCCGTCGGCGGTGGCCTTGATCAGGGCGTCCTCGGTGAGCGGGACCGGGTTGTCCCTCGACGCCCCGTAGACCATGGCACTGGACACCAGGACGGCTCGGCCGACCCCGGCGGCGGCCGCCGC
>Ga0075017_100002637_pt1 | contig 11252 bp, 11 predicted proteins | sample AleBraG_ABR_2012_FD_71475 | JGI IMG/M metagenome (GOLD analysis project Ga0075017, IMG submission 71475) | Freshwater sediment microbial communities in response to fracking from Pennsylvania, USA - Alex Branch Run_MetaG_ABR_2012 | ecosystem: Environmental > Aquatic > Freshwater > Creek >...
GCGCGCCCGCACATGGCTGCGATCGCAGTCGCGGGCTTCATCTTGACGATCGGTGCATCGATCGCGCTCGCGCAGCGCTCCGAGCCGCTCCCGCGTGAGGCGAGCGCGGCGCGCTGAGGCCGGCGCTGATGCCCGTCAGTCGTCGAAGGTCGGCACCGACGCGCGGGCGTTCGCGACGCGGTCTTTCGGCTCCTCCCACTCCTCCTGGCGGCCGAGCGCGGTCAGGTCGAGGAAGTAGTAGGAGCCGCCGAGCATCTCCGTGCCGCGCGCGTACGTCGAGTACGTGTGGAACACGTCGCGGCCGTCACGCAGGAACATGGAGTATCCGGGCTGTTCGGAGGAGCCCTCGGCGAGCCAGCCCATCCCGATCGGCTCGAGCTCGTCGAGCGTGCGGAAGTTCCACATCACGGGCGCGACCGACGCGTCGATCGTGACGTTGAAGTCGTAGTTGAAGTCGGACCCGAACGCCGAGTACCACGGGAAGCTCCAACCGCGGGCCGACTTGTACCGCTCGATCTTCGGGAGCGGCGCCCGCGACACGACGGCCAGCGTCGTGTCCCGCGCGTGAAGGTGATCGAGCAGCCCGGCCGAGATCTCGTCGGAGCCGGCCGTGCAACTCGAGCAGCCGGCGTCCCAGTCGGGATCGAACATGAAGTGCTGCACGATGAGCTGGCTCCGGCCCTCGAACAGGTCGAGCAGGCCGGCCGGGCCGCCGGGGCCCTCGAACACGTAGTCCTTGTCGATCTTCACCATCGGCAACCGGCGCCGCTTCACGTTCAGGGCGTCGCGGGCGCGGGTCATCGCCTTCTCCTCGGCCAGCAACGCCTTGCGCGCGGCCAGCCACTCCTCTCGCGAGACGACCTCGGGAAGGCTCATGGTTCGCTCCTCGTTCGGGATCCTGAGTGTCGACCGCGCCGCGCCGCGAAATTCATCGGTTATTTCGGGCCGGGCCCACGGTCTTGACGGACATGCCGGCCCCGCGGATCGTCATCACCTTCGACGCCGGGTCGCTCACCGTGCTCGACGAAGCCGCGCTCGACCGCATCGCACGCCTGCTGCTCGCCGCGCGCCGGGCCGGTGCCGCGATCGAGCTGTGTGATGCCCGGCCCGCGCTCCTCGATTTGCTCGCGCTCGTCGGCTTCACCGACGAGCTACTGCTCCAGCCGGACAGGCAGGCCGAACAGCGGGAAGAGGTTGGCGTCGACGAAGAAGTTGATGGCCGAGATCCGCCCGCCTGAGACCTCGACCGTGTGGATCGACCAGGCCGTGTACCCGCCGTCCGCACTCGGGCGCCACTGCGCGAACGCGGGGCCGCCGTTGGCGGCGACGGGCGCGAGCCGCGAACCGCGGCACCCGCACCCTCCGCCGTCCAGGAACTTGCCGTACTCGGCCGCACCCCGCATCCAGAGCGGGTACGGCGGCATCATCATCGTCGCGTCCTCGTGGAGCACCGAAACGATCGCGTCGATGTCGAACCGCTCGAACGCGTCGACGTAACGGGCCAGCAGCACGCGCTGCGCTTCGTCGTCGGGCTCCGAAGCCGAATCGGAGCTGACTCTGCGCTCGACGAGCGTCGTCCGCGCACGCTGGAGCGCGCTGTTGACCGACACGACGGTGGTGTCGAGCAGCTCCGCGACCTCCGTTGCCTTCCACTTCAGGACTTCGCGCAGGATGAGCACCGCGCGCTGACGCGGTGGCAAATGCTGCAGCGCCGTGACGAACGCCAGCCGCACCGACTCGCGTGCAACGGCGCGCTCCGCCGGGTCGTCGCTCCCGGGCAGCACACGCGAATCGGGGATCGGACCGATCCAGACGTGCTCGGGCAGGGCTCCGCCGACGGCCCCGTCGCCCCGGCCGGCCTCCATCAGGTCGATCGGCATCGCGCGGCGTTGCCGTCCCTTCAACATGTCGAAGCAGACGTTGCTCGCGATCCGGTACAGCCACGAGCGGAGTGCCGCACGCCCCTCGAACGAGTCGAAGCTGCGCCAGGCGCGCACGAGCGTGTCCTGCACCGCGTCGTCGGCCTCGAACGCCGAGCCGAGCATCCGGTAGCAATACGCCGTGAGCTCCCGGCGGTACTCCTCGAACCCGAGCTCGACCGCGGTGGCATCGAGATTCGCGGTTCCCGTCATGCGCTGCTCCTCGACGTGCTCGGTCCCCGGCGGTCCACCGTACCCACCAATTGACTTCCGGTAACCCCCGAACTCATCGCGCCTGGCGCCTGGTTCCCCGTCAGCTGCCGTCGGGCCAGCCGCCGCGGTGGAGCACGGTCGGATAGTGCGGCAGGACCTCCCGCTCGGGCACCGACGCCCGCCACCCTTCGGGATAGGGCGCCAAGCCCTCGAACAGCGACGATCCGGCGCCGACCACCGCCGCCAACGAGTCGCGCAGCCGCCCGACCGTGCCGGCTCCGAACCGGGCCGGCCAGCGCGCCTCGACCGCGCGGAGCAGCTCGCGAGACGACGCATGCGCAGCCCGCCCCTTCGGCGTGAGGCGAACCAGCTTCGTCCTGGCGAGTGCCGGATCCGGCTCGACCACCACATGGCCGCGACGATCCAGGAAGCCGACCATCACACTGATCGCCTCTTTCGACACGCCGGTCGAGCGCGGAAGATCGCGCACGCGCACACCGTCTTCGGCGTCGAGCACACGCAGTGCGTTGGCGCAGATCGCGAGCGACAGCTCCGACTCGTGGTCGAACTCGAGCGCGAACGCGAGCAAGACCTGCGACGCGAGCGCGGACAAGTCCGCCGCGACGTCGCCGCGAGCCACGGCCGGCCGGCTGTCGTCGAAGTGCGCGGGGACCAGGCCGTGCCCGAGCACCGGGAGATACGTGGGCAGCTCGACGTCGATCTGTTCCGCAACCGCGCCGAGCGCATCCCGCAGCTGCCCGATCGCACCCGTGCCGAACCGTGTTCTCCACCGTTCCTCGATCACGGCCGGCAACGGTCGCCACACTTCCTGCGCCGTCCGGCCGTGCCCCGTCGCGTGCACGATCCAGTCGGCGCGAGGAGGCTTCGGGCGCGCGTCCGCCCGATCCCGCTCGACGCGTACGTAGCCCCAACGTTCCATCCCCGGCAGCGACGGATGGGGTGCACCCTTCGTCACGCAGGCACGCGCCGAGAGCTCACGAATCGAGACCCCGCCGTCGGGGACGAACCGCATGAAGTTCGACCACATCACGAGCGAGACGAGGAAGTGGGCGGGAGCGCCCGCCGCGATCTGATGCTCGAATTCGTTGTCGAGCTCGATGGTAAACGCGACGAGCACCTGCGAGAGGAGCGTCGCCAGCGGGTCAAGGTCGTCCACGCCACGAGATGATCGGGCATTTCGCGCGCGAAGGCAACGCTGTACGGTTCGGTCCCGATGCCGCAGCGGATCGATGTCGACGCGTGTGTGGTTGGAGCCGGATACGCCGGGCTCACGGCCGCGCGCCGCCTCGGCGACCACGGCAAGTCGGTCGTGGTCGTCGAAGCGCGCGACCGCGTCGGCGGACGGATCTGGACACAGAAGTTGTCCGACGGCACGCCGATCGACCGCGGCGGCGCGTGGTTGGCCCCGAAGCACGATGCGATGTTCGGGCTCACCCGCGAGCTCGGCGTATCGACCTACAAGACGTGGGTCGACGGCGCGCACCTCCTCGTCGACGGGGATCGCACGAGGCGCTACACCGGCCTCATCCCGAAGATCAGTCCGCTCGCGATCGCCACGATCGCGCGGGCCCAGCTGAAGATCGACCGGATGGCCAAGCACGTGCCGGTCGAGGCGCCGTGGTCGGCCAAGCGCGCTGAAGAGTGGGACGCGCACTCCATTGCCTGGTGGCTCGAGCGTTCGGGCATCCGGAGCGACATCGGGCGCGATCTCTTCGAGATGGCGGTACAGGGGCTCTTCCCGGGTGACCTCGATGACGTTTCGTTCCTCAACATGCTGTTCCTCGTCGCGGCGCACGGAAGTCTCGGCGCGCTGTTCTCCATCAAGGGCGGTGCGCAGGAGAACCTGGTCGACGGCGGCGCCGGGTCGATGGCGCTGCGGATGGCAGACGGCCTGGGCGACGCGGTGCACCTCAACGCACCCGTCCGGTCCATCACGCAACACAGTGACCACGTCGAGGTCGGTACCGCCGACCTCGCGATCTCGGCCCGCTTCGCAGTTGTCGCGGTTCCACCGGCGCTCGCACTCGACATCACGTTCGATCCCCCGCTCCCCGACGACCGCCTCACCCTCTACCGCAACTACGTCGCGGGCCCGGAGTCGAAGACCCTCGTCGTCTACGACGAGCCGTTCTGGCGGGCCGACGGCTTCAGCGGACAGACCTCTCAGCCCGGATCCGCGAGCGAGGTGACGATCGACGCGTCGCCGTCGTCGGGAGCGCCCGGCGTGCTCGCGTCGTTCACCTTCGGCCCGACCGCGCAACGCGTCCAGGACCTCGACCCGGCCGACCGCCGGCGCGCGGTGCTCGACGCGCTCACGGCCCGGCTCGGGAAGCGCGCGGCGTCGCCCGAGGAGTTCGTCGAGACCGCGTGGTTCGAGGAAGAGTGGACGCGTGGATGCTCGATGGCCCACTTCCGCCCGGGGATGTTGACGCGCTACGGGACGTTGCTGCGGGAGCCGTTCGGGCGCGTCCACTGGGCGGGAACCGAGACGGCCACGACGTCGTACGGCGCGATGGACGGCGCGGTGCGCTCGGGCGAGCGCACCGCGACCGAGATCCTCGGTCGCGAGTAGGCACATGTCGTCGCTGCTGGTCGTTACCGGGCCACCCGGCGCCGGGAAGTCGACGATCGCGCGGATCCTCGCGGACCGGCTCGACCCGAGCGTGCTGGTGATCGGCGACACGTTCTTCGCATTTCTCGCGCGCGGTGCGATCGAGCCCTGGCTCCCGGAGTCGCACACCCAGAACGAGATCGTCACCCGGGCGGCGGCGGCCGCGGCCGGCCGGTTCGCCTCGGGCGGCTACGAAACCGTCTACGACGGCATCGTCGGCCCGTGGTTCCTGCCACTGTTCGCGAAAGGTACGGGCCTCGACCGCCTCGACTACGCGGTGCTGCTGCCGTCGGTCGCCCAGTGCCTCAGCCGCGTCGCGACCCGCCCCGACCACGCGTTCGCCGACCCGGACGCCACGCGCAAGATGCACCACGAATTCGCGTCGGCGGTGATCGAGCCCCGGCACGTGATCATCGATCCGCCGGACCATCCCGAAGCCGTGGCCGATGTCGTCGCCGCGCACCGGGCGAGCGGGTCGCTCTCCTACCCGATCATCTGAGCGCGGCCTCGCGACACCGCGCCGATCAGCTCGGATGAATTCCGCAGGCGAGCAGGGCGGTCCGGTAGTGGTTCCCCAACCAGTGCCATCCCCGCTTCTGGTAGGGATGGATGTGGTCGGCGGGCGGGTTCCGACTCGCGAGCAGGCTCGGGTCCTCGTGCACCGCGGCGTTCCAGTCGACGACCTGGACGTTGTGATGCTTGGCGGCGAGCTGCTCGATCGATCGGTTCAGGTCCGCGGCGACGACGCCCTTGCCGAGGTAGTCGGCGTACGTGCCGACCGTGACGTACACCACGCAGGATGTGCTGCGCACGAGGTCCCACACGGTGTCGAATCCGGAGACCCAGTCGCTGTGGATCCGCGCCTGGATCGCGTCATTGGTCCCGAGGTTGATCACTACCGCTCTGGGATGCCGCTGCAGCTCCGTCCGCAGTGCGGGAATCAACTGGTCGATGCGCTTTCCGTCCTCGGCGCGGATGTAGAGCGCGTAGCCACGGAGCTCCGCCACCACGCCCGGTGCACTGATCACGGTGATCGAATCCCCGACGATCGCCACGACCGGCCCCTTGCCCGCCCCGCCGCAGCCCGAGAGGAGAAGTGCGCTCACGACGATGCCCGTCACCGCGGCTCTCACGGGAGCGAATGGTACGGGCGGCGCAGTCCCGGTTCGGGTCACCCACGGTCTTGGCCGCGCCCGCGCCTTCGACGCGATACTTGAACACCGGCGATCGCGACCCGAGAGGACACGACGGTGCGCATCGAAGCGGTTCGGGGCGACATCACCGGCGAGCGAGTCGACGCGATCGTCAACGCGGCCAACGGCGCGCTTCGCCGCGGCGGCGGCGTGTGCGGCGCGATCTTCGCGGCGGCCGGCAACGAGCTCGACGCGGCCTGCGCCGCGATCGGGAGCTGCGCAACGGGAGACGCAGTGGTCACGCCCGGGTTCTTGCTGCCCGCCCGCTGGATCGTGCACACCGTCGGGCCGGTATGGCACGGAGGCGACCGCAACGAACGCGCGCTGCTCGCCTCGTGCTACCGGCGAGCGATCGAGGTCGCCCGCGCCGCGGGCGCGACCTCGATTGCGTTTCCCGCCATCTCGACCGGCATCTTCGGCTACCCGCCCGGCCCCGCGGCCGAGATCGCGGTGGCGACCGTCTCGGCGGCCGAGCCCGACGCGCTCGAGCTGGTGCGGCTCGTCGCGTTCGACGAGCAAACCTTGCGCCGATACCTCGACCTGCTCGGCCCGGCCGCCTGACGATCCCAGGAACTATCGTCCTGCCATGTCCGACATCGTCGAGGCGCTCGCCGACATCGTCGGCCCCGCCGCGGTTTCCTCCGGCGACGCGATCAACGACGACTACACGCACGACGAAGCGCTCACCGCGACCGCGCAACGCCCACTCGCGGTCGTGCGACCCGCGTCGACCGCCGACGTCGCGCGCATCGTCGAGCTCGCGGCCGCGACCGGAGTCGCCCTCACCGCGCGAGGTTCCGGCACCGGCCTCTCGGGCGCGTGCATCCCCGTCGACGGTGGCGTCGTGGTCTCGTTCGAGCGCATGAACGAAATCCTGGAGATCGACCTCGACAACCACGTCGCGGTGGTGCAACCCGGCGTGACCCTCGACCAGCTCGACCAAGCGTTGAAACCGCACGGTCTCGTGTATCCCGTGTTCCCGGGCGAGAGCTCCGCGAGCTTGGGCGGCAACGTCGCGACGAATGCCGGCGGAATGCGCGCCGTGAAGTACGGCGTGACGCGCCATCAGGTACTGGGACTCGAAGCCGTGCTCGGGCGCGGTGAAGTGATCCGCACCGGCGGCAAGTTCGTGAAGGCCACGACTGGCTATGACCTGACGCAGATCATCGTCGGATCGGAGGGGACGCTCGCACTCGTCACCGAAGCGATCGTCCGGCTCTATCCCCGACCCGCGCACGCGGCCACCGTGCTCGCGCCGTTCGCATCCCTCGAGGGAGTGACGGGCGCGGTCCCGAAGATCGTCGCGAGTGGCATCGGCCCGCTGCTGGTCGAGTACATCGACTTCATCACGATGGACGCGATCCGCAACAACTACGGCGTCGAGGTCGGCGTCGACCCCGCCGTCAAGGCGCAGGCGCTCGCGTATCTCGTCGTCGTGCTCGAGGATCGCCGCGAGGACCGCCTCGAGGAGAACACCGAAGAGCTCGCGAACCTGCTGGCCGGCCTCGGCGCCCTGGATGTGTACGTGCTGCCCTCGACCGCGGGCGCCAAGTTGATCGAAGCGCGCGAGAAGGCGTTCTGGATGGCGAAGGCGGCCGGGGCCAACGACATCCTCGACATGGTGGTGCCGCGGGCGTCGATTCCGCAGTACATGGCCGCGGTCGCCGACCTCGCGCAGGCGTCGGGGTCGCTCGTGGTCGGTTGTGGCCACGCCGGCGACGGCAACGTTCACCTGTCGGTGTTCCAGAACGACGCCGACGTGCGCCACGACCTGATCCACGACGTCTTCGCCGCGGGCATGAGCCTGGGGGGTGCGATCTCGGGCGAGCACGGCATCGGCACCGAGAAGAAAGCGTACGTCGCCGAGCTCGAAGACCCGGCCAAGCTCGCGTTGATGCGCCGCATCAAGGCGGCGTTCGACCCGCACGGCATTCTCAATCCCGGCACCATCTTCGACGCGAGCGAGGACTCACCGTGAACGGCGCCCAAGCACTCATCCGCACGCTGATCGCGTGCGGAGTCGACACTTGCTTCATGAATCCGGGCACGTCGGAGATGCACTTCGTGGCCGCGCTCGACACCGTGCCCGACATGCACAGCGTGCTCGCGCTCTTCGAAGGGGTCGCGACCGGCGCCGCCGACGGATACGGCCGCCTCGCGGACCGGCCCGCGGCGACTCTGCTGCACCTCGGGCCCGGACTCGGCAACGGGCTCGCCAACTTGCACAACGCGCGCAAAGGCCACACGCCGGTGGTCAACATCGTCGGCGATCATGCGACCTACCACAAGCAGTACGACGCGCAGCTCGAATCAGACATCGAAACCGTCGCGCGCAACGTCTCGAGCTTCATCCGCTGGTCGGCCAAGACCGCCGAGGTCGGCGGCGACGCGGCCGACGCGGTCGCCGCCGCGTACGGCCCGCCCGGCCAGGTCGCCACGCTCGTGCTGCCCGCCGACATCTCGTGGAGCGACGGCGGTGAGGTGTCGGCGCCCAAGCCGGCGCCGTCCCGAACCACCGCGAGCGACGACGCGATTCGGGAGATCACCGGCGCGTTGCGTTCAGGAGAGCCGGCCGCGCTGCTCGTAGGGGGCACCGCGTGCCGCGAGTCGACGCTGGCCCTCGCCCGCGCGATCGCCGACGCCACCGGCGCCAAGCTCTTGTGCGAGACGTTTCCGGCGCGGATCGAGCGGGGCGCGGGCCGGGTACCGGTCGACCGCATCGCGTACCTCGCGGAGTTCGCGTCGATGCAGCTCGACGGGCTGCGTCACCTGGTTCTGGTCGACGCGAAGGCTCCGGTGTCGTTCTTCGCGTATCCCGACAAGGCGAGCTGGCTCGCACCCGCGGGCTGCGAGATCCACACCCTGGCCGGGCCCACGGGTGACGCGCGCTCGTCGCTTTCGGCACTGGCCGACGCGCTCGGCGCGTCACCCGCCACGGCCGCGCGCCAGCAGCTCGCCCGACCCGAGCTCCCCGACGGAGCACTTACCGCGCAGACCGTGTGCGCCGCGCTCGGCGCGCTGCTGCCCGAGGGCGCGATCGTGTCGGACGAAGGAAACACGTCGGGGCTCTTCGCCGCCGGCGCGACCGCGGGTGCGCCGCCCCACGACTGGCTCTGCCTCACCGGCGGCGCGATCGGCCAGGGACTGCCGGTCGCGGTCGGCGCCGCAGTGGCGTGCCCCGACCGCCGTGTGATCGCACTCGAGTCCGACGGCAGCGCGATGTACACGCTGCAGGCGTTGTGGACGATGGTGCGCGAAGGTCTCGACGTCACCACGATCATCTGCAACAACGGTTCGTACGCCGTGCTCAACATGGAGCTCGGCCGGGTGGGAGCCGAGGGCGCCGGCCCCCGCGCGAAGGCGATGCTCGACATCCGCCGGCCCGACCTCGACTTCGTGGCGCTCGCGCAGGGCATGGGCGTGACCGCAACGCGGGCAACGACCGCCGAAGACTTCAACGAGCAGCTCGCACGCGCGCTCGCGACGCCGGGACCGACGGTCGTGGAAGCCGTCGTGCCGTCCATCGTCTGACGACCGTGGCAGTATGCAGTCATGACGACTGAACGGATGGAGGTCCAGCGCACGATCGGCGCGGACCCGGCCACGATCTTCCGGCTCCTGAGCGATCCGAAGGGTCACGTCACGATCGACAGCTCGGGGATGTTGATGGACTCCACGGGCGAGCCGGCCACCGCGGTCGGCGACCGCTTCGTGGTGCACATGGACCGCGAAGCCCTCAACGACTTCCCGATGGGCCGCTACGACGTGACCGTGATCATCACCACGTTCGATCCCGACCGCGAGATCGCGTGGACCGTCTCGGGCACGATTCAACCGCCGATCGGCCACATCTACGGCTACACGCTCGAGCCGGTCGACGGGGGCACCCTCGTGACCTCTTACTACGACTGGTCGACCATCGACCCGGTGTGGAAGGAAGCGGCGATCTTTCCGATCATTCCCGAGAGCGCGCTGCGCGCCACCCTCGGGATCCTCGCCCGCACCGTCGCTCCCGGGGGCGTCAAGGCGTAAGCGCGCGGCCGCGCCTCAGCGGTCGAACACGGTGACGACCTCCACGTGAAACGTGTGCGGGAACATGTCGACCATCGTCAGCGACGTCAGCTCGAACCCCGCGCGCCGGAGCAACCCGCCATCGCGCCCGAGGCTCGCCGCATCACAGCTCACGAGCACGACCCGGCGCGCGCCGCTCCCGTTGACCGTGTCGACGCCGGCGCGACCCAGGCCCCGGCGACTCGGGTCGGCCACCACGAGGTCGGCGGGGCTCGGCGACCACTTGTCGACGTCGGCCGCGACGACCAACGCGCCGAGCGTGCGGAGATTGGTGCGCGCGTCGTCGACCGCGCGCTTCGACGACTCGACGGCAGTGACCGACCACCCGCGCGCGGCCAGCACCCCGGCGAAGAGACCGACGCCGCTGTACAAGTCGAGCGCGACGCCCGGAACACCGAGCTCGGCCGCCGCGCCGGCGACGAGGTCGGCCAGCACGTCCACACCGTCGGCGCGGCTCTGAAAGAACGACTCCGCCGAGATCCGCCACTCCCGTCCGGCGGCTTCCTCGTGGATGAAGTTGCGCCGCACGTCGTCGGGGACGTCGATCGCCGCCCGGCTCGGCATCGGCGCCGCCAGTCGCTCACCGGTTCGGCTGCCGCAACGCAGGAGCACCTCGCTCGCGCCCGGGTACCGCGCTTCGGTGATCAAGGGCAACAGCAGCGGATGCGCGACGAGGCAGTCGCCGACCGCGACCGATGCGTGGGAACGGGCGCGGCGAAACCCGGCACGTCCCTCGACGACGCCGGCGCGGACGGTGGTGCGGTACGACCACGGCGGCAACGCGACCGTCGGCTCGGTTGCCTGCACATCGAGCCCGCCGATGCGGCGGAGCGCGTCGAGCACGATGTCTCGCTTCAACAACTGCTGGGCCTGCACGTTCACGTGCTGCCACTGGCAGGCCCCGCATCCCCGTGCCAGCTCCGCACACGGCGGCGCGACGCGATCCGGAGACGACTCGAGCACTTCGAGGAGACGGGCCGTGGCATAGCCGCGATGCTCGGTCTCGACCTCGACGCGGACGCGCTCTCCGGGTAGCGCGCCGGCGACGAACACGACGCGACCGGACGGGTCGCGCGCCAGCGCGCTCCCGCCGGCAACCATCGCGGTCGGTTTGAGCTCGTGCTCGAGTCCCTTCGACATGACCCGCGGACGGTAGTGCGCGCCGAACCGCGGCTCGGTAGGTTGCGGGACATGCCCATCGACACCTCGGCGCGCCGGCTCGGG
>Ga0075017_100002638_pt1 | contig 11250 bp, 9 predicted proteins | sample AleBraG_ABR_2012_FD_71475 | JGI IMG/M metagenome (GOLD analysis project Ga0075017, IMG submission 71475) | Freshwater sediment microbial communities in response to fracking from Pennsylvania, USA - Alex Branch Run_MetaG_ABR_2012 | ecosystem: Environmental > Aquatic > Freshwater > Creek >...
GAAAGCACAGGAGTAGCGTTGGGGCATGAGCGAACAATCGGGACCTCCTGTATACGGCGGAGCAAACAGGCACCACAAGCCGAAACCCTTCGCGCCGATTGACTTCGAACCGTTCGCTGGCGGAGCGGACCCCGCGCGAGTGTCCGAAGCTGCGCATCTTGCCGCCCAGGCACTCGTGCGGCGAGGCCGGGACAGCGACGATCCCAAGATCACCAAGCGCCTCGTGAAGCTCGCCGACGAGCAAGGCCTTGAAGCCATCGCCGAAATGTGGGCCGAGAGTCCCGCCCGGTCCTTGCCCGGCGCCTTGTGGCGGCTCTATGCGTTGCGCGCGGCCACCATGCAGAACTCCGAGCGCATTTCCGTGTACTTCAAAGCAGGCCGGGACACCGCCCAGGTGTCGCACGTTGTGGCGGGGGCCGCCGAGCCGCCGGGAGCCGACGAGATGAAGCAGATGGCGGATGCCATCCTTTCGGGAGCGTTCGACGGCGATTTCGACGTCGCGCTGGAACGCTCAGCCGCGTTTTGCCGCGTCGTCGCGCTCGGCCAAGCCACCTTGGCGGACAGCGCCGAGCATTCGAACGAAGGCCACGCAAGCAAGCTGACCCGGAACTCCCACCAGCTCGTGAAGACCGCCGAAGATCTGGAGCACGCGGCCAATGCATGGCGCCTCGGAGAGCTGGACTGACGTGAAATATAAGGGCGACGGGCCGTCACAACCACCCCGACCGCCAGCTGTCAATGTTGACTTAGCTCGGACGACGTAGAAAACTGAAACTGGTGTCGAACCGCGAAACCCCCGGGCTTCAACTTATAGCCGCTTCGAGCGGCCTACCGCCGAGAGGCGTATCCGGTTCGGCACCATTTTTATGCCCTTCGGCGAAGACGCCGCCCCATCCCGATCCCTCCCGCCTACCGGAAGCCAAATGAAGCTGCGTCTCTTCCCTCAAGAACCCGCCGGGTTGCAATTGTTGTCGCAAATGGCCCGCCAGATTCTTGAGGCAACAGGGACGCTTTCTGAGATCTTCGGAGCTCCTGTCGCGGAGCACGAACGGCTTGTGGAGGAGATGCACGAGCACGAGGCGAAATCCACGGATCTGCATTTCGCCCTCCTGACCCATATGCGCACGAGTTTCGTGAACCCGCTCCCCCGCGAAGACATGTATGCCCTTTCCCGTTTCCTCAACGAGGCCATGGAAAAGCTGGATGCCGCGGGTGAGCTCGTGGCCCTCTACAAACTGGACCGGGTGCCCAAGCGTGCGGCGGACCAGTTGGAGATCATCAGCCGCCAGGCGGAACTCACGGTCGATGCCATGCGCCAGCTGGACGATCTTGACGAACTCGAGGACTACTGGATCGAGGTCCTGCGGCTGGCGAAGCGTGCGGAACGCAGCCACCGGACCTGGGTGGCCGAGATGCTCCGTGACATGAAGTCCACCCAGTTTTCCAGGAATCGCGACGTAGCCAACCAACTGGTCGACGTCACCAAGGACATGCGCCGGGTCGCTACCCAGGTAGGCAGCATCATCGTCAAGGAAGCATGAGGTGGCGGTCGCGTTCTTCGCCCTTGTGGTGGTGCTGGCGGCTGGCTTCGCATTCCTGAACGGCTTCCGCGACGTCTCCACCGCCGTCGCACTCTCCGTACGGACGCGTGCCCTCACTCCGTCTGTAGCCGTCGTGTTGGCGGCTGTCTTCAACTTTGCCGGTGTACTGCTCAGCGGCGGATTCGCACTGATTTTCAGCCAGTCGTGGGTGGTCCTCCCCCCGGGAATGACCGGCCTGACTGTGCTCACCGCAGGGCTGTGCAGCGCCATCCTTTGGGGAATCTACGCTTGGTGGCGCGGTGTGCCGCTCTCGTCAACCCACGCTTTAGTGGGAGGCCTGGTGGGCGCCGGAGCCGCAAGCGCCGTGATGGGTGGCAGCTCCGTCAACGGGGTAGACGATATCCTGCTGGCACAAGTGGTCTTGCCGCTGCTGCTGTCCCCCGTGATTGCCTTCCTCGGCGCCTACCTGCTCGTGTGGCCTGTCACGTGGGCCGCGCGCTACACCCAGCCCGACGTCGTGCATAGCCGCTTCCGTCATGCACAATCCGTCTCGGCCGCTGCCGTCGCGTTCGGCCACGGACTGCAGGACGGGCAGCGATCCGTAGCGGTGATCCTGTTGGGCGCCGTTGCGGCCGGGGTGTCCGGCCCCAACGACCTCCCGGTCTGGGTCATCCTGCTGACGGCTGTCATGCTCACGGCGGGAACGCTTTGCGGCGGCTGGCGCATCTCGTACACCCTCGGCTACAAGCTCACGAGGGTCGACCCAATGCGGGGATTCATAGCCCAGAGCCTGACCTCGCTGATGCTGTTCGTCGGCGCCATCGGATTCCACTTGCCGCTTTCCACCACGCACACGGTCACGTCGGCAGTGCTTGGCGCAGGAACCAACCAGAACTTTTCGGTCACCAACCGCCGGATGGTGCTGCGCATACTGGGATTCTGGGTCGCGACGCCGATCGTCACCGCCGTGGTGGCGTTCGTCGTCGGGCTGGCGCTCTCGCCGCTGTCGCACTGACTTGAGGAGTCGTCCAGGCACGCGAAAGCCCGACGCCGGCAGTCACCTCGGAAGGTGACGGTCGCCGTCGGGCTTTTAGGGAGCCGCTGGGGCCTTATCCGAACCGGCCGGAGACGTAGTCCTCGGTGGCCTTCTGGGACGGGTTGTTGAAGATGGTGGTGGTGTCAGCGAACTCGATGAGCTTGCCCGGCTTGCCGGTGCCGGCGATGTTGAAGAACGCCGTCTTGTCGGAAACACGTGCAGCCTGCTGCATGTTGTGCGTCACGATCACCACGGTGTATTCGTCCTTGAGCTCGTTGATGAGGTCTTCGACGGCCAAAGTGGAGATCGGGTCCAGCGCGGAACAGGGTTCGTCCATGAGGATGACCTGCGGTTCCACTGCGATCGCACGGGCGATGCAGAGCCGCTGCTGCTGGCCGCCTGAGAGGCCGGAGCCCGGTTTCTCGAGGCGGTCCTTGACCTCGTTCCACAGGTTGGCGCCGCGCAGGGACTTCTCCACGAGCGCGTCGGCCGCGCCCTTGCTGATCTTCCTGTTGTTCAGCTTCACGCCGGCCAGCACGTTGTCGCGGATGGACATGGTGGGGAACGGGTTGGGCCGCTGGAAGACCATGCCAACCTGGGTGCGGACCGTCACGGGGTCCACGCCGGGGCCGTAGAGGTTGTCGCCGTCGAGCAGGACTTCACCTTCGACGCGCGCCCCGGGCAGTACTTCGTGCATGCGGTTGAGGGTGCGCAGGAAGGTGGACTTTCCACAGCCGGACGGGCCGATGAACGCCGTCACCGATTTGGCTTCAATGTTGATGTTGACGCCTTCAACAGCCAGGAAGCTGCCGTAGTAGACGTTCAGATCCTTGACGTCGATCCGCTTAGACATGGTGTTCCTTCGGTGCTGTGGTTGGAAGTGTGCGGGTGGCCTGGCGGGTCAACGGCCGGCCTTGGGGGCGAAGATCCGGGCGATCAGCCTGGCGCCGAGGTTCAGGAGCATCACCAGGATGATCAGGACCAGCGCGGCACCCCATGCCCGCTGGCTCGACGGGTCCGGGTTGGACGGCGAGGTCGGGTTCAGGATCTGCGTGTAGATGAACGTAGGCAGCGAGGCCATCCAGCCGCCGAACACGTTGTTGTTGATGGTGGTGGCGAAACCGGCGGTGACGAGGATCGGGGCAGTCTCGCCAATCACGCGGGCGATCGCCAAGGTGACGCCGGACGCGATGCCGGAGATCGCCGTCGGGATGACCACCTTGAGGATGGTGCGCCACTTGCGGACGCCCAGCGCGTAGGCAGCCTCGCGGAGCTCGTTCGGGACGATCTTGAGCATTTCCTCGCTGGAGCGGACCACCACCGGGATCATCAGTACTGAAAGCGCGACGGCGGCGACCGCACCGGTCTTGGTGCCGGGGCCGACCACGGCGAAGAAGAACGCTGCAGAGAAGAGGCCTGCCACGATGGAGGGGATTCCGGTCATGACGTCGACGAAGAACGTGATGGCGCGGGCGAGGGCCCGGTCATTGCCGTATTCCACCAAGTAGATCGCGGTCAGCAAGCCCACCGGAACCGAGATGACCGTGGCGAGCAGCGTGATCTGCACCGTGCCCAGGACAGCGTGGTAGATGCCACCGAGGACCTTCGTGCCGTCGTCCACGCTCTTGTTGTCGAGGGAACCTGTGACGCCGTTCATGGATGTGGTCAGGAAGCCGGGGGTGATGATGCCCGGGATGCCGTTCACAAGGACGGTCCAGATCACCGAAATCAGGGGCAGCAGGGCCACCAGGAACGAACCGACGATGAGGCACGTGGCGAGCTTGTCGCGCGCCTTGCGGCCGCCTTCGACCACTGCGCTCCAGCCGACCAGGCCGATCGCGAAGAGGATGGCGGACACGAGGCCCCAGCCGAAGGCGTTGAAGCCGATCAATGCAAGGATCGCTGCGCCGAGAACCAGGGCGACGGCCAGGACGACGTACGGTGCGAACGCGGGCAACTGGCCCTTGGTAAGTGCGGAGCGTTTGCGCGCTACGGGGGCTGTGACAGTCATTAGTTGGCTCCCGAAAATTCTTTGTGCCTGGAGATGATCCAGCGTGCAATCATGTTGACACCGAGCGTGATGACGAACAATACCAAACCGGCTGCGATCAACGTGCTGACCTTGAGTCCGCTGGCTTCAGGGAAGTTCAAGGCGATTTCCGCGGCAATGGTCTGGTTGCCGGTCTGGATCAGGCTTGCGGTCAGGGCACCGGAGGACAGGACCAGCGCGACGGCCATGGTCTCGCCAAGTGCACGGCCGAGGCCCAGCATGATCGCGCTTACGATACCCGGGCGGCCGAACGGCAAAACGGCCATCTTGATCATTTCCCAGCGGGTCGCGCCGAGGGCCAGGGCGGCTTCCTCGTGGAGCTTCGGGGTCTGCAGGAAGATCTCACGCGACAGGGAAGTGATGATCGGCAGGACCATGACGGAGAGGACGATGCTCGCGGTCAGGATGGTCTTGCCGGTAGCCGAGGCGGGGCCTTGGAAAATCGGCAGCCAGCCCATGTAGGTGGCCAGCCAGCCGTAAGCCGGCGAAATTTGGGGGGCAAGGAATGCCGCACCCCAGGCGCCGTAGACCACGGAAGGAATGGCCGCGAGAAGGTCCACGACGTAGCCAAGACCCGAAGCAAGCCTGCGGGGCGCGTAGTGCGAGATGAACAGGGCAACGCCGATGGCGACGGGGGTTGCAATCACAAGAGCGATGACGGCGGCAATCAGGGTGCCAACCACGATCGGCCCGATGTAGGCGAAGAAGCCCTGGCCGCCTTGGATGTCTGAGGGCGGAGCCACGAGCGCCGGAATGGCCTGGATGACGAGGAAAAGTGCGACGCCGAAGAGAACCACGAGGATCAGGCATCCCGCAGCCAGGGTGGCTCCGGAGAAGACCTTGTCCCCGGCGCGTCCGGCACCTTGGGAAGTGGTCAAGGAGTTGGTGGTCACTTCACGATCCTTCAGATTCACTCAAAAATGGCCAAGTTCCCCGCCCCGCCCGGTGATGTTTCACCAGCGCGGGACAGGGAACCTCGATATTCAGGGTAGTGGTGCCGCGGTCCGCAGCACCACTACTCCATTGTGGTCCTTAGGCCTTGGCCTTGATGGAGTCAACAGCAGCCTTTGCCTTGTCCTGCAGCGCCTTGGAGAGCGGAGCGGACTTGGCGGAGCCGGCGGCGGCCTGCTGGCCGGCGTCGGAGACTACGTAGCTCTCGAATGCCTTGACCAGGTCAGCGGTTGCCTGCTTGTCGTAGGTGGTGCAGACGACGTGGTACGAAACCAGGACGACCGGGTAGGCCGAGGAATCCGTGGTGGCGCGGTCGAGCTTGATGGAAAGGTCGCCGGCCGGGCGGCCTGCAACGGGCTTGCCCAGTTCAACGGCCTTGGCGGCAGCGTCGGCGGAGATCTTGACGAAGTCCGAGCCAACCTTGATCTGCGCGGTGCCGAGCTTGCCGGAAACTGCGGAATCGTCAGCGTAGGTCACGGCACCAGGGGTGTCGGTGACCGTCTTGACGACGCCGGAGGTGCCCTTGGCGTTCTCGCCCTTCAAGGATGCAGGCCACAGGCCGGCAGCCTTGTCGGTCCAGACGGAGGGAGCGGCGGATGCCAGGTAGTCCGTGAAGTTCTGGGTGGTTCCGGAGTCGTCAGAGCGGTTGACCGGGGTGACCTTGAGGTCCGGAAGCGTGACGCCGGCGTTCAGGGCGGCGATTGCCGGGTCGTTCCAGTTGGTGATCTGGCCACGGAAGATCTTGGCAACCGTGGTGGCGTCGAGCTTCAAGTCCTTGACGTTCGGGATGTTGAAGGCTACGGCGATCGGCGAGATGTAGACCGGGATGTTGATGGCGCCGTCGGTGCCGCACTTGGTCTTGGAGCTGGCCAGCTCAGCGTCGGTCAGGTAGGCGTCAGAGCCTGCGAACTGCGCGGAGCCGTCGAGGATGGCCTTGCGGCCTGCGCCCGAGCCGTCCGGGGAGTACTGGACCGTGGCACCCGGGTTCGCGGAAGCGAAGTTGGTCTTCCAGGCGTCCATTGCGGCGCCCTGCGCCGAGGAGCCGATGCCGGTCAGGGTGCCGGTGACCTTGACGCCTGCGGCGCTCTGGGTAGCTGCCGGGGCGCCGGTTGCGTTGTCTGAACCGCAAGCGGTCAGCGCAAGGGCGCCGACTGCGAGGACCGCGATTGCCGCGTTGCGGCCGAAGCGAGTTGCCTTCACTGGGATGTACCCCTTCCAGGGATTCTCTGATGCGTACCGAGGGAGAAAGTCGGCATACGAAAGATTTGCGTACGAGTTTGTACCTTTATTGACGGTATGAGCCGCAGGTAACGGGATCGGCGGTCCAAAGTGAACGGCAGATGAACGGCTGTGGACCATTGGCTTACAAGTGCAGCGTCGCCCTTGCGCTTGGCACGCCGTGAGGGATTAAGTGACGCCCCTCACTTTCCGGCTCCCTCGGCGTGCCGCACCCCGCACGCCGCTCCTGAATAGACTTGAGCCATGACCGCCCCACAAGGACTTTCAACAAGCAAGAAATTCCTGCGGGCGCGGCTGCGCACCGGCTTCGTCCGCAGCAGGAACTCCCTGGTTCCGGCCGTCCAGATGACCGTCTGCGCGGTGGGCGCCTACGCGTTCGCCGAATACATCCTGGGGCACACAGGACCCCTTTTCGCCGCAACTTCGTCGCTGATCGCGCTCGGCTTCTCGCGGGATCCGCGGCTTCGCCGGGTCGTGGAGGTCGGGCTTGGCTGCACCCTCGGAATCGTCATCGGCGATCTGCTGCTCCACTGGCTGGGTTCGGGGATCTGGCAAGCCGCCGTCGTGCTCCTCTTCTCCATCCTGCTGGCCCGGTTCCTGGACAGCGGCACCATCTTCACCACCCAACTTGGCCTGCAATCGCTCCTCGTGGTCTTGCTGCCCGCGCCGGCCGGGGGGCCTTTCACCCGCAGCATCGACGCCGTGGTGGGCGGGGTTTTCGCGCTGCTCGTCACCATGCTGGTACCGAAGGACCCGCGACGGGAGCCGCGCCAGGACGTCCGCAAACTCCTCCACGAACTCTCGGAGGTCCTCCGTGAGTGTGCCGACGCATTGATCAACAGCGATTCGACCCAGGCCTGGCATGCGCTCATCCGTGGCCGGAATTGCCAGCCCCTCGTGGACCGGATGCGCCAATCCCTCAAAGCCTCGGGTGAGGTGGCGACGCTCGCCCCGGCGTACCGGCGGCACCGCGACGAATTGACCATGCTGGAGGAATCGCTGGATTCCATCGACCTCGCCCTCCGCAACGGCCGGGTGTTCGCACGGAGGCTCACGAGCGCCATCAACCATGCAGCATTGACGGACGAGGCGACGGACAGCATTTCCGAGGTCCTGCAGGACACTTCTGCCGCCGTCGAGGAATTGTCGCTCGGCCTCGCGGAAGTGCACGACGGCGCCCGCCGCGCCCACCTGCGCGGCGCGCGGCAGGACTTGGCCGACATTGCCACCCGGCTGCACCCCAAGATCCTGCATGTGCAGAAGCTCGAGGGCGAAACAGTGGTGATGCTCTTCCGTCCGCTGATGGTGGACCTGCTCGAAGCCGCGGGCATGGATCCCCGGGAAGCAAGGGACGTGCTTCCTCCCTTGCAGTGAGGCGTGCCTGACTGTCCTACCCCTCCACTAGCCTTGTACGCATGGCTTCCAAGACCTCACGCACCTCCAAGACACCCGCGTACAAATGTGCCGAATGCGGGTGGACCACGGTCAAGTGGGTGGGCCGCTGCGGTGAATGCCAGGCGTGGGGCACCGTGGAAGAATCCGGCGCCACAGTTGCGCGTACGACGGCGGCAACAACAGTTTTGGAGCCGGCCCGCCGGATTGCCGAGGTAGACGGGACCACGGCCGCGTTCCTGCCCACCGGCGTCGACGAACTGGACCGCGTCCTGGGTGGAGGGCTGGTTCCGGGCGCGGTGATCCTGCTTGCGGGGGAACCCGGCGTCGGGAAATCCACCCTCCTGCTGGACGTCGCGGCGAAGTTCGCCCGCACGGGCCAGGACGTCCTGTACGTCACGGGCGAGGAATCGGCGGCCCAGGTCAAGCTCCGTGCGGAACGGATCGACGCGGTGGCGCATACCCTCTATCTCTCCGCGGAAACGGACCTCGGACAGGCGCTGGGGCAAGTGGAGAAGCTTGAGCCGAAGCTGCTGATCGTGGACTCGGTGCAGACACTCAGCAGCGCCGACGTTGAAGGCAGCGCTGGCGGCGTTTCACAGGTCCGGGAGGTCGCGGCGTCCATCATCGCAGCCGCAAAGCGACGCAACATGACTACCCTGCTGGTTGGCCACGTGACCAAGGACGGCTCCATTGCCGGTCCTCGCCTCCTGGAGCACTTGGTGGACGTCGTGTGCCAGTTCGAAGGCGAGCGCCATTCCCGCTTGCGTTTGTTGCGCGCGGTCAAGAACCGCTACGGCGCCACGGACGACGTCGGCTGTTTTGACCTGAACGAAACCGGCATTGAAGGCCTCGCCGATCCGAGCGGCCTTTTTGTGTCGCGGACGCGCGAGCCGGTGTCCGGCACCTGCATCACCGTGACCATGGAAGGGCGGCGCCCGCTGCTGGCCGAGGTGCAGTCGCTCTTGGCCGAAAGTGCCAGCTCGCAGCCGCGCAGGGCGACGAGCGGCTTGGACAGCTCGCGTGTCGCCATGCTCCTGGCAGTGCTCCAACAGCGGGGTGGCTGCATCCTGCACAAGGACGACTCCTACGTGGCCACTGTCGGAGGGGTGAAACTGAGCGAGCCGGCAACCGACCTGGCGGTGGCGCTTGCCGTGGCCTCGGCAAAGGCGCGCAAAGCACTGCCGCAGCGGCTGATTGCCTTCGGCGAGGTTGGCCTGGCCGGCGAGGTCCGGCCGGTTCCGGGGATCAACCAGCGCATCCACGAGGCGCAGCGGCTTGGTTTCACCCACGCGGTGGTGCCCGCCAGCCCCAACGGACCGGGGCCCGTCCCCGAGGGTTTCTCGGTCCGGGAGGTGGCACACCTGGCGGAGGCCTTGGAGCTCCTGATCACCTAGCGGGTGGCTTGGCTTCGGAGTGTCAGGCTTCGACGTCCCACGGGACATGCCCCCTGCTCGAACCAAGCACTGGACATAACGGCATTATGTCCAGTCCTCGACCGATTCGAGGGGCATGTCCGGTGGATTACTATTTCGCGGGGTTGTGCGTGCCGATCGGGACCAGTATGAGCTTCGGGTGGTTCTTCTCGATGCGGCGGAGAGCCCAGACATCGTTGAACAACGCGAGGTATTCCCCGTCGGACCTCAACAGCACCTCAGCGCCCGGGACGTTGGCGAGCGTCGGCATGGCGTCCGCCGTCGAGATCCTCGCCATCGAGTACGGGAGCCGCTCCAAGCGCATAGGTGCGTTGAAGTCGTGTGCCATGCGGTCTTCCACCACCTCGAACTGCATCGGACCGACTGCGGCGAGCACGGGTGCCTGATCGCCCCGGACGTCGGAACGGAGCACCTGGATGACGCCTTCGTGCTCAAGCTGTTCGATGCCGCGGCGGAACTGCTTGAAACGGCTGGGGTCCTTGGACCGGGCCACTTGGAAATGCTCGGGCGCAAAGAGCGGAATGGCGGGGAATTCCACGGGTTCGTCCAGGAACAGGCTGTCTCCCACACGGAGCGAGGACGCGTTCACCAAACCCACGACGTCCCCGGGGTAGGCCTCGTCGATGACTTCCCGTTCACGCCCGAAAACCTGCTGAGCGTACTTGGTGGCGAACGACTTGCCGGTGCGTGTCTGCGTGACCACCATGCCGCGCTCAAAAACGCCGGAGCACACGCGGATGAATGCGACGTGGTCGCGGTGGGCCTTGTTCATGCCGGCCTGGACCTTGAAGACGAACCCGGCGAAAGGAGCATCAACGGAACGGGGTTCGCCGTCGACATCCGGACGGGGTGCTGCCGGAGGCGCGAAATCCACCAAGGCATCCAAGATCTCCTTGACCCCGAAGTTCAGGGCCGCCGAGCTAAAGAGGATAGGGGTGGCCGTTCCGGCGTGGAAGCTCTCCACGTTGAATTCGAGGTTGGATTCGATCACCAATCCGGCTTCGTCGACGGCGTCGCTCCAGTTGTTGCCCTGGGTTTCGGCCGCTTCTTCCGGGGTGAAGTACTCGGTGATGGCGATGTTGGCGCCGGCGTTGTTGCGTGCGAACCGCGCGAAGCGGTCGTTCCGCAGGTCCCAGACTCCGCGGAAGTCGCCCGAAATGCCCACGGCCCACGTCAAGGGCATGGGCTGGAGGCCGGTGCGCTCGGTGATCTCGTCCATCAGGGCGAGGGCATCCAGGCCCGGACGGTCCCATTTGTTGATCACCGTAATGATCGGCAGGTTCCGCTGCTTGCAGACCTCGAACAGCTTCATGGTCTGTGTTTCCAGGCCCTTGGCGGCGTCCACCAGCATCACTGCGCAATCGACGGCCGCCAGGACGCGGTAGGTGTCCTCTGAGAAGTCGGCGTGGCCCGGGGTGTCCAGCAGGTTGATGACAGTGTCCCGGTAGGAGAACTGCAATGCCGCTGAGCTGATGGAAATGCCGCGGTCCTTTTCCATCTGCATCCAGTCGGAAACGGTTTCCTTGCGGTTAGCCTTGCCGCTCGACGCACCCGCGGTGCCGATGACTTTGGCGTGCAGTGCGAGGGCTTCCGTGAGCGTGGACT
>Ga0075017_100002640_pt1 | contig 11246 bp, 10 predicted proteins | sample AleBraG_ABR_2012_FD_71475 | JGI IMG/M metagenome (GOLD analysis project Ga0075017, IMG submission 71475) | Freshwater sediment microbial communities in response to fracking from Pennsylvania, USA - Alex Branch Run_MetaG_ABR_2012 | ecosystem: Environmental > Aquatic > Freshwater > Creek >...
CCAGTAGATGCCGTTAGCGTGGAGCGCAAATCGCGCCGGAGGCGCTCACCCAACGACGGGCACCAGCGCAAGCGCCTGACGCTGACCCTAGTGCGCGGTCACCACCTCGCCGCCGGTGTCCTGGTCGAGGATAACGACAGGCATCGTCACCTTCGGGCTGACCAGAAAGCAGGTCTGCCACGCGTCCCGACTGGTGACCGTCGGATAGGCGCCGGGTGGAAGGTCCGGACCCCAGGCCTGTTGAGCAGCGTCCTGGGTGATCGGGGCGCCGGTGGGGTCGCTGTAGACGACCGTCTCGCGAACCGCCTGGCAGGCCAGATCGAAGCCGCCGTCGTCCGCCTCGACCAGCGGATCGGACGCGCTGACCGAGAACGTGAAGTGGCCGCTCAGCCCGTTGCCCAGCGGCTGGTCCTGCCGGTGCGCCGCGATTTGCTCGAACCGGTAGCCGGGCTGCCCCAGCAGCGAGAACCGGCCGGTCTCGTCCACTCGCCCGATCTGCTTACTCACCTGCCAGGCCGTCGCGAGCTGCGCGGCGAGACGGACCGCGACGGCGTGCTGCGCAGGTTGCGGCGGCAGCACGTACCCCTGGCCGTCGACGACGGGTCGACCCAAAGTGGGCTGCTCACCCGGCGGTGGCCCGAACCCGCTGTCCTCGCTGACCAGCCACGGCTGCCCCGGCGCCGACTTGGTGAACACGAACACGTCCGCCCACGGCGAGCCGTTGAGCACCGACTGCGCCTCCACCACGAACCGGGCCGGGTACGACGCCTGCCGAGGCACGAAGAACTGCGTCTCCCCGAGCGTCCGAGGCGTCGACGTCTCCAGGCAGCCGCACGAGACCGCGCCCGGCTCGTACATCGCGGCGGCGCCGGTCTCCAGGCTGGCCAGCCCAGCCACGTTCTTGGCGACCAGCGCACGCTCGTGCTGCGCCCAGAAGGCGTCGAGCACTTCGCGCGCCTGGTCGGGGGTGATGACCGGCGCTCCGGGTGCCGGCTCCGGCGTCGTCGGCGGGCGGGTCGGGGGCAGCGCCACCGAACCGGACGACGTCGGGCGCGCCACCGGCGGCGACTTGGACGCGGACCGCCCGACATGGATCACCGCCATGACGGCGATCAGGGCGAGCACCACGACGATCACGCCGACGGCGAGCGCCGTCGACGATCTTCCGGCGCCGGTCGAGGCCGAAGCGGGCTCGACGTGGAATGGGTCCGGCGGGGCCGCAGGCGCTAGGTGTCCGGTCCAGTGGGCGCCGTCCCACCAGCGCTGGCCACCCGATCCGGCCGGGTCGGGGTAGTAACCGGGCGGGGGTCCGACGTGCAAGCTCACAGCGCATCCCCTCATGCCGGGCCCGCTGCCCAGGCTCCTGGGAGATCGACCAACGGACGCGCGCCCTTGAGCGAGGGTCTCCGCCTGCGGCGGTCTGGTCAGAGAGAGGGCCTCGCTGGCGATCCGCCCGTTCGATCCGTCGCGAGTACTCCGCAGGTCTATACCGCCGGAGTCTCGCATGACCTTCGCCGAGTCGCGCCGAGGTGCCTACCCGTTCACTTTCGCTCAGCTCGCGCCCGGTCCGGCTGTGGGTGAACCGTAGAGCCAGAACAAGCACTAAAGGCACGGCTTGGTCTCGTGACCGTTCAGGCACTGGGCAAGTCGTTCAGCCGCGCAGCGCAGAGGCAAAGATGCCGGGCAGCCTCCGTATGCTCGGGCGTGCGGTGAACCGCGTGACGCGTTGCACGGTCTGGGTTCCGGTGCGGTTGGTTACGAAGTAAGGCGGTTTGGGGGACAGAGAGGGCGACCCCGTCAGCAGTCCTCGAGGGCTCGGGGCGAAGGGGGCGCGCAGAACGGTCTTCTCGACTCCGTCCAGCATGAAGGCGTTGTGGACGAATCCGACGCCGCTGCCGATGTCGTGGCGCGTGCCCCCCGGGTGAGCCCCCCAGGGGGTGTAGCCGAGAAGGAATCCGACGCCGGACCAGGCGTTGATGCCGAGCGTCCCGTAGCGAAGCTTGGTCACGGCTTCGTCGACCGCGGCGCGATGGGACTTCTCGGTCGCGGGGTCCACGATCAGGGTGGCGCCGAGCGTGCCCGGGAGCACGTCGTTCGCGAAGTCGGTCGCGGCCGACAGGAACGCCGGCGCATCGGCGCCCGGAAGTCGGACGACCGCGAGAACGCCGGCGAACACCTCCTCGCTTACCAGCGGGTCGTCGCCCTCGACGGCTGTGACAAGAAGCCCGCACGAGTCCGCGCCGAACGACTGTGCGTGTGGGTGGGCCTCCTGCACCGCGTGCAGCCGCTCGGGTGCGCCGGGGTAGTAGGCCGGCCGTGGGGGCAGCGCGCCGAGCACGGCACGGATCTCGTCGAGGAGGCGGTCGCTGCCGTCCCAGGAGGTGGGCAGCACGAGGACCTGGGTGGCGATGCAGTTGTGGCCGGCGTTGTTGAGCTTGCTGGTGACGATGTGCTCGGCCTGGTATCGGAAGTCGGCAGCCGACCACCGTCCGGGGACCACGATGCACGGGCTGACCCCGCCGAGCTCGCTGGTGAACGGCTTGGTCAGCAACGGCGCGTCGTCCGCCCGCCGCTGCTGCGCGTGCTCGTCGGCTCCCCACACGAGGGCGTCGTGGGTCGTCGCGCTGCCGGTGACGTGAACCTCGTCCACGTCCGGGTGGTGCGCGAGGTGGCTGCCCTCGACGGGACCGCCGTCGACGAACCGCACCCAGTCCTGGTCGATGAGCTCGGCGAACACGGCCTCGAGGTGAGGTCGCACGTAGGCGTTGACCGGGTTCATCTTCGCGACGACGACATGGCCCTCGGTGAACAGCTTGTGCAGGATGTCGAGCGCGGTGATCGACGGGACGTTCCCCGCGCCGAGGACCAGGCTCACGGCGGGCCGGCCCGGACTGGCGCGGTACTCCCCGGCGGCGCGCGACCGGGCCTGGACAGGGGTGGTACCGGCAGTCGTCCAGACCTCGGCCCGGAAGCCGTTGAGGAGCAGCCGGTCCCAGGTCGTGGCCGGGAACACGTCGACGACGGTCCGGTCGCCACGCCGGCGGACCGCGCGCGAAGGGATCGGATCGGCGCCCTCCTGCACGCGTCGGAGGACGTGCAGGAAGGCACTGACGTTCTGGGCGATCGCCCAGGGACCGTTGGCCCAGTCCTCGGCGGCCCACGGCGAGTCCGCCGCGTACCCCTTGGCCCGTGCGGCTGCGGCCACCATGGGTTCGGCCTCGGTGAGGATCCGGGGCATCATCCGCTCCAGCAAAGCGATCCGCGTGTCCAGCGGCGTCGCCGTCCAGCGCGCGGAGCCGCGGACCAGGTCCTCGACCGGCCGGTCCAGGGCGATGAGCTCTCCGGCCGCGATCTCCGTCACGACGTCGGTCCGTCGGTGGCCTGGGCCGGCTGCGCCGCTGCTGCCGACCGAGCGGCGGCCCTGGCCGCCCGCCTGGCGGCGAGCTCCTCGGCGTCGCGCCGCTCCATCCGGGGCAGGTAGGTGAACACGTAGAGCGTGACGAGCCCGGCGACCACAGCCAGGAGCACCAGGGGCGTCACGCTGGTGGTCTTGCCGACGGTGATGCTGCTGATGACGGCGAGCAGGCCGAAGATCACCATGAAGACCAGGGCGAGCGGACGTCCGCCGGCGAACCGGAACGGGCGCTCTGTGTCCGCCTGCCGGCGACGCAGCCGCCACACCACGAACGCCGCCGTGGCGTAGATCATCATCTCGAGCGCGGCGCAGAGCGAGACGATCATCACCCACGACCCGGTGACCGCCACGACCACGGCGAGGACGAGCGAGGAGATGCCGAGGATCCAGACGGGGACGACCGGGACGGCGCGGTCGTTGAGCCGGGTCAGGGCCCGCGGCAGCTTGCCCTCCCGGGCGACGGCGTAGACGAATCGGGACAGCGTGACGAAGCCGCCGTTGAAGGTGTTCACCGCCGTCAGGGCGGTCACCCCGAGCATGAGCAGCATCCCGGTGTGTCCCATCACCGCCTGGGCCACCAGCAGCTGCGGGTAGGCGGTGGCACGACCGTCGGCGCCCACGGTCAGTCCCATCGCGACGGTGAACACGGTCTGGCTGACCGCGAGGACGATCACCGCGATGAGCATGGCGCGCGGGATGATCTTGGGCTTGACGACCTCCTCGGCGTTGGTGGTGACCCACTCGAACGCGGTGTACAAGAAGATGCCCAGGATCAGCGCCTGGACCGGCGAGCTGCTCGCGGCGGGTCCGGCCGGGGTGGGGCCGTGGTGGAAGATCGCGACGACCCCGATGCCCATCGTGAGCACGACCACGATGCTGGTCACGATCTTCTCCGCAGCTCCGGCGAGCTTGATGCCGAGCAGGTTCATCCAGGTGGCGCCGACCAGAAGGATCGCGACGTAGGCGATGGCGATCACGCGCCCGTTGCCGAACGCGTAGGCGATCGCCTCGCCGATGATGAACGCGTCCGCGGCGATCACGAGGACGATCGCCGTCATGTAGGTGAGGGTGATGATGAGGGCGAGGCGGTCGTTCATCGCCCGGGCCATCCACAACCTGATCCCGGCGGCGCTGGGGTACATGCCGTTGAGCTCGGAGAACAGTGCGCGGACGCCGAGGATGAGCAGGCCGCCGGTGAGGACCGCGATCCACGACATCGGGCCGCTGATGTAGTCCAGGAGCTGGGCCATGCCCAGGAAGTTGATCGCGGCGAAGGCGAGCCCGGTGGAGATCGCCGAGGCGCCGCCGAGGGACAGCGCGCGGCTGAGGGTCTGCTGCTCACTCATGACGGATGTCGCTCCTGCTCACTGGCCGAGGAAGATGAACATGGCCATCGCGTCCAGACGCATGACGTCGTCGGCGCGGCCCTGGGTCTTGATGGCGCCCTGCATGTAGTTCGACACCGGGTTCGCGTCGCCCCAGAAGATCTCGGCGAGGTCGAAACTGTGCCCGCGCACAACCAGATCGGGGACGCCGTCGAGCCCGATGACGATGGGGCGGGAGCTTCCCTGTTCCACCACGTAGGTGAACCGGGCGTCGTCGACGTCGGTGGCCTGGATGTGGATGCGGCAGGTCCAGGTGGCCAGGGTCTTCTGCGCTCGCGGGCTGGCGTTGGCCTTCTCGACGTACGCCTTGAGGGCCTGCTCCAGCTCCGCGGCGCTGATCGTCTCGCGCTCGTCGCTCATCGAGCCACCGCCGTCACATCGGCGAGGATGACCGCTGCGGCGTCCTCGCCCGAGCGGATCGCGCCGTCCATGTAGCCGTTCCAGATCACGGCGGTCTCCGTCCCGGCCCAGTGGATCGGACCGATCGGCTCGCGCAGCGCCTGGCCGAGGGTGGACCAGGTACCTGGCGTCATCATCCCGACGTAGCAGCCGCGCGACCACTCCTCGTCGATCCACGAGCGCTCGTAGTATGCGCTCGGGTGCTGCGCCTGCTCACCGAACAGCCGGACCAGGTCGGCTACGACCATCGCGCGGCGCTCGTCCTCGGTCAGTTGCGAGGCGGCGCGCGCCTGGTGGGAGTCGATGAACCCGACGAGCATGCCCTCGGCGCGGTCGGGGTGGGTCTGGTCGAAGGTGATCTGCACGGCTCCCGTGTCGGCCGTCACGTGGCCGGACAGCCCGGCGTCGCGCCAGAACGGGCGGTCGTAGACGGCGTGGACCTTGATGACCGAACCCATGAACGACCGCTGGGTGAGCTGGTCCCGAACCCCGGGCAGCGCGGGGGAGTAGCGGATCCGGCCGGCCAGGACGGGCGGGATGGCCACGATCACCCGCCGGGCTGAGATGGTGCCGCCGTCGTGGTGGACCAGGACCGAGTCGTCGGTCCGGTCGATCCGGGTGACCGGGCACTCGAGCCGGACGCGGTCACCGAGCAGGGCCGCAAGGCGGATGGACAGCTGCTGCGAGCCGGCGCTGATCCGCGACTCCTGGGCGCTGTTGATCGTGCCGATCATCTTCTCGACGCCGCCGCCGGAGCGCAGATAGAACAGCGCGTGCAGCAGCGAGATCTCGCCGGGCTCGGCCGGGAACAGCGCCCGGCTCATCGCGCGCAGCCAGCCCTTGGCTCCCTCGCTGTACGCCTGCGCGGAGATCCAGGTCTCCAGGGTCGTCGCGTCGAGCAGGGCGGCCGCGGGGTGCTCCCAGGGCTTCGCCGGGTCGAGCTCCATCGCGCGCATGGTCAGTTCGACCATCGCCTCCATCAGGTCCGCTGCCTGCACCGGGTCACCGGTGGGGATCGCGCCCTGGTACTGCAGCAGGGACCCTCCGGTGAGCTGCTGGTTCGACCCGTCCGAGTACTGCGTAAACATGTCGAGATTCAGCTCGTCGATCAGGGCCAGCACGCGGTCCTGCGTCGGGCCGACCCACTGGCCGCCGTACTCGATCACCCTGCCTCCCTCCTCGACCACGGAGTGGGTGCGCCCGCCGACGCGGTCCCTGGCCTCGAGCACGACGACGTCTACCCCGGCGTCCAGCAGTGCGCGGGCCGCCGACAGGCCGGCGAGACCGGCGCCGACGACGACGACGTCGGCATGCGTGGGGTGCACCACGGGACCTCCAGAAAGGCTGCAAGTTGGTCAAGCGACCAAGACGGTTGACCGAGTATGCTTGCCCGACGATCGTCCGTCAACTCCACGAGGAGGCTGAGCACACTGGCGCGGATCAGTGCGCAGGACCGGCGGGAGCAGTTCGTCGAGGCGGCCATCAAGGTCATGTCCCGCGAGGGGCTCGAACGTACGACCACCCGACGAATCGCTGAGGAGGCCGGTGCCCCGCAGGGCGCCTTCCACTACGCCTTCCGCGACAAGAACGAGCTGCTGACCGGCGTGGTGGCAGCGGTGACGATGCAGGTCGAGCAGGTCTTGGGGGCGGCCGTCGACCCGACGAAGGGTCTGGCGGCCGCGATCCATGACGGGCTGCACGCGTTCTGGAAGCACGTCGTCAGTGACGACGGGCTGCAGCTCATGCAGTACGAGCTGACCATCTTCTGCCGGCGCACCGAGGGCTTTGAGTGGCTCGCCGAGTGGCAGTACACCCGCTACGCAGCGGCGGCGCTCGAAGTGTTCCAGGCCGCAGCCGCGCACGAACCGGGGCCGCTCGAGATCGACATGACCGACCTGACGAACTTCCTCGTTGCCGCGATGGACGGCCTGGTGATCCAGTACGAGGTCAGCCACGACGGGCAGCGCTGCCAGCGTGACCTGGACAACGTGATCAGGGCCGCTACCCTGCTCACCGGGCTGACGCCCAAGGTCCTGACGGCGTGAGTGACTAAGCGGTTCGCACGACCTTGGCCTCTACGCCATCGTCACGGTGCTTTGCCAGGATCGTGGCGCTGACGACGAAGAGGGAGAAGCAGTGACAGGGAATCCCGGAACCCCACCGACCGGTGATGTCTCGGTACCGCGCCTGCACCACCACGGACTGGCCGGCTGGGCCGGCACCCGGCTGCGGCAGGAGATGTCGAACTGGCGATTGTTCGTCGTGCGCCTGGTCACCAGCGGGCTCGCCGTGGTGCTGACGGTCACGATTCTTCCCGGGCTCCAGTTCACGAGTTGGGGGTGGGGAAGGTTCTTGTGGATCGGCCTGGTCTTCGGGCTGCTCAACGCTGTGGTGAAGCCGATCATCCAGTTCTTCGCGCTGCGGTACCTGGTCGCCAGCTACGGCTTGGTCGTGGTGCTCATCAACTCGCTGATGCTGGTGATGCTGTCGTGGATCCTGGGTGGGGACATAAGGTCACGCGGCGTGCTGCCGTTCCTGCTGGGCGGGGTTCTGGTGGGCGTCCTGAGCCTGGTGCTGGACAGCCTGGCTGGAACAAGCCCGCCCATCTTGGACCCGTCAGCCGCGCCAGCGAGCGGCGAGCGGTCGGCACCCGAGAGCGTCGGCTCATGAGTTCCAGTCTCGACACGGTTAACGAGAACCTGCGCATCCAGCAGGTCTACTCAACGCTGCTCAACTTCGGCGTGTCCGGGGTGATCGACGGCAGTCCGCTCGGTGGGTTCCGGCGCACGATGCAGCGATGGGTCTACCACCTGCCCGAGCCGGTCCCACGGCTGTCGCCCGCCGTGCGGACTCGCGTGCTGGTGGAGAGCCTGGGACCTACCTACGTGAAGTTCGGACAGATAGTCTCCAGCCAGGCAAACGTCCTGCCTGACGAGTGGCGCACCGAGCTCGACAAGCTGCAGAACGACGTCCCTCCAGTGCCCTACGAGGACATCCGCCGAGTGATCGTCGACGAGCTTGGCTCGCCGCCGGAGGAGCTGTTCGCGAGCTTCGACATCCGTCCGGTTGCCGCCGCGTCCCTGGGCCAGGTCCACGCCGCCGTCCTGCCCGACGGACGCCGGGTCGCGGTCAAGGTGCAGCGCCCCGACCTGGACCGGCGGGTGCGCGCCGACCTGGGGGTGGCCGAGGTGTTCGGCCGGTACGCCGAGCGCCGCAGCCAGTGGGCCCGGCAGGTGGGTGTGCGTTCGATGCTCGAGGAGTTCGGCAGCACGCTGATCGACGAGCTGGACTACTACGCCGAGGCGTACAACATGGAGCGGCTGGCGACCAACCTCGCGCCGATCGCCGGCGTGCACGTCCCCACCTTCGAACGGCTGCTGTCGTCCAAGCGGGTACTCACGCAGGAGTTCATCACCGGGGTCAAGATCTCTGACGTCGAGGCGATGCGGGCCGCGGGGCTCGACGTCGGTGCGATCGGTGACGCCGCGCTGCGGGCCGCAATGAAGATGCTGCTGGTCGACGGGGTGTTCCACGCCGACCCGCACCCGGGCAACCTCATCGTGAACCTCGACACCGGGATCGTGAACTTCCTCGACTGCGGCATGGTCGGGGAGTTGACCGTGATGCAGCGCGCCCACCTGGTCCTGCTGCTGTGGACCTTCGTCAAGGGCGACGTCCCGGCGATGGGCCAGCAGTTGCGATCCATCAGTGTGCCGTTCCGTCCGGTGGACGACGCGCGATTCCTCAAGGACTTCGAACGCCGGATGAGCCGGTACTCCCGCGGAAGCAACCCTGATGTCAAGCTGGTCATGTCAGCGGCCATGGGCGTGCTGCGCGACAACGGCCTGCGGCTCGACCCGCAGCTCACCCTCGCGCTCAAGGCCATGGTGCAGGCGTCGGCGTTCTTCACCCGCCTTGCACCGCCCGACCGCCCGTTCACCGAGGCAGCCTTGTCCTCGGTACGCGAGCTCGCCGAGGACGCGGTCAGCGACCAGGCGGTGATCAACGCTGCGAAGAAGGAGGCCACCAAGCTCGCTGGGCAGGCGCTGCAGGAGTTCCCCGACTACATCAAGGGTCTGCTGAGCTGGCGCGACCAGGTCAAGCGCGGGAAGTTCACACTCTTCCTCGACACGTCCTCGCTCGACAAGCAGGTCGACACCCTTCGGTCGATCGCGTCGATGCTGCTGGTGGCCTTGCTGGTGGCCGGCGGGATGATCGGTGGCGCGCTCGCGTCCAGCGCCCTGCGCGCCAGCGGAGCCGCCCAGGCGGCCAAGATCGCGGAGTGGGTGTTCTTCGCGTCAGTCGGTCTGGCCGTCGTGCTAGTTCTGGTGTTCATGGCTGGGATCGTCCGTGACCTGCGAGGCAGAAGCAGGCGAGTGTGACGGCGCCGCTGCCGCGCTCTGATGCGCACGCCTCGACGGCCGCGGTCATTGAGGGATCCGCATGCTCCGCACCGATCAGGTCGATGATTCGGGTCTCCGCGAGCTGCTCGTCGGTTGCGCGTGCTACCTGAGCGTGATGTTGCGGTCGGTCAGCCCGATGTGGACCCCGCGGAGTGCCTGGACAGCGCTCGCGTCCACGCCGCTGATCGACGCCGCGTCGCGCACGAGATGCCGCGCCGGTCGGGCCGCGTCTACGGCGGCCCACACCCGTCGATGGAAGAAGTGCGCGTTGGGCTCCCGCAGCAACGTCACGTCTCGAGGACCGGGGTGAGCGTGGCGGTGGTCGACTGGCCTGCGCGGGAGTACGTAACGGTGATCGACTGGCCGGCCTTGGCCTGGAGCTCGGCGACGGTGAGCTGCTCGCCACTGACCGCGGCCTGCCCGTTGACCTGTGTGATCACGTCGCCTTCCTTGATCCCGGCGGTAGCAGCGGGTCCGCCCGCGGTGACGGACTCGACGTACAGGCCCGCAGGCAGTCCCGCCTTCTCTGCGACCGATGGTGGGATCGCCTGGACCTGCATGCCGACGGTGTAGTGCGTGACCTTGCCGGTAGCGATGATCTCGTCGGAGACCGGTTTGGCGAGGTCGATCGGGATCGCGAAGCCGAGGCCGACGCTGCCTCCGCCGGTCTGACCGGCCGAGTTGGGGACGGTCGCGATGGCGGAGTTCACCCCGACCAGGGAGCCGGAGCAGTTGACCAGAGCGCCTCCGCTATTTCCGGGGTTGATGGCGGCGTCGGTCTGGATCGCGCCGACCAGGTGTGCGGTCTGCCCATTGTCGCCGGGCACCGGCAGGTACCGGTCGAGCGCGCTGACGATCCCTGAGGTGACGGTGCTGGACAGTCCCAGCGGCGCACCCAGGGCAACCACGGGTTGTCCGACGATCAGCGAGGCGGAGGAGCCGAGCGGTAGCAGTGGCAGCCCTTCTGCACCGTCTGCTGCCTTGATCACTGCGAGGTCGGTCAGCGGGTCGCGGCCGATCAGCATCGCGGCCGCGGACTTGCCGTCGCTGTAGAGCACCGTGATCTCGCCCCCGTCGGCGGCGACGGCGATCACGTGGTTGTTCGTGAGGATGTAGCCGCCTTCCTTGATGATCTCGCCGGACCCAGTTCCGCCGCTGCGGCCGTTGCGTGCCTCGATGGTCACCACCGACGGCAGCGCCCCGTCGGCCACGGTGCTCGCCTGGCACATCGCCGGCGGCCTGCCCGTCAGGACGCCGCTCGTATTCGACGTGTTCTTGCCGTCGGTGGCCTTCACGATCACGCCACCGACCAGCCCACCGACCAGAGCGACGGCCGCGAAGCCAGCGATCAGCGGACCTCGTGAGGAGCGGCGTTGGTGCGCGGGGCCCGAGGTCTGCGGGGTCGTCGGATCGTCTGCATGGGTGTCGCTCATGGTCCCCTCGCTCCGGTCGATGTGTGCGCCGATCACCACGGTCGACGTCCGTGGGGCGCGTCCGTCCTGCTTCTAGTCAAGCCCCGGTGCGAGGCCCCTCGACAGGGCATAAAGTCCGGTTCGTCGGTCTCGTGGGTGTCGCCGTGATTCGTAGCGTCCGCGTTCAGGCGGTGCTGGTCCTTCTGGAGGTCGTGCGTGCAAGGATGACGAG
>Ga0075017_100002641_pt1 | contig 11240 bp, 10 predicted proteins | sample AleBraG_ABR_2012_FD_71475 | JGI IMG/M metagenome (GOLD analysis project Ga0075017, IMG submission 71475) | Freshwater sediment microbial communities in response to fracking from Pennsylvania, USA - Alex Branch Run_MetaG_ABR_2012 | ecosystem: Environmental > Aquatic > Freshwater > Creek >...
TTGTCCGCATGCCGTCGCCAATACCCCGGCAGGACCGATGGGAACTGTTCGCTCGCCTTCCCATCGACTTCGGCCTTCCCTCGTTTCGCGGCGGGTCAGCTCCTGCATCACCTGTTTCGGCAGTGTTGCACGAAATTGGCCGGCCCGTTAGAGCTGCAAGAGGCTCCCTCGCAGGACGGACCGACACTAGTCCTATCTTAATCAACTTAACGTTTTTTTGATTCACATAGCGCAGACTACTTGCTTTCCATTTCCTCCGCTCTGAAAATTCGCTCTTCGTAGAGTGCCCGCCACTCCGGATGTCGAAACATCCAATCAATCGTCTCCCCCAGCCCCTGGCCGAAATTCACCCGCGCCCGCCAGCCCACTTCGTGTGTCATGAGCTCCGTCGATCCGCACCAGACGCCTGTATCCCACGACCGTTCCGGCATGCTTCCCCAGACCGGCTCGACCGGGATCTTCATCAAAATCCGAGCTGTGTCGACCACTTCTGCCAGCCTACTCTGGGCTCCGGTGCAGACGTTGTAGATCCGACCGCCTCGGTCGGCCGTCGCAACCCGAAGCATCGCTTCGACAGCATCATCGATATACACAAAATCCCGCGCAATGTGAGGCGAGACCAGTGGCGGCAGCGCGCCGCGCAAGCCATGGATGACCAAGGCTGGAATCAGTCGCGTCGGCTCTTCATACGGCCCGTAGATCGAAAACAGACGCACCGTGACAGCATTCACGGCTCGCTGTGCAGCCATGAACTGGCAATAATGGGTCGCTGCCGCCTTTGTGATTGCGTAGTGACTGTTCGGATGAATCACCTCATCTTCGCAAGCAGCATGATCCTTATAACCATACTCGGATGACGACCCGGCCTGCACGAACGCCTCTACTCCAACTTCCACGCACGCGTTCAATAGTCCGATTGTCCCGAGCAAGTTGGTAGCGATCATCCGCTCGATGCCGGTTTGACTCGAATAGGCGCCGTAGGCGGCCAAGTGAAATACCCAATCCGGCTGCACTTCCCGAACGCAACGCGTTAGCCCTACGCGGTCTTCTACGTCGACCGGGTGCCTCTGGAACTCGTCCGCGATCTCGTTCAATCGCCAAGGTTGATACCCGGGCCGCAGAATCAGATGAGTCTCATGGCCGTCACTCAACAACCGACGAGTGAGATTGGCGCCCACAAAACCGCTCCCGCCGGTGACAAGTACTCGCTTCACTGGAAGCCTTCTTTCTCAAATGAAACTTTGGTAATCGAAGGTTTCGAGGTATGGCCGCGCGCGCACACGGATTTCGTCGACCTGTGCAGGGCTGAGTTCTCGCGCCGTCTCCAGATTTGCTTGCGTCGTTGGCGTGCGGATGGTTCCCCAGGGGTAGACTTCTTTCAGTTCCTGTCCATTCCAAGTGACTTTTTCCAGCGTGTCGGATGACCCCAGCCCCAATTTCTCGCAGATCGGCCCCAATGCGGCCTTTGAATCCCTCATCACATCTTCGGCTCGAACAATGTGCATACGATCTCGATGTTGCGCTTGAAACAGCAGCGCATGATATTGGTTCAACGTCCAGCCGAGCAGATAATTCTCCAGCGAGAGCGGCATCGGCCGTTTGGATGTATCGGCGAAGGCCGACCAGGGATTGCGAACCACATGGAGCACATGAGCCCCCGGCAAATCGCGCAGGATTTTGTCCGCATCCACCGTGATAATCGGGCTGTAGCCGACATAGACAGTCTCCCGCCCGGTGCGATTGAAGTCTTTCCACGCATCGAACGTTGCGCGAAAGAATGCCGCTACGTTGTTGCCAGTGGCGCGCCCCGATTGTTCCACATAGTCCACGTAAAGCCGGCAGCGCTCGTCGTCGTTGAAATCGAAGGGCATGTGCCGGAACTTGCTTACGTGCGGCGTCCGCGCGCGCACTTTGCATTCTTCATCGACGATCGCCTTGTAATCCTGATACGGCGTAGCGTCCAGGGGAAATACCGGCCAGCGATACTTCAGCGGGAACGTGCTGCTGAGCATGTCATTGACGTACTTCGTGCCCGGCTGCGATTCGAACGGGTACACAAACATCTCCGGGTGTCCATCCAGGAAACGATGCGTGGTGTTGCCCCCGTTCTCGTACATTGCTCCGATCATCAAAAGGCGAAAGTCGCTACTGGTCATTGTCCTCCTGATCGACTCTGGCATCCCGTAAGGTGTGTGTAGAAGAATGCTACGTCGTTGTTCTGCTTTCGGGCGTCCACTCCAAAGAAGAACCCATGGCTGTCAGCAGTGCCGATCCAATCTAGGGCGAAAACCTGGTTCCCGTGTGGCCAATCCAGGCTTCCCAGAATTCTCCCGGTGGCCAGCGAAACCGCATGAACGGCGCAGCGGCTGGTCGAAGAGTCCAGTCCCGGCGCGTAGCGGGCGTACTTGGGGATCACGCGCGATGTGGCCACGAATGCCACGCCCCCTACTATGCACAGGCCTCGCGTCCAACCCGGCAGCCGAGCCACAACATCGAGCCTGCCTTGGTTCACATAACCCAGCTCTCCATAGCCGCTGTTGGCCACCCAGACCTGGCGTGTCTTAGCGCCGTGCTTCGCGCGCCCACCGGCAGCAGATACACCTGTCTCCCTTAAGCGCGCCGAGTGTGGGCGAGTCAAGCCGGTGCAGATCGGCTCGCGCGTCCTGCCCGAAAAGATCACTCCGCGCCCATCCACTGGATAATTCAAATGTCCCGGCCGCAATCTGCCAATTCCCGCCGACGAGGCCGAAAAAAAAGAATCGACAACGGTTTCTCCCGCCGCGATGGAATTCAATTGGATGTGGTTTCGCCCAAAGACCGGTTCCCCTTCTCTTTCCACGCAACGGGGCCACCAAACTCGATCGAAACAACCCTCCGCTCCCAGTCGCACTACGGCGTTGTGCCCCACCGCGTTCGCAAACAGCTCACCGCCCATGATCGCCAAATCATGCACGTAAAGGCAGCCCGCATAACTGTTAGTCGACACCACAACCAGCGGAGAACCTGGCGGGCCTTTCGTTTTCACATCCAGACGCTTTAGACTCCCGCTGGCCGGCTTAAAAGTGAACACCTGGTTCGGATTTCGCGTGCTCGCCACGTACACGCGCCGATTTTTCCTGTCCACGATCAGGCCCGATGGATGCGGTAGAGGAACAAAACTCAAGCGAGGCCGTCCACCCGGCGCACTAGCCGCCATCACAAGATGTTCGTACTCGCGGGTCACCAACAGAGTGAGCTCCAACTCCGCGATTAGGTCCCACCAGCCCCCTGACGCCCGCCATTCTAATAATCGCGGGTCGATGTCCGCGGCTTCGCGCCATTGGCTTGTCACTTGCGCACCATTCCGCCATTCGGCGGAATGCCGCGCCCACAACCCGGCCAGGTCCCGGTCCTTCATTCAGGAAGCGTCCTCCCGCTGGTTGCCATCGTCCGGTGCAGCCGCAGTGCTCCGGCATACATACGGTACGCCGATGACAGATTGGTGGTGCTGCGCCCCGAATGCCGTGAGGTGCTAAAAATGGGCACTTCGATCACCTCATAGCTCTCACGCCGGCAGATCGCGTGGAACTCCAGATCGATGAGATCGTCATTTCGGCTAAGTTCCATCAGCGCCGTCTGCTTCCGGTGGAACACCTTAGGCGTGCCGTTCACGTCCCAATACGGCAGATCGAACAAAGCGCGGCATTCCAGGTTGTAGAGCAGTGAACCGAGCCGCCGCCTCCAGTTCTCACGGATTTTGCGGTTGGCTTTGACCACGCAATTGTCGTGCACGGAAGCGTAGAGCAACATCAGGACCAGTTCTTTCGAGGTGGTGCGTGCCGAGTTCGTGTAACAGAGTAAGTCGCCATTGGCCTTCGCGAGCCCCCGCCGAACCGCGACGCCCCAGCCCCCTTCATCGATGCACTCAGTCCGTATTTCCGGATGTTGTTGCTGCATCGCGCGGCAGATCTCCAGGGACCTGTCGCGCCGCGGTCCATTTACGACAGGCAGTAACTCCCAAGCGAAATCTAACCGCTCCAGCGCCGTCACATATCCTTCCAAAACGGATTGGATATGGTCCGCCTGGTTGTACACGGGCAGGACGATAGATGCCAGCCGGACGCTCATTGGCACGCTGCCCCAGCCATCGCCAGAACGCTGGAGACGATGCTGGCGCGATCCAGGCCGTGCTTTCGCCACCGATCCTCCTGGCTTCCGCTTGTGCCGTCGGGCGAGGTTCGCACGGCCAGCGCTCGTAAACGGCAGGAGAGTCCGTGGGTGGCGATAATGCTCGCCATACAAGCGCCCAGTCCCCCAGAAACAGCCTGCGCTTCAACCGTAATCGCGTGGCTGCAATTGGAGAGCAATTCCACTAAGTCATCGTTCGGGTCCGGATTGAAATTGGATACGACCGCGACCGTGGACTCTACCCCGCGGCCAGCCAATTCGTCAGCAGCCGCCACAGCTTCGCGGCTCACGGATCCCATACTGATGATGGCTATTTCACCGCCGGCGCGGATTAATTGCGCCCGCCCCAGCTCGAACCTGCCGGCCAGCCCGGGCAGCACGGCGCGATCATCCTTGCCAAGGCTGTAATACACCGGTCCCGGTAGCTTGCTGGTCTCCTCCATCGCAGTTACTGTTTGCGCCGGATCGGCAGGGATCACAATGGTCAGATTTGGCAGAGTGCGGAGCGTCGCGATATCTTCGGTCCCGTAGTGAGTCGGGCCAGCATGTCCGTATTCAAATCCCGCGCCCATCCCTACCATGCGAACCGGCAAGTTGTGGAGAACCGGACCGTTGCGGATGAATTCAAAGGGCCGCAGTGAAGCGAAGGTTGCAATTGAGTAAGTGTACGGCAGGAATCCCGCCTCGGCCAACCCGGTCGCCAACCCGATCATATTCTGTTCGGCGACGCCGACGTTGAGGAACCGGTCCGGAAACTGCCGGCGGAACGGTTCCATGACCATGTAGCCTAGATCTCCGGTCAGCAGCAGGATCCGCGAGTCCGCCGCTGCCAGCCGGCACATCGATTGAATAAACGCTTCCCTCAACCGGCCGCCTCCAACTCGCCCAGCGCGATCTCGTACTCTTGATCGCTCATCGGCAGGTAATGCCAGTTGATCGGCTGAACCGGAAGATGCGCCTGCGTGATCGGACGGCCTTGTTCCATGTAGGATACTCCGCGGCCGAACACCGTTTTAGCGATGACCACATGCGGAGCGGCCGATGTAGAACTGGCTGTGAGCGCGTCAATAAACCCGGGAATCGAGTGTCCGTCTGCCCGCGAGACTCGCCATCCGAAGCTAGCCCACCGTTCGCCGAGATTAGAGACATCCAGCACATCGCGCGTCAGCCCGAGAGCCTGCTGTCCGTTGAAATCAACGATGACGTGCAGATTGGTGAGCTTGTGTTGCGCGGCAAACATCGCCGCTTCCCATACCGATCCCTCATTGCACTCGGCGTCGCTGATCAGGCAATAGACCCGCCGCTGCGATTTTTGCTTAAGGGCCGCTAGCGCAGCTCCGGCCGCAATGCTCAGTCCATGACCAAGGGAGCCGGTCGAAAAATCGACGCCGGGCACGCTCTTTTCTGGGTGAACGCCAAAAATACTGTCTTCGCCGCAAAATGTGTTCAGGTCATCCTCGTCTATATGCCCGAGGAGCACGAGAACCGCGTAAAGTGCTAATGCAGCATGCCCCTTGGACAGAATAAACCGGTCCCGGTCCGGATCGTTGAGCGAGGACATTTTCATCACCTCCCCATACAGTGCCAGGAGAATTTCGACGACGCAAAGGCATGACCCAATGTGACCTACATTGGCGCGCTTCGATTGAGCTAAAATGATGCGTCGGATGGCCTTCAGCTGGTTGGTTTCACGATCCAGAGAGTGGAGATGCACTTCATTTAAACCCGCAACGCCTCAGAGTATCATACCCAGTCAGGGCTTCCTTGCCAATTGGTTTGGTTCCTGCAGGCGTGTTCAGGATAGGATCTCCATATGCGCAAGGGCTCGAGCTTTACCACGAAGAAAGCCGCGATTCACAGCTCAACCACCGGGCAGGAACACGAGAGACCCGGCAGTACGGCGTCAAGTAAGACTCACTGGGTGAAGTGGCTGCTGTACTGCGTCGTAGCCGTCCTTGGCAGTTACCGGCTGATGACCTTCGTCCCGCAGCCACTCGACTCTTCCACCACGCTCCGTGCCCTGCTTTACCCTTGGTTCGCCGCATTCATCCAGCGCTATTCAAGTCCCGAACAGGCGATGAGCGCCTGGAGAACTTATGCCCTTTTTGCCTCATTCGTGCCCGTGATTCTTGCGCTTCTGAACTATTTTTCGAATTGCTCCATACCGGGATTCAATTTGCCGGAGCGGGCACGACGAGTACTCGGCTCCCGATCCCTCCTCTGGGCCACCATCGCGGGGTGTCTAGCGATGTGGCGCTATCCGATCCTCCTGTTGAATGAATTAAACCCCGATGAAACGCAATTCATCGTATCGGCGCGCAAACTGTTTCGCGATCCGCTTTTCTTCCGCTCTGTCGATTGCGGTACCAGCGGGCCGCTGAACATTTATCCCCTGATGTTGCCGGCTATACTCGGCCTCTCGCCTGATTATGCCGCCAGCCGGCTCGTGGGTCTCGTAATCATATTCCTTTCAATGTACACGCTTTATCGGGCATTCGCACTCGTTGCTCCCGAACACTTGGCTCGTATTGCACTTTTGCCCCTGATCGGCATCTTTTCCCTGCTGAATTACTCCGACTTGGTACATTACAGTTCCGAACACGTTTCTCTGCTAATTCTCTCGCTGAGCATATACACTTTCTTTCGTCTTTTACGCGACGGTCAGTCGTGCATGGCTCCTATGTGCATGTTGGGCTTCCTTACGGCGGCGGCATTTTTCGCAAAGATGCAGGCCGTTCCACTGGTCCTCGCGGTCGATGCCGTAGCGCTGGCTTTTCTGCATACGAGCACTCGAGTGAAACCCTTTTGGCGCCCGACCGTAGCATTGCTGGGGGGAGCAGCGCCTTTGCCCCTAATGATCGCGGCCGTATGCGTTGCGGCCGGACAGTGGGAAAATTTCTGGATCACGTACGTTCTGGGAAACCGCCGCTATGTCGATGTCGGATATGGAGCGGGCTTCGCTTCATATTCTCCTGCTTTCGTCCACTTCGTGTTCTCGTACGCCGAGATTCGGGTTTTCATTTTCACGCTTCTGGCGGCGTTAGCGGCCTACCTCTATCTGTCTCCCCGGCTGGCGCTCCCGGCCGGGACTGTGGCCTTTATTCGGATGGCTGCACTGAGCGTAACTGTGCTGGCAGCCTGCACGTTTCTTCAAAGCCAAGTCATTGATTATTCCTACGTCGCGATTGCTTTAATGTTCGTGGTTGCAGCCTTCCTGTTCTTGCTGTACACGCACAAGACGCCTGCGATGCACCTTCGGCTCTGGGTCGGCCTCCTGGCTTCGGCTCTAGTGGCATCTTCTCTCTTTGCGGTCTATGCAGCGCACAGGTTTTTTCCGCACTATCTTTTACTGCTGATCATACCTCTCGGGTTTGCGATGGCCTGCCTTCTTATCCTAAACCGCGAAGGCGACGAGACAGCCTCGACGGGTGGGTTGGATGAGCGGGCGAGAATCCGGGCGAACCAGTCCAGTGAGCTTCCTTTTGTGCTGATTTTTGTGACGCTATGCTTAACCTTTCAAACTGGCTTGGCGATCTCGGTGTCCGGCATTGGGCCCGGCCTAACCTCGCCCTCCCTTCGCGTGCCCGAAAGTGACTTCATCTCTTCTGTCACGCCGCCCGCGGGCGAAATCGTGGTATGGGGATGGAATGCCCGGCCATATCTTGGTGCTGGTAGGGACCCGGCCACACGGGACACCAACATGGCCAATTTCTTCCTATCGGCGGAAGGGATTAAGGGATACTACCGTCGACGATTTCTGAACGACTTGCAATCCCACCCGGCCGTTTTGTTCATCGACGGGGCTGGACCCAATTCCTGCTGCTCTTTCGATCAACGAAAGGACGTTGGGTTCGAGCTGATTCCTGACATCAAAGCATTTATCCAGTCGAACTATGTTTATGTGATGCGTGCGTATGGTGAGCGGTTCTACATTCGTCGAGATCTTGCGTCCCAAACTGCAGGTATAAGTCCGTCGAAGCCCTGTTCGGCCGATGCGATTCGTTGCCTTGACGACGCGCTCGCCGGTGCGGCGTTAGACCTCCAAAATCCGCTCACTCTGGCGCCAATCCAAATGCCGCAACACGCTTTGCTAGAGGCGCAGTTCACACCCGAGACGAACCAGGACCCCTATGCAACGGTCTTCAGCAACGAAGCTGCCTCCGGCAGTGGGCAGGGGTTTCAATTTCAGCACCTTGGTAGTGACGAATACCGGTTGGTGGTTGGCTTAGGCGGGGGCCTATGGGCATTTTCAAGACCCATGACGTTACCACAAAGAAAGCCGGCCTCGCTTTCGATCGAATTGAACACGAGTAGAGTGACCATCGTTCTCAACGGGACGAAAATCGACGAGATGGATCTTTCACATTCTTTGGTTGATTCTCCCGGGGAAATCGTATTGGGCTCCTGGATTGGAGGTCAACGCGCGTTCAGAGGCCATGTTCAGTCATTTCAGATCCGGGATCTGGCAAAGAAGCGATGATTCCACGCGTGCCAGCCCATTCGTCAACTTAGTATGCCGTTTCATAAATACGCCGACGTATTATTCGACGTCATGCCGCTGCCGTCCGATTAGTAATGGATTGATCGAGCTTGGAGGAAAGCTCCTTAAGGTCCTGCCGCGTGAACTTCATTCGAAAGGTTTCGCTGTCGATTCCCAGTAGTATTGAAAATCCAGCAAGCGCTCTCCGAGGGCGTTCCGATCGCGGGTAGCTGCGGATGCCGGGGACGACCCGGACGATCACGCTCTTCCAACCCCGCAAGCCGCTCGGTGAAGAACCGCTTGCGCCACATCGAAACGACATGACGGCGAGTAGCCAGCCGTTTCGCAATATCGCCGTTGCTCCATCCTTTGGCGGCCAGCAGGATCATCTTGACGCGTTGGGCTTGAAAATACGCCAACGTATACTTGGCTGCGCGCGGGATGAGTTCGGCGGCTTCCGAGGACGACAGTCGGATGATAGACGGACTCGTTCTTGGCATCGAGGAACACCCTGCCACCATGCCACAAAAGGACGGATTCAACAAACAGTAATACGTCGGTGTATTTATGAAACAATGTACTTAGCAACTACCGCCGATGCCGTCAATCACTGGGCATGGCCTCTCCTTAGCGCGCCAAGGATCTACAGGAAGCATGAGCAGGACGCGATTGTGGATCTTCGTGGCCGAAACGGGAAGAGTACCAACCCGCGATTCAGACCGGTCTAACCGGAGACGAATGCGATACTGAAGTTCGTATGAAAGCTGCAGTGTTGCACGGATTTGGCCAGCCGTTAGCGCTGGAAGAGGCTCCCGCGCCGGAGCCGGGAGCGGGAGAAGTCCTCATTCGCGTCGAAGCTTGCGGAGTTTGTCATTCCGACGTTCACCTGGCCGATGGCGATTGGGAGATGATGAAGCCCGTCACCAAGATGCCGTTGATCCTGGGCCATGAAGTGGTGGGACTGGTGGAGAAGCTGGGAGCCGGCGTTACCGGTGTCAAACCGGGCGACCGCGTGGGCGTGCCGTGGCTGCACTGGACTTGCGGCGAGTGCGAATTCTGCAAGGAAGGCCGCGAAGTGTTGTGCGCCAACCAGAAGATCACTGGGTGCGGCGTGAATGGCGGGTTTGCGGACTATATCAAGGCGCCAGCCTCGCATGTCCTGCCTATTCCAGCCGGACTCACGGCCGAGGCCACTGCGCCGTTGCTGTGCGCGGGACTGACGGTCTATCGCGCTTTAAAGCAGGCCGGATTGAAGGCCGGCCAGAGGCTGGCGGTGGTCGGCGTTGGTGGACTTGGGCATCTGGCGATTCAGATTGCCAAGGCGCAAGGCGCCTGGGTGTGCGGCATTGACGTGCAGGAATCGAAGCTGGAGTTGGCGCGGGAATGCGGAGCGGATCTGGCTCTGAACGCGGGCGCCGGGCCGGTTCACAAGGAAATCAAGAAACTGGGAGGCATGCATGTGGTTCTGGTCGCCTCCGGTACCAAGGCTGCCTATGAAGCGGCGCTGCGCTATTTGCGCAAAGGCGGCACGCTGGCGATTGTGGGCATGTCTCCCGAACCGATCAGCGTATCGACGGTCGCCATGGTCAGCCTGGAAGCGCGCATCATCGCCAGTTCCGTGGGAACGCGACAGGATCTCCGCGAGATGCTGGACTTGATTGCCAAGCACCCGCAAATCCACTGTCACGTGGAGACCCGGCCGTTGTCGGCGGTGAACGAAACGTTCGATCAGATCCGGCACGGGGAATTGGTAGGCCGTGTCGTGATTCGGCCTTAGCGGGGATCAGTGAATCAGCATCGGACTGCCGAACCAAGCGATGATCTGGTCGGCACACTCTCTGCAGGCGAATTCCTCGTCGCTATCGCGACCTTCAAAGGCGAAAATCTGTTGACTTCTCGCGGACAAGCTACGCACGCACACCCATTCGCCCGCGCTATGCGTGTGAATGTGGTTGATGTCGCTGAGCGTAACTGTTGCTTCCGATGATTCAGGCACCGTAGTCATTTTACAATTAAGCGTCTCATGCCGGTTTTGTTCAGTTGCCAGGATATCGGGAAATCGTTCGGAGCCCGCGCGCTATTTGCCGGAATTCGCTTCGCCGTCGACGACGGGGATCGAGTTGGATTGATCGGGCCCAACGGATCGGGCAAGACTACGCTGTTGGAGATTCTGGCTGGGCGCATCCCGCCGGATTCGGGCGTGCTCGCGCCGCGCAAGCAACTGCGGCTGGGATACGTGGCGCAGGATCCAGTGTTTCCGGAAACGGCCAGCATCCAGCAGTTGACAGACGCTATTGCGATGGAGGAAGAAGAACGCGAGGCCAGAACGCGGACGACCTTGGGCCGCGCGGGACTCAACGACACCAGCGTGGTGGTGAGCACGCTCTCCGGCGGCTGGCGCAAGCGGCTGGCTATCGCGGTCGAGTTGCTGCGTGGGCCCGATCTGCTGCTATTGGATGAGCCGACCAACCATCTGGATTTGGAAGGCATTTTGTGGCTGGAGTCGCTGCTGGTCGCCGGCCCGTTCGCTTCGCTCACCGTTAGCCACGATCGCTATTTCCTGGAGAACGTCGCCAACCGGATGATGGAGATC
>Ga0075017_100002642_pt1 | contig 11239 bp, 4 predicted proteins | sample AleBraG_ABR_2012_FD_71475 | JGI IMG/M metagenome (GOLD analysis project Ga0075017, IMG submission 71475) | Freshwater sediment microbial communities in response to fracking from Pennsylvania, USA - Alex Branch Run_MetaG_ABR_2012 | ecosystem: Environmental > Aquatic > Freshwater > Creek >...
CTCCTGCCGCATCTTCTCAGCTTCATCTTTAGTCAGTCCGGTTGAAGACTGAATCGTGATCTTCTGCTCTTTGCCCGTGGCTTTGTCCTTTGCGCTTACATTCAGGATGCCGTTTGCGTCAATATCAAACGTCACCTCAACCTGCGGCACTCCTCGTGGAGCCGGAGGAATCCCATCCAGCTTGAAAGTCCCCAGGGAACGGTTGTCCTTTGCGAACTTCCGCTCGCCTTGAAGTACATGAATCTCCACGCCCGATTGGTTATCCGAAGCTGTCGAGTAGGTCTCCACTTTCCGCGTCGGAATCGTCGTGTTGCGCTGGATCTGTACGGTCATCACACCGCCCAGCGTTTCCACTCCCAGAGACAGTGGCGTCACGTCCAGCAGCAGGATGTCTTTGACTTCACCGGCCAGCACCGCGCCCTGAATCGCCGCGCCTACGGCCACAACTTCGTCCGGGTTTACCCCGCGGTGTAGCTCTTTTTCTCCAAAGAAGGTCCGCACCAGTTGTTGCACTTTCGGAATGCGCGTCGAGCCGCCCACCATCACCACTTCTTGAATATCGCTCGGAGACATCTTCGCGTCTTCCAAAGCCTGCTTCACCGGCCGGATCGAGCGCTCCAGCAAATCGCCCATCATCTGCTCCAGCCGCGTCCTCGTCAGCTTTTCTTCCATGTGGATCGGCCCGCTCGCGCCCGCTGTGATGAACGGCAAGTTGATCGCCGTCTCCATCATCTGCGAAAGTTCGATCTTGGCCTTTTCTGCTGCATCCTTCAGCCGCTGCAGCGCCATTTTGTCCTTGCTCAAGTCAATGTTGTTCTGCTTCTTGAAAGCGTCAATCAGCCACTCCACGATCCGTTGGTCAACATCGTCGCCTCCCAAGTGCGTGTCGCCGTTGGTTGATTTCACTTCCACCACGCCAGCGCCAACCTCCAGCACGGAAATATCGAACGTTCCGCCGCCCAGGTCATAGACCGCGATCGTTTCATCGCTTTTCTTTTCCAGCCCATAAGCCAGAGCAGCCGCCGTCGGTTCATTGATGATGCGCACCACTTCGAGCCCAGCGATCTCCCCCGCCTGTTTGGTGGCTTGCCGTTGCGCGTCGTTGAAGTACGCCGGCACGGTGATCACGGCCTTGGTCACCTTCTCACCCAGAAAATCCTCCGCCGCTGTCTTCAATTTCGTCAGAATCATCGCGGAGATTTCCGGCGCGCTGTAAGCTTTCCCCGAAATTTCCACGCGCGCGTCGTCATGATCGCCCTTCACCACCTTGTAAGGGATGCGCTTCATCTCCTCGCTGACTTCATCAAAACGCCGGCCCATGAACCGCTTGATCGAATACACCGTGTTCTCGGGATTGGTCACCGCCTGGCGCTTCGCCACTTGGCCCACCAGTCTCTCGCCCGTTTTCGTGATGGCTACAACAGACGGAGTCGTCCTCGCCCCCTCTTGGTTTGGGATCACCACCGGCTCTCCGCCTTGCATCACCGCCACTACCGAGTTCGTCGTTCCCAGGTCAATTCCAATGATCTTACTCATCGCTGCCCGTCCTCCTGATTAACCTCAAATCTCTTCGCTGCGATCCCGTCAACTTACACGGCGTAGGGCCCTCCAGCTCTCGCCCTTTCTCGCAGTACGGCGGCCAGTATACAACTTGAGTGTGTGTCTGTCAAGTTATTTGATAATGAAGATAAGTATTTGTTTTTCTTATGTTTACAGGCTAGACTGCCCCAAATCTCTTCCTTAGCTCCCTCAGAGATGGGGTGCAGCTTAGGCTCCCTCCCGACATCCATCCGCCCGTTGCGTCTTTCCCTACCCGCCCGGGACCGCCCTCTCAAGTGCAATCAGCCGGACGCAGGCAAATCGTCTCTCTCGCTTCATGCAAATCTCGCTCACAATCAAGTCTCGCACCAACCGCTAGGCAAGTTTCGAATTTAGAAGTCCGTGTTCCGGAGCGGCGCAACTGAGCAACTCGCCGCATTCTAAAGCATCCACTCCAGGAGTCTGCTCGACACTTGCCGCTGACCCTGAACTCGTCCTCTCTCTACATAATCGCCTTAGGCGCTCTTTCGTTCCCTCCCGGAACTCACTCTGGGTTGCAGTCGAGCACTTCTGGCTTCCGCGGTCGGTTCAGTTTCAATCCGGTTCAGCACTTCGAGATGAAACTCAGCCTTGCCTGCCTAGCCATCCGCTCAATAATTCTTGAGGAACTCTGAAATGCTCGATTGATTGGCGTCTTTGTACGCGACGCAAAGGCTGATGCCTTCGAGCACTTGGCTTAGGTTGCGAGGTCCACCTGAGTAGTTTGTGGCGCGATCCTTGAAGAAGGCTTCGGCGTCCGCGCGGTGCTGGGAGTCGCAGTAGTTTGCCGCCGCAAAAGGAAGAATGGCGCCAGAATCTGTGGGCAGCTTGGCGACCAGGGCGTCCCAATTCTGCTTGACGAATTCGTAAGCAAGGTCCCTGGTCTCTGGCCACCCAGCGGCATTGAAGAGAATTGTGAGTGATTCACGATGGTCGAACTCGTCTGTCAGAATTATGGAGAGGGCATCCTTGGCGATTGCCGGGTCGCGGAACAAGCCCATCGCGGAAAGCAGTGGATCCCTTAGGTTTTCGTCTCCTTCTTTCTTCGCTTGTGCGCGGAAGCGATCAAATAGCGAGCGGTCGCCGTGACGCGCCGCCGCGTTCAAGACTGTACCGACCATATCCGGATCCACGGCTTTGTGATCCTCAAGCCAGGCAAGTGCCAGCTTCTTTGCTTGTTCGATGAATTCGCCGTCCTCGGCATGATTGGCAACAACGCCGGAGAGGGTAGGCCGCAGCAAGCGGTTGTTATCGTCCTCGCCCGGAATTGCTTTCCAGCCCAATTCCTGCGCGCGTTTCTTGTACTGTTTGGACATGTAGCGCCGGTACTCGAACTTGAGATTCTCGGGGACTTGATGGTCGTCAAGGTTTCCGACAATCCACAACGTTTTCGCAACCACGGCGCGGTCGGGGTTGTGTGCGAACTTTGGCACAAGGGCCATCGCTTCCCCAAGGGGCATATAGCCCTGGGTGAGACCTGCGATATCTCCAATCAAGCTCACCCGCTCAGGTAAGGTAAGCGTCTTCTCGTCCTTGAGGAGAGAGTTGAGCATTCCCTGGTCATAGTGGACGATGTAGTACCCTGCGGCATCGGCATTCGCATAGAGCCAGTTCGGGCACCCGGTGGCCTTCGCCAAAGAGACCGTCTCGGTTCGCTCTGTCATCAGGGCGCAAGATCGCTGCTCTCCTGAGTCAGAGGGATACTTGAAGCAGATCGGGATGTTCCAGATCTGGTTGGCTGAGCCTTGGGAACCGCGCGGCAGAAAGCGCTGCTGAGCGAGTTTCAATCTCACGCCGCGGCCATCGCACTCGAGCCGAACGGTCACCAACGGGACGCCTGCTTGATCCAGGAATGTCGAGAAGGCTCGGCCGACGGCCTGATCGCCCCCACCCAGAGCTTCGAAGAACTGCGCTGAGGTTGCATTCCCCCAGGCATACTTGCGGAGATAGCGGCGGATCCCTTCCTGAAACTTTTCCGGGCCCATATAGGACTCAAACATGTTCAAGAGGGCCGAGCCTTTGTTGTAAGTGATGCTGTCGAAAGCGTTGGCGATGTCGTCGTCCGACAGGATGGATTGCCGCACCTTGCGGGAACTGACCAGTTCGTCGGTGTACATTGCGTTCTGATAACCGTCCAATTCATTCAGATTCATTTTCCACTCGGGGTGGTATTGATTGACGATCTTGTTGGCCATCCAGGAGGCGAATCCCTCGTTAAGCCATATGTCGTCCCACCATTCGGTGGTCACCAGGTCTCCAGACCATTGATGCGCCAATTCATGAGCGATCACGCTTGTGGCGGTGAGTTTCCAGGCCAACGTCATCTCTTCTGGCTTGACGAGGAAGAATCCGGATCCATAAGTCACCAACCCGGGATGCTCCATCGCGTAACCAGCCAGGGGAATAGCCACTTCATCCAGCTTTTCGTAGGGGTAGGGAATTCCGAAATACTTCTCGAGGAGATTCACGATGTCAGGAGTTGCGGCCGCGACATACTGTGCCTCTGGCACGCGGCCCCGCGGCACGATAATGCGAATCTCGGTCTTGTTCGCGCCGGCTCGTCCCGCGGGAACGATATCCATCGGCCCCACCGCCAGGGCCACTAGATAACTTGGCAGCGGCTTAGTTTCGGCAAACTTTACCGTCTTCAAGCCGTCACCGCCGCCGGTTTCTGAGAGCACCGGCGTGTTGGAGAAGGCGCCATCCTCCTTGGGAACATTCAAGGTCAACTGCCATGGCACTTTGTAGGAGGGTTCATCGAAACAAGGAAATGCGCGCCGCGCCGAGATGTTTTCAAACTGCGAGTAGATGTACCAGTGATCTCCATCCTTCACCTGAAAAATCCCCTGCATGTCCTTGCGGCTGATCTGACCCTCGAACTCCGCATGGAACTTGGCAAGTCCCGGCCCTACTGCGCTGTCAAAGGAAAATCCCAATATGTCCTTCGGCTCGGGGATCAGTTTGGCGGGGAGTGTCCGCCCTGCGAAACTCAGCGTGGCGCTTTTAACCTCAAGCTTTTCGGCGTTGAGCCAGAGCACCGAGCTTGCCGCTTTGAAATTGATATCAATGTCCACGCTTCCGGTGAAGGTATCTTTGTCCGGTACCACCGTCAGATTGACGCTGTAGCGGACCGGCGCGGCAAACGTGGGCAGCCGGAACTGCGGAGGCTGATTCTGTGCAGCGCAGAGACCAGGCGTGAGTGCCAACAAAATACCAATTCGGCTGAGAAGTGACTTATGCATGATCTAGATGGAGAGCAAGAACACACTCGGAAGTGTTGTGTTCTCGTCTCTCTCCTTTCTTAGGATTCGTTCTTAAGCGGGATCTCTTTCTTGGACGGAGAAAACGGCAGGCATTATACCCCCAAATCGTCAGCCCCGCGGCATTGCGCGATTTCTTCAGGAATGCCTCGAAAGACTTGCGATCTATTCCCTGCAGCGCCTTTCCCTCAACCAACTCTTTGCCAACAAGTTGATTCGGTTCTTCGATTACCAGTAGAGCGATCGATTTGGCCCCCACGCTTAATTTAACGCGAACTCCCATGAAGTGTCTTGAACCACAAACTGATGAATGAAGTCATTCCCGATTAATGCAACATAAGATGTATGCTTGCAATTCAAGTTTGTTTCTGGGAGCTTACAGCTATGCGCACACAAGTGAACCGTCGCGATTTTTTGCTCGGAGCAGAAGCCCTGGTCCTCGCTTCGGTCCTCCACCGCACCTACTCTCATATCTCCCCGGAAGATCTCGCCGCCGACGAAATCTTTTGGAAAAAGATCCGCAGCGCTTACCTCACCGACCCGGAAATCCTGAACCTCAATAACGGTGGAGTCGCTCCCTCGCCAACCAGCGTGCTTCAGGCGGAGATCGATGCTATCCGTTACAGCAACCGGCTCCCCGCCTACCGCATGTGGCACGATCTGGAACCCGCCATCGAAGACGTTCGCAAGAAACTCGCTCACATGTGGGACGCTGATCCCGAATGCATTGCCATTACGCGCAATGCCAGTGAATCGCTCCAGATCGCTCAGTTCGGCCTTGACCTCCAGCCCGGCGACGAAGTTCTTACTACCAGCCAGGACTATCCCCGCATGATCACCACCTGGCAGCAGCGCGAGCGCCGCGAAAAAATCGTTCTCAAGCAATTGGACTTTCCTGTCCCCGTAACCAACGCCGCCGATCTGGTGCGCCTGTACGAACAGGCCATCACGCCCCGCACCCGCGTCATCCATGTCTCTCAAGTGGTCTTCATGACCGGCCAGATCTTTCCCATCAAGGAGATCTGCGCGCTGGCCCGCTCCCGCGGCATCACCAGCATCGTGGACGGAGCCCACGCCTTCGCCCACGTCCCTTTCAAATTTACCGACGTGGACTGCGATTTCTACGGCACCAGCCTCCACAAATGGCTTTCCGCTCCCATCGGTACCGGCATGTTGTACGTTCGCAAGGACCGCATTGAAAAGCATTGGGCGCTCATGGCTGCTCCTCCCTCGATGGACAAAAACATCCGCAAGTTCGAGGAAATCGGCACTCATCCCGCCGCCATGCACAATGCAACTCTGCAAGCGCTGGAGTTCCACGAGCAGATTGGTGACGAACGCAAATTCGCACGCCTTCGCTATCTGAAAAACCGCTGGGCAGAACGCCTTAGCAAGATCCCCGGCGCCAAAATGCTCGTTGGCCTCGATCCGCACCTCTCTGGCGCTTTCGGCACCATGCATTTCGATGCCATCGATCCCGGCAAACTCACCGAAGCCCTGCTCAACAATTACTACGTCTTTGTTGTGCCCATCACTGGCCCCGGCTTCAACGGCATCCGCGTCAGTGCCAACGTCTACACCTCCACCGGCGAAATCGACCATTTCTGCGACGCCGTCGAAAAAATCGTCCCCCGCGCCTGAACCGGGTTAAGGCGAACAATAAACAAAATAGTACCCCGCTGGTTGCTTCTCAACTCCGCACCGCCGCGGCAGTTGCCACCATACCTACGGCACACCGATCTGAGCTTGACGAGCGAGGGGCGGCTGCCATATGTTTCGCTTAGCAGCAGGCTCGCAGTCCAAGATTCTGGACTAAAAGAGTGCGAAATTAGAGAAATGGTGGATGTGGAGGTGACCCGCCTGTTCCTTTCCAATTTTCCAAGCTAGATTTATATCGAACCCCAGGGCGCGAGCAGACGCCCAAAAGGCCAGACCGAGTGCGAGAGGAGAATTTCAATGCGGAGACACGGGGCAAGGCTGGTATCTCTTTTCTTTTTCGTTGGGGCATTACTGATTGCATCGTGCGCGAAACCCTACCACGAGGAAAACGAACGCTATGTCTTTGTGACCACCAATATTGGCCTTCCCTACTGGCAGAAAGCGGAAGCGGGGTTTTTGGATTCCGCCAAGGCGCTCAGAGTCAAGGGGGAACTGGTCGGTCCGACGGGCTACGCCCCGAACGCGGAACTTGGAATGTTTCGCCGGATCGTCGAGGAGCATCCCGCCGGAATCTGCCTCTCCGCAGGGCGGCCCGAGATTTTCAAGGATGAGATTGATAAAGCCGTGGCCCAAGGCATACCGGTCATCTGCGTGGATGCGGACGTACCGGAATCGAAGCGCGTGCTCTACATCGGAACAGATAACTTCAAAGCCGGCAAAGACAGCCTAAAGCAGATGGCGGGCCTCGCTGCGCACGGGAGCATCCTCATCATCTCGATTCCAGGACAGCGCAATCTCGACGATCGTGTGGCCGGCGTGGCGGATGCCCTGAAGAATTATCCCGCCATTAAACTGACAAAAATACTTGACGACAAGGGTGATGCGCGTGGCGCGTTTGATCAGGTCTCTGATTTAATCCAGAAGAAAGAAAAAATTGATGGAATCATTTGCTTGGAAGCGACAGGCGGTGCCGGAGCCGCCGGGGCCCTGCACCGCTTCAACATGGAAGGGAAGCTGCCGATCGTAGCGTTCGACGACGATCCGGAAACACTGGATTGGATCGACCGCGGCGCAATTACCGCCACGATCACTCAAAAGCCCTATGTCATGAGTTACTACGGGCTAAAATTTCTCGACGACTTGCACCACAATGCAGTGCACCAATTCAAGGACTGGCGCACCGCTCTAGCCCCGCCGATGCCTACCTTTGTGGATACTGGCACGGTGGTCGTGAACAAGAATAATCTAAAGCAGTACCGCGAGGCGCTTACCGAAAACCCCCCGTATTAGTTGAGGTTGCATTTTCCCGTGAACAGTTGTTGGCCCCGCTGGGCTGGTTGGGGTTGATTGCCGGGTTGTAGATTTGCGTGAACACCTTCATCGAAGCATCGAACTTTTCTCGAGTCCAAGTTTCGGATTTGTGACCGTATCCTAACCCAAGCCACGAGGGATTGATGCTTTCTCAGGGCTGCCCGAGCCTAAGGCTGGTCTCTCCACTGAGACAACCTTAGCCGAGCGCGAGCTTCATCAAGCTTCGCGCGCTCATGCACTGTCAGGAAATAGTGGAATGGGTGCCTTATCTCCCTACGATGAGAAGGCCTATTTCACTCTTACCTCATCATTACCAGACGCGGCAGACTTTGACCGGCATCATGGGCTGGCCAGCCCTGCACCCGAAAGCCTCGCCGAACTCGGGCATGTTCTGCACGACACCGTTGACCCGAAATTGGCGTGGCGAGTGAGGATCGGTCTGTATCTGAAGGCGGAGCTGTTCGGGACGCGTGCTGCCGCACCAAGTCTGGCCGTGTCCCAGAAAAAACTGCTGGAGTGGGGTATACTCTCCCTGCTTCTTGTTAAGGTCAATGCTCTTGCGTTTGGCGTCTGCCAGGAATGCGATATAAGCGAGTCGTAGGCCTCCGTTGTCGGCGGTATTCTCTCCTAGCGTCAGCTTGCCGTTGACCTTCGCATCGTCAACTGCGACAAAACTTCCATATTCTTTCACTTCACAGTCGGCCTTCTCTTCAAACTTTATTGCATCCGCAGGCGTCCACCAGTCATGCAAGTTGCCAGCGGAATCGAACTGGCGTCCCTCGTCGTCGAATCCGTGGGTCAGCTCGTGACCGACAACGGCACCGATGTGACCATAGTTCTCGGCGTCGGTTGCATGCGCGTCATACAGCGGGGACTGCAGGATACCCGCAGGGAAATTTATATCGTTCATGCTGGAGTTATAATAGGCATCGACAGTGGGCGGACTCATGCCCCATTCGCCGCGGTCAACAGGTTGTCCTATTTTGGTAAGCTGGCGGTGATTCTCGAACTCGACAGAACGCTGGGCGTTGCCGAAGGCATCGCCGCGCACAATAGTGAGCTTGGAATAATCGCGCCAGTGATCAGGATACCCAATTTTATCAGCAATGGCGTGAAGCTTTTCTTGGGCGCGGGCTTTGGTGGCAGCGCTCATCCAGTCTAGCGTTTCCAGATCATGGTCCATGGCGGTCTTGATGTCTTCGACCATCTGAACCGTGGCCTGCTTGCTGGAAGGTGGAAATTCCTTGGCGACGTACACCTGACCGAGCGCTTCTCCCATAGCGCCATCCGTCGCCTGGACACACCGTTTCCAGCGAGCACGCTGTTCTGGTTGCCCGGCTAGCTTACGTCGATAGAAATCAAAAGATTCGTCATCGAAGGGCTTGGGAAGCACAAGGCCGTCGATGTTGTGGATCAGTTGCCAACGCAGATATGTTTTGATCGTCTCCAGATCAGTGGAAACGATCAGCGCATTCATTCCCTTGAAAAAATCCGGGTTGGTGACGTTTAGTTCCGAAATTGACGGCGCGTCTGTGGCTTTGAGGAAGCGATCCCATGCGATATCCGGCGCTAAGGTCGCGAGTTGCGACACCGGCATCAGATGATAAATATTATTCGGATTCCGCTGCGAAGTGATATCCATCGAGACTTTGGCTAGCGCTGTTTCCAACCGCATGATCTTTTGCGCATCAGCTGCGGCCCTGGTTTCCGGATCGCCCATGAGCCTAAGGGTGTTGGTGATATGCTGCACATACTGGGTGCGCGTCTTTTCGGCAACGTCGCCTGTACGGAAGTAATAATCGCGCTCAGGAAGTCCCAACCCACCTTGATCAACCACTGCGATCTGTTTGCGGGAGTCCTTGAAGTCTTGTTGTTCACCGAAGTTGAGAAATGCTGTGACATTGAGCAACTGGTAGTGGGCAAGCAGTTCGGGGAGTTCGGCTTTGCTGTCCAAGGCTGCAATGCGGGCTAATTCTGGCTGCAGAGGCTTCAACCCGCTTTGATCGATTGCGTCCGAGGCTGTGCAGGAGGCGTAGAAATCACCCACTTTCTGTTCGTTGCGGGCGCGATTGGCGCCGCCGGAAGCCGCCGTTTCGAGCATAGTGTGTAGAACGTTCTCGGTGTATTCGGCGATCATGACACCAGTGCTGTATGAGGATCGGTCCTTGGGAATAGGATATGACTTGCTGAAATTGCCGCATGCGTACCGGAAGAAATCGACGCAAGGATCGGCGGTGGGGTCAATGAGGCGCGTATCAAGACCGGGTAGGAGTTTAGGAGAATCCGCCGACGGATAGGGACTTTGAGTTTGGGCGCTTGACCGCGTGCAGGCTGCCGAGAGAAGTATTAATCCTAGCAGTGCAGAGGCGATGGTTCGCTGTGTCATATGATTCCTTTGCATTTACTTGTTTGTTGGTGCGCCAAACCCGTGGGGGAGCGTGGCTAGTCCGAGATTTGCCCCAGAAAACGTCACCTAGTCTATACAAGATACTTGACAGTTTCTATGAACAATCGGACTTGACTTTTTTAACTATTTCGGTATAATCTCTTTGATAACTAGAGGCACTGCCTCGTCTGAGATGCGGATGGACAAACCTCAATTTGCCCCGAAGCGCGAATCATGGCCCGTCGTAAGTTCTTTAGAATCACCACTTCTAAGGGTGTAGGGAAACAAAGGTTTTAACTGCTTTTAGAATCAACACTTACAAGAAATAGGGGGAGGGGGAACATTGCGCGCAACGCTTCCGGCGCTGCACGCAACCAATTTATCGAGGCCTCGAGTTCGAGACAGTTGGTCTGGTGCGGTAATGAACATCCCTTATCGTCGGCGATTACATTCGCGCAGTTTCGAGGTAGAATTCTTTTCGTCCCTTCGGGGAGGATTGCTTAATCCAGTTCGGAGGATCGTGTGAATCGTCGTTGCATTCTCAAAGCCACAACTCTCCTGACCCTTTTGACCGCCTTCACGGTCATCCTTGCCGCCGCGCCGCAAACCTCTGGCGTCTCGGACGTCGACCCCCACAAGGCTTTCGGCTCAAAGAACGCCCCGGTCGCCATGGAAGTCTTCAGCGATTACCAGTGCCCCGCCTGCAAGTCTCTCTACACCTCCACCAACCGCTTGCTGATGGACAACTATGTCAGCACCGGCAAAGTCTATTTGATCCACCGCGATTTCCCGCTCCCTATGCACGCTCATTCGCGCGTCGCCGCGCGTTACGCCCGCGCAGCAGCGCAACTGGGCAAGACAGAAGTAGTCGAACAAGCTCTGTTTCAAGCTCAGGAGAAGTGGGAACAGACCGGTGACGTCGATGGCACAGTCGCCGCGGTCCTTTCCGCCGCCGAAATGGCCAAAGTCCGCGCCCTGGTTAAGGGCGGCACACTCGAGCCTTTGATCGACAAAGACTACGCCCTCGGCCAGGGCTACCGAGTGA
>Ga0075017_100002643_pt1 | contig 11235 bp, 11 predicted proteins | sample AleBraG_ABR_2012_FD_71475 | JGI IMG/M metagenome (GOLD analysis project Ga0075017, IMG submission 71475) | Freshwater sediment microbial communities in response to fracking from Pennsylvania, USA - Alex Branch Run_MetaG_ABR_2012 | ecosystem: Environmental > Aquatic > Freshwater > Creek >...
CCCTCGACGGAGTCGACCGACTCGCCGTTGATGAAGTTGCGCAGGTGGCGCTTGTCGCTCACGCGGTCTCCCGGGTCGTGGATTCGGCTGCGGCGGAAGGAGCCGGGAGGAGTCCCGGGCATCCGTGACGCAGCTCGTACCCTAGCCACACAGGTTAGGTTCTCGATAGACGGATCGCCTCTCAGCGACAGAATCCGCAACAAATTGGGAGTGAAACTGCGGATTCACTTGCCAAGCCGTCTTCCATCCCCGATGCTGCCTGACGTGGTGACCCGCGAACGGACGGCCAGCGTCGGCCTCGACGACGTGAGCAAGGCCATCATCGAGCAGCTCCAGGAGGACGGCCGTCGGCCGTACGCCACGATCGGCAAGGCCGTCGGCCTGTCGGAGGCGGCGGTGCGTCAACGCGTCCAGCGGCTCATCGAGTCCGGGGTCATGCAGATCGTGGCGGTCACCGATCCCATGCAGGTCGGGTTCGCGCGCGCCGCCATGATCGGAGTGAGGGTCGAGGGCGACGTCGAGGCTGTCGCCGACCAGATGGCTGCCATGAACGAGGTGGACTACCTCGTCATCACCGCAGGCGGCCACGACATCCTCGCCGAAGTCGTGTGCGAGGACGACGAGCACCTCCTGGAGGTGGTCAACCGCCGCGTCCGGGCCATCCCGGGAGTGCGTCACACGGAGACCTTCGTCTACCTGAAGCTCCGCAAGCAGATCTATACCTGGGGAACACGATGACCACCTCACCGCAGTACGTCAGCGAGCCCGGCGACGACAAGCTCGCCGACATCGCGCGCGAACACCTCTGGATGCACTTCACCCGGCACTCGGTGTACGAGAACGGCGGCCACGTCCCGATCATCGTGCGCGGCGAGGGCCACCACATCTGGGACGACAACGGCAAGCGTTACATCGACGGGCTCGCGGGGCTGTTCACGGTGCAGGCCGGTCACGGCCGCCAGGAGTTGGCGGACGCCGCCGCGAAGCAGATGTCTGAGCTCGCGTTCTTCCCGCTGTGGTCCTACGCCCACCCGAAGGCGATCGAGCTCGCTGAGCGTCTCACGCACTACACCCCCGGGGACCTCAACCGCGTCTTCTTCACCACCGGCGGTGGTGAAGCGGTCGAGAGCGCGTGGAAGCTGGCGAAGCAGTACTTCAAGCTCACCGGAAAGCCCATGAAGCACAAGGTGATCAGCCGCAACGTCGCCTACCACGGCACGCCGCAGGGCGCCCTGTCGATCACCGGCATCCCGGACGCCAAGAAGTACTTCGAGCCGCTCGTCCCCGGCACCCACAAGGTGCCGAACACGAACTTCTACCGCGCGCCCCACCACGCCGACGACATCGAGGCCTTCGGCCGCTGGGCCGCCGACCGAATCGCCGAGGCCATCGAGTTCGAAGGTCCCGACACCGTCGCCGCCGTCTTCCTCGAGCCGGTGCAGAACTCCGGCGGTTGCTTCCCGCCGCCCCCCGGCTACCTCGAGCGTGTGCGCGAGATCTGCGACCAGTACGACGTCCTCATGGTCGCCGACGAGACGATCTGCGCGTTCGGCCGGATCGGCGAGATGTTCGCGACGGCACGCTTCGGCGTGACACCCGACATCATCACCTGCGCCAAGGGCATGACCTCCGGCTACGCCCCGATCGGCGCGATGATCGCGAGCGACCGTCTGTTCGAGCCGTTCAGGCACGGCACGACCTACTTCGCCCACGGCTACACCTTCGGCGGCCACCCGGTGTCCTCGGCGGTGGCGCTGGCCAACCTCGACGTCTTCGAGCGCGAAGGCCTCAACCAGCACGTCCGCGACAACGAGGGCGCGTTCAAAGCGACCCTGGAGAAGCTCAAGGACCTCGACATCGTCGGCGACGTCCGCGGTGCCGGGTACTTCTATGGCATCGAACTCGTCAAGGACAAGGCGACGAAGGAGACGTTTAACGACGACGAGGCCGAGCGCCTGCTGCGCGGCTTCCTATCGAAGGCGCTGTTCGACGCCGGACTCTACTGCCGCGCCGACGACCGGGGCGACCCGGTCGTGCAGCTCGCCCCGCCGCTGACCATCGGCCAGGCGGAGTTCGACGAGATCGAGCAGATCCTTCGCTCGGTGCTCACCGAGGGCATGAAGGTCCTCTAGTCCGTCACCACGACGCGAAAGGTCCGCATGGGCCAGCACGACAACGCCGCACCCGGGTCCTCGGAGAGGACCCGGGTGCGGCGCATCCCCGAGAAGGCGGTCGAAGACCGCGACGTCGTCGAGCGGATCCTCGACGCGGGCCTGGTGGCCCACGTCGGAGTCGTCGACTCGAGCGGGCAGCCCTACGTTGTGCCGGTCGCCTACGCGCGCGAGGGGAACCGGTTGTTGTTCCACGGCTCCACGGGTTCCCGGCTCTTCCGCCTGCTCGCCGACGGTGCGCCGACGTGCGTGACAGTCACCCTGCTCGACGGCCTCGTGCTCGCGAGGTCGGCGTTCGAGAGCTCGATGCACTACCGCGGCGTCATGGCGCTCGGCACCTGCACCGTGCTCGACGGCGACGAGCGCGACGACGCGCTCCGGCGCATCTCCGACCACCTTCTCCCCGGGCGGTGGGACGATATCCGCCCGCCGTCGAAGAAGGAGCTGGCCGCGACCCTGGTGCTCGCGATGCCGCTCGACGAGGTCAGCGCCAAGGTGAGCGACCAGATGCCCGACGACGCCCCCGAGGACCTCGACCGCCCGGTCTGGGGCGGCATCGTGCCGATCCGCGAGACCTTCGGTGCGCCGATGCCTGACGAGCTCGGTGCGGCCCACCCCGTCCCCGACTACCTGGAGAGCTGGACCCGATGAGCTCGAGCGACTACCGCCGACTGTCGTACTGGTGGGACTCGCTCCCGGACGAGCTCGCCGGCCCGCCGCGCCCGAGGCTCGACTCGTCCACCACCGCCGACGTCGCGATCGTCGGCGCCGGCTACACGGGGCTCTGGACGGCGTACTACCTCGCGAAGTCCGACCCGTCGCTGAAGGTCGTCGTTCTGGAGTCGGAGACGGCGGGCTTCGGTGCCAGCGGTCGTAACGGCGGGTGGGCCTCCGCGCTGTTCCCGACCTCGCTGTCGAAGGTCGCGGCCTCGTCGTCGCGCAAGGCGGCGCTCGAGCTGATGGCGGCGATGTTCGACACCGTCGACGAAGTCGGACGGGTGGCCGCGGCCGAGGGCATCGACTGCCACTTCCGCAAGGGCGGCACGCTCGCGCTGGCGCGCACGCCGGTGCAGCTCGAGCGGGCGCGCGCGGAGATCGAGGACCACCGCTCCTGGGGCTTCGGCACGGAGCACTTCTCGTTCCTCGACGCGGAGCAGGCGCACGCGCGGCTCGGCGCCACGGACGTGCTCGGCGCGACCTACACGCCGCACTGCGCGTCGATCCACCCCGCTCGTCTCGTACGCGGGCTCGCGCTCGCGGTGGAACGGCTCGGCGTCACCATCCACGAGGGCACCCGCGTGACGACGATCGAACCGGGCGTCGTACGCACCGAGCGCGGCGACGTGCGCGCGTCACGGATCGTCCGCGCCACCGAGGCATGGACGGCGCAGCTGCCCGGGCACGAGCGCGACATCGCGCCGGTCTACTCCCTGGTGCTCGCCACCGAGCCGCTGCCCGCCGAGGTGTGGGACGAGATCGGGCTGCGCGAGGGCGAGACGTTCAACGACCACCGCCACCTGATCATCTACGGGCAGCGGACCCTCGACGACCGGTTCGTGTTCGGCGGCCGCGGTGCGCCCTACCACCTCGGGTCGAGGATCAAGCCCGAGTTCGACCGCGAGCCACAGGTGTTCGACGAGCTGTGGCGCGTGCTGCGCGAGCTGTTCCCGGCCGTCGGCTCGAGCGCCGTGACGCACACGTGGGGCGGTCCGCTCGGCATCCCCCGCGACTGGTACCCATCGGTCGGGCTCGACCCGGCGACGGGGATCGGCTGGGGCGGGGGCTATGTCGGCGACGGCGTCGCGTCGAGCAACCTCGCAGGACGCACCCTCGCCGACCTCGTGCGCGGCGAGCGCACCGAGCGCACGACGTTGCCGTGGGTGAACCACCGCTCGCGCAAGTGGGAGCCCGAGCCGCTGCGCTGGCTCGGCGTCAACCTGGGACTGCGCGTCATGGGCTCGGCGGACGGCGCCGAGGATCGCAGCGGCAAGCCGGCCCGACGAGCCGACGTCCTCGCCCCCTTCCTCGGCGGCCACTGACCCCCGCGACCGTCATGAATGTGCCCTCGGGTGCGACACACGTACCGCAACCGCCCCATAGAGCCCACCACACCGCGTCTTCCAGGAGCCCTAGATGACCACACCCGACCTCTCCCCCGCCGAGTCGCTGCGCACGATGGTCGTGGCCTACGCCGAGGTCCTCGACGGCGCCCTCGAGCCGTGGGGGCCGCGCCTGGGCTTCGACAGTGGCGATCCGCACACGAGCGGCATCACGTTCTTCGAGGGCCACGGCGTGAGCGTCGGCGTCTGGGAGTGCACCCCCGGAGGCTGGTCCATCGACGACCGTGCAGACACCGAGACCATGCTGCTCCTCACGGGATCGGTGACGATCACCCCGCTCGGCGGCGAGCCCGTGGACCTCGGCCAGGGCGACGTGTTCGTCCTGCCGAAGGGATGGTCCGGACGCTGGGACGTCACGGAGACCGTCCGCAAGCTGTACGTCACCGCCGGGTAGGCACAGCGCGAGTAGGCGCCCCTCGGCACACGTTCCGCGATCCTGCGCAGCATGAGGTTCCAGGCCGCGCTCGAGCTCCATGGGAAGACCGCCACGGGGATCGAGGTCCCCGACGATGTGGTCGCCGCCCTCGGTGGTGGCAAACGCCGGCCGGTGAGCCCTCAACGGCCACACCTACCGCAGCAGCGTCGCGGTCCTGGGCGGCCGCAACCTGATCGGCGTGAGCACCGAGAACCGCTCTGCCGCAGGCGTGGCCGCCGGTGACGTGCTCGACGTCGAGTTAGTGCTCGACACCGATAAGCGCGAGGTCGAGGTCCCGGCCGACCTCGCAGCGGCTCTGCGGGGGAACCCGACCGCACGCAGGGCGTTCGAGGCGCTGCCCTACAGCAACCAGGGCCGCCACGTGCTGTTGCTCGAAACGGCGAAGACGGCGGAGACCCGGGAACGACGGATCGCGAGGGTCGTGGCCGAGCTCGGCGGCTGATGCCGGGGTCAGCCCCTGACGGCTTCGATCCAGTCGAGGCGCTGCCCGCACAGCGACCGGGCTCTCGACGGCTCGACGTAGGTGACGGGCACGTCGGCGCTGGTGGTCGAGAACACGACGGGCCCGAGCGTCGACGGGGTCATCTCGCCACCGGGCAGCCACGAGGTGGCGTACTCCACCGTCACGGTGTGCTCCCCCGCCGCGAGATCGACCGCCGGCATGGGGTTGGAGTACGGCGTCCAGTTGAGCCGGCCGTGATCGGCGTAGACCTCGTGGTCGTCGACGAGGACACGAACGCTGCCGAACACCGATCCGCCCAGGTCGCCCTGGTAGCGAGCGGCCGCGGGGACGGTGAACCTTGTCGTGACGCTGCCCGCGGCCGAGACGTTGACCGAGCCGGGAGTCGGACCCGACGTCCAGCCCGGCGGCAGGGGAGGCCGGTCGAGCGGCACGGTGACGATCGGGGCGCGCCTCGCCGTGGCCACGCGGCCGGTCGAACCCGCGGCGGCGATCGCCTCCTGGACGATCGTGCACGGAGCCGGGGCGGCAGGGTCGTCATGGTTCCCGAGCGGCCAGTGCTTGATGATCGCGGGCGCACCCGGGTCGAGCGTCCACACGTCGTAGTAGGTGCCCGGGCCGGTGAGCCGGTACGTCGACGGGGGGCGGCTGCCCACGAGGTCGGTGCGCATGACCAGGGTCGGGTACGCCGACACCGTCGAGAGCGGGAAGTCGTCGATCTCGGCGTAGGCGCCCTTGTCGAGGCCCTGCCCGTTGTACATCGGGATCAGGTTCCAGCGGAACTCCCCGGCGGCCTCGCCGTCGAGCCTGGCCAGGAAGTGCCGTGCCGCGGCAGGGCTGTACTCGAGGATCAGCGCCGGCGCCGGCAGGTCGGAGCGCCCGATCGCGGCGAGCTCCGCCATGCGGTCCGACGGCGCGATCCACACCTCGCGGTAGGCCATCACGTTCGAGGTCAGGACTCCGGCGCACACGATGCCGATGAGCACGATGCCCTCGAACGCTCGCCCGTTCTCTGCGAGCCAGGCGAAGGCGACCCCGGCCGCGAGGAGCATCGACGGAGACGCGACCGCCAGCGTCTTCCCCTCGAGCCACGGATTGCCGAAGACGTACCAGACCGATACGGCGAAGTTCGTGAGGACCAGTGCCGGAAGGGCGGGGAGCCCGGCCCGAATCGCGACGACGACACCGACGGCCGCACCCGCCGCGACGACTGCGACGAGAAGCCAGGTGAGGGACGTCGCCGAGGGGACCGTGCGGAAGTCGCCGGTGGGCCATACCCCGAACACCTGCTGGAACTTCAACGGTGCGACCAGATTCCCGAGGTCTTCTGATCCGCGCAGCCCGCTCGACCCTGCGCCGCGCAGCTGTGCCCCGAGCACGATCCACGACGGTAGGGACAGGACACCGAACACCGCGACGAACACACCCGCTGCCCGCAGGCAGCTGCGGAGGCCGAACCAGGTCCAGACGAGCACGAGGTCGGCAAGGGCGAACGGCGCGAGGTAGACACCCGCGGCGATGCCGAACACGACGAACACGCCAGCCATCGGGATCGCGAACTGTGCAGCCTGCCCCAGCGGCGACCGACGGTCCTCGCGCCCCGACACCATCGTCGCGCAGCAGGTGACGAGCAGGAAGGCGAGAGTGATCTCCTTGAGGCCGCCCCACAGCGTGTAGCCGAAGAGCAGCGTCGAGCTCGCGGCGAGGAACGACACCGCTGCCCGCCAGCGGTCACTGCGGATCAGACCCGACGTGACGGCGTAGAGCGCCCAACCCAGGATCGCTGCGAGGGTGGCCATGAAGGGCTGGATGACGAACGCTGAGTCCTGGCCGAGCAACCTGCTGACGACACCGAGGTCGGCAAAGGCGCCCATGGGGTATCCACCGCCGATGAGCTCGTCCATGAGCACGCCGTACGTGGAGTGCGCGAGTCCCTCCGTGGTGTGGCCCACTGTCGCCAGGCGGTCCCCCAACGACATCCAGTCAGGTGTGTCGTCGAGCTTGACGAAGCCGGCCCATGACGGGCCGCCCGACAGTGCGACGGGAGCGGCATAGCAGAAGAACACGGCGACACCGCTCACGATCGACCACCATCGGCGTTGCCGCGCCAGCGGGCTCGGCCGCGCCACGAGCCAGCCGAGCAACGACAGCACGAGCAGCACGATCCCCGAGACGGGCGCGGTCGACGTGAAGCTCGTCAGGAACGTCGAGCCAACGACGAGCGCGCTCGCGCCGACCGCGACGACGACCGGCCCGCGCAGCTGGACACGGGTGCTCCGCTCGACGAGGAGACCGAGCCCGGTCGACATCGCGACGACGACGACGGGGACGACGAGCCACGCCACGATCCAGCTGAGCATCAGAGGGGAAGACTACGCGACGGGCCGCATTGCACAGGCTCGACAAGGGGCGGGGCCTTGCCCCAATGGGTCGTACACCTCCATCGGCAGGTTGAAGTTCGGGACGGCGAACTCCGCCGAGGTCACCGTGCCGGCCGGCAGCACGAGCAGCGCACCGGCCTTGAGCTTCTGCCCCGGCCGTGGCGGCGACGAGGTCGCTGTGGGCGTCGCCCTGCTCGGGGGTGCCACGGTGAGGTACCGCGCGGAGGGGCCGGCGGCGGCGCCCTCCGGCACGTGGCGCACGTAGGTGTCGCGGATGAGGACGCCGTTGGTCGCGGTGTCCGGGTGCGAGCTCGACGCCCGGTTCCACACGACGAGTCCCAGCGCGAGGACGAGGACGCCCACGACTGCGATGGATGTCCATCGCACCGCGCCGCCCGGGGTGCGCAAGGCCGAGGTGAGACGCTACATCCAGAGTCGCTCGTCGGAGTCACTACGGGTGCAGCCGTCGCGTCGGGGTGCCCCCGCGCTGGCTTGCGTGTCGGTGTCTGCGCTCATGCCGGCTGGGTACGCCTCGATCCGCGCCCGTCGCATGCTCAGTCCAGACGCCTGCGTCACCCCCAGCGCCATCCGCCCCGGCGGCAGCCCCCGCGCGAGCATCGGCGAGCTGGTCATGTCCGTGACCAACTCCACCAAGGTGGTTACGCGCGCGTGATCCATGCGGTCGCGACCCCACCGACGGATCTCACGACGGGGCCGGTTCCAACCTGGGAGCCGGTTTGGTCAATCGAGCATCACTTGAATATTGGATCCAATTCCCTTAGTGTCGTCGCAACGTCCCTCGCTCAGGAGATCCCCATGGCCGGCAGCCCGCAGCACCCGTTCGCGCTCCTCGACCTCGACAGCCTCATCGACGACGAGGAGCGCGCGATCCGCGACGTGGTCCGCGACTACGTCGACAGACGCATCAAGCCCGAGGTGGGCGACTGGTTCGAGAACGGGCAGATCCCCGCGCGCGAGCTGGCGAAGGAGATGGGTGAGCTCGGCCTGCTCGGCATGCACCTCGAGGGCTACGGCTGCGCCGGCACGAGCGCCACGGCGTACGGGCTGGCATGCCTCGAGCTGGAGGCCGGCGACTCCGGCATCCGCTCGCTGGTGAGCGTGCAGGGCTCGCTGGCGATGTACGCGATCCACGCGTTCGGCTCCGAGGAGCACAGGCAGGAGTGGCTCCCCCGGATGGCCGCGGGGGAGGCGATCGGCTGCTTCGGCCTGACCGAGCCCGACTTCGGCTCCAACCCGAGCGGTATGCGCACGCAGGCCAAGCGCGACGGTGACGACTGGGTGCTCGACGGCACCAAGATGTGGATCACCAACGGCACCGTCGCCGACGTCGCAGTCGTGTGGGCGCGCACCGACGACGGCATCCGCGGGTTCGTCGTCCCGACGAGCACCCCGGGGTTCACCGCGCGCGAGATCCACAAGAAGCTCTCGCTGCGCGCCTCGGTAACCGCCGAGCTCGTCCTCGAGGGCGTGCGCCTGCCGGCCGACGCCGTGCTCCCGGACGTGAAGGGCCTGCGCGGTCCGCTCTCCTGCCTCAACGAGGCGCGCTTTGGCATCGTGTTCGGCACGCTCGGTGCCGCGCGCGACTGCCTCGAAACCGCGATCTCCTACTCGATCGACCGCGAGCAGTTCGACCGTCCCATCGCCGGCTTCCAGCTCACCCAGAAGAAGCTCGCCGACATGACCCTCGAGCTCGACAAAGGCTACCTCCTCGCGCTGCACCTCGGCCGCCTCAAGGACGCGCACACGATCCGGCCGGAGCAGATCAGCGTCGGAAAGCTCAACAACGCCCGCGAGGCGCTCGCCATCGCGCGCGAGTGCCGCTCGATCCTTGGCGGCAACGGCATCACGCTCGAGTACCCCGTGATCCGGCACATGAACAACCTTGAGTCGGTGTTCACCTACGAGGGCACCAACGAGATGCACACGCTCGTCGTGGGCGAGGCGCTCACCGGTCTCGCCGCCTACCGCGGATGAGCGCCGGCGCCCTCGACGGCGTCGTCGTCGCGGACTTCTCCCGGGTCCTGGCCGGGCCCTACGCCACGATGCTCCTCGCCGACCTCGGCGCGGACGTCGTGAAGGTCGAGCGTCCCGGCGCGGGTGACGACACACGGCACTGGGGCCCGCCATACGCCGCCGACGGGCAGGCGACGTACTTCACCGGCGTCAACCGCAACAAGACGACGCGCTGGATCGACCTCGCCAGCCCCGAGGGTCGAGTCGAGGCGCGCACTCTCGCGCTGGGCGCCGACGTCGTGGTCGAGAACTTCAAGCCCGGGGGTCTCGAGCGGATGGGCGTCGGCTACGCCGCCCTCTCGGCGCACAACCCGCGCGTCGTCGTCTGCTCGATCAGCGGCTTCGGGTCCGGACAGGGCGCGAACCTGCCCGGCTACGACCTGCTCGTGCAGGCGATGGGCGGTCTCATGTCAGTGACCGGACCCGAGGCGGGACACCCGACGAAGGTCGGTGTTGCACTCGTCGACGTCGTCACCGGCCTGCACGCCGTGTACGGCATCCTCGCCGCGCTCCGGCACCGCGACCTCACCGGCGAGGGCCAGCACGTCGAGGTGAATCTGCTGTCCTCGCTGCTCTCGGCGCTGGTCAACCAGGCCTCGTCCTACGTCGCGGGCGGCGTCGTCCCTGGCATCCTGGGCAACGACCACCCGTCGATCACGCCGTACGGCGTCTACGCCACCGCCGACCGTCCACTCGTCCTCGCGGTCGGCAACGACGGCCAGTTCCGCTCGCTGTGCCACGTGCTCGGCTCCGAGCACCTCGGTGCCGACGACCGCTTCGCCACGAACCCGCAACGCGTCGCGCACCGCGCCGAGCTCCGCGCCCTCCTGGAGGTCGGCCTCGCGGCGCGCGGCGCGACGGACTGGCACGCCGCACTCACGGCGGCAGGGGTGCCGTGCGGGCCGATCAACGACGTCGCCGCAGCGTTCGACCTCGCGAGCTCGCTCGGCCTGCACCCGGTGGTCACCGTGCCCGGCAGCGCCGTGTCGCAGGTGGCCAACCCGCTACGGATGTCCGCGACCCCGCCGACCTACCGCACCCCCCCACCCTCCATGCCGGCGAGCACGTCGTGACCGAGACGTTCGTGCGCCCACCGACGGCGCAGGAGGCGGTGCTCACCGAGATGCGCCGACTCCTGGTCACCGGTGAGCTCGCGCCGGGGACGCCGGTGCGCCAAGAGGCCGTCGCGGAGCGGCTCGGCGTGAGCCGCGTCCCGGTGCGCGAGGCGCTCAAGGTGCTCGAGGGCGAGGGCCACGTCGTCTACCTCCCGCGTCGCGGCTACGTCGTCTCCGAGCTCTCCGTCGACGACCTGACCGAGGTCTACCGGCTGCGCGAGCTGCTCGAGGCTGAGGCGATCCGGGTGGCGGTTCCTCTGCTCTCCGACGAAGCCGTCGACCAGATCGCGACGGCCGCAGCAGCGGTCGACGCCGCGGGCCGCCGCGGCGACCTGGCCGCGATGACGGCAGGCAACCGCGAGTTCCACTTCCTGCTCTTCGACGCCGCGGGGATGCCGCGGCTGTCGCGCGCCCTGCGCCAGCTCTGGGACGCGACCGACGTCTACCGCGGCGTCTATTTCGCCGGCAGTGGCAATCGCACCCGGGTGAAGCACGACCACCACGACATGGTCGAGGCG
>Ga0075017_100002644_pt1 | contig 11232 bp, 11 predicted proteins | sample AleBraG_ABR_2012_FD_71475 | JGI IMG/M metagenome (GOLD analysis project Ga0075017, IMG submission 71475) | Freshwater sediment microbial communities in response to fracking from Pennsylvania, USA - Alex Branch Run_MetaG_ABR_2012 | ecosystem: Environmental > Aquatic > Freshwater > Creek >...
CGTTTGCAGGTACTGGTAGGCCAGCAGCTTCTGTGTCGGGTTGCCCTTGTGGATGGCGCCGAACACCTTCTGGATGGCCTGGGATTCGCCGTCGGCCCGCAGGATGGCCGCCTTGGCGTCACCCTCGGCCTTCAGGATGGAGGACTGGCGTTCACCCTCAGCGGTCAGAATTGCCGACTGCTTGGTTCCTTCGGCTGTCAGAATCGCCGCACGACGGTCCCGCTCGGCACGCATTTGCTTCTCCATGGAATCCTGGATGGACAGGGGCGGGTCAATGGCCTTGAGTTCAACGCGGCTAACGCGGATGCCCCAGCGGCCGGTGGCCTCATCAAGGACTCCACGAAGCTGGCCATTGATCTGGTCGCGGGAGGTCAGCGCCTCTTCAAGGTTCAGGCCACCAACCACGTTACGCAGGGTTGTGGTGGTCAGCTGTTCGACGGCCTGGATGTAGTTGGCGATCTCGTAGGTGGCGGCCCGCGGGTCGGTGACCTGAAAGTAGACCACGGTGTCAATGGAAACCACCAGGTTGTCTTCGGTGATGACTGGCTGCGGGGGGAAGGAGACAACCTGCTCGCGCAAATCCAGCAGCGGCAGCAGCCGGTCAACGAATGGAATCAGGACTGTCAGTCCGGGATTCAGTGTCCGCTGGTATTTGCCAAGGCGTTCAACAACACCGGCACGGGCCTGCGGGATGATACGCACGGACCGAACCAGGACAATGACAACGAATATCAGCAAGACCAAGACAACAAATAGCCAAACCAGTGTTCCTGCGTCTCCCATGAAATCCCCTCTTTTCTGTGTGAAGAATGCGTGCTCCTGAGTGCCTTTTGGCACAGGAAATCTCTGTCAACGGCATAAGCGGGTTTTCGCCTACACAGTTGTTGCTGCGGTTCCCTTTGGCTTGTGCGCGGAGGGGAAATTCACGATGGCCGTGGCGCCGTCGATGGCCGAAACCTCAACATCAACACCAACCGGAATCTCGGCGCCGCCGCGGAACCGCGCGGTCCATACGTCCCCACCAATCTTGACCAGGCCACTGTTGGCGCTGACAGCCTCAAGGACCACGGCGTGGTGGCCGATGAGCCTGTCCACGTTGGAAAGCTGGTCTGCCGGTCCGCGCTGCAAATGCGCCAAAGCCAGGGGCCTGATCAGCACGGTGGTGGCCAGGGCTACGACGCAGAAGATGACAATCTGCAGCCATAGTTCGCCGTGGAAAAGGAAGGCCACCAGTGCAGCAAGTGCACCGACTGACATCAAGATGAAGTACAGGTTCAGCGTCAACATTTCAGCCACGGCAAGTAGCAAAAACACTGTCAGCCAGATGATCCAGCCGAAGTCGTTAATCCATTCAAGCATTGTGTCCCCCTTGTAAATTAAGGTAATTACGAGCCTACTACGTGAAGCAGGGAATCGCCTGCTAAATGACTGCCTGAAGTGGCATTCGCAAGGGGTCCGAACCCACCTGGGAGCTGATCCGCGCAAGGACCCTCACACCGTCGTGCAATTGCTCGTCGCTGTAGCAAAACGGCAGCCGCAAGAACCGCTCAAACGCCCCGTCAAGGCCGAATCGCGGGCCCGGAACCAGGCCCAGGCCCTCACTGCGGGCGGCAAGGGCAAGCGCCGAGGAGGAAATGGTTTCGGTGTTGATCCACAGGGAGAGCCCGCCGTTGGGCACCGTGACATGCCACTGGGGCAGGTGCTCGGCAAGCAACCCCACCAGGGTGTCCCTGCCGCACCTCAAGTCCCGGCTGCGGTTGGCGGTCATCAACGGCAGGTCCCTGAGCAGCGAGGTGGCCACGAGTTGTTCGAACAAGGGTGTGCCCAGGTCCGACGCCGGACGGTTGCGCAGGAGCTGGGCGAGAACTTCCCGTGAACCCCGGATCCAGCCAATCCGCAAGCCTCCCCAGGCGATCTTGCCCAGGGATCCCAGCGTGATGACCTGGGGGCTGAAGCAGGCCAGCGGGGGCAGGGCCCCCCGGTCAATGTCCAGCAGGGCCGTGGTTTCATCCACCACCAGCACGGTCCCTTCGCGCTGGGCGGCGGCGGCCAGGTACTCGCGTTCATGGACCGACATGCTCATGCCGGTGGGGTTGTGGAAGTCCGGCATCAAAAAGGCCATGCTGGGGGCGGCCCGGCGGATTTGCAGCAGGGCCTCGGCCAGGTCCCAGCCGCCGTCCTGGCGGACGGGGAACGCCAGTAGGCGGGCACCCACGGATGCGAAGGTGTCAAGGGCGTGCGGGTAGGTGGGCTGTTCGACCATGATCCGTTCACCGGTGGAGTAGAGGGTCCGGGTGACAAGGTTCAGCGCATGCTGGGCCCCGACGGTGACCATGATCTGATCCGCGGAGGTGGGAAGGCCCCGGTCCCGGTAGCTCTGGGCGATGGCGTCGCGCAGGTCCGGCAGGCCCACCATATCGAAGCCGTCATGGTTGAGGTAGCGGGGAATCTCCTCGGCCGCGGCCATGAACGCAGGCCCAAGCCCGGGGTAGGCGGGGGCTGTTGCCTTGGTGAAATCCAGAGGCAGTCCCTGGTGCAGGGTGTGTTCCCCCCGTTCAAGCCCCGGCAGGGTCAAGGTGCTGCCGGAGCCGCGCACGCTGGCGAGATAGCCGTCGTCGCGCAGTTTCGAATAGGCGGCGGCAACGGTGGTCCGGCTTAGTTCCAGGGCATTGCTCAGCTCGCGTTCGGCGGGGAGCTTCGCCCCGCTTGCCAGTCTGCCGTCTATCAACAGGACACGGATCCGCTCGGCCAGGGCCCGGTAGGCGGGGCCGGTGGACCGCCATTCACCCAACTCGCGGGCCAGCCGCCTTCCGGTCACAAAAGAGTTCATAAAGCCACCTTAGGCGAATTGGCTCTAGTGCATAAGTCCAGTTCCCCTAAAATTGAGGAATGCACCTCTTTCTTTCGACCCAAAACCTTCCAGTCCGCCTGATCCGGCTCTTTGCGGGCCTGTTCATGTACGGCATTGCCATAGCCTTGATGGTGCGTGGCAGCATTGGCCTCTCGCCGTGGGACGTCTTTGCCCAGGGGCTCTCACGAACCACGGGCATTTCCTTTGGGCTGTGCACGGTGATCATCAGCGCCTTTGTGCTGCTGTTCTGGATACCGCTGCGGCAAAAACCGGGCTTTGGCACCATCGCCAACGCCGTCCTGGTGGGAATCTTTGCCGATCTTGGCCTCTCGATAATTCCGCAGGCCAGCCATTTGCTCCTGCAGTGCGTGCTCTTCGCCTCGGGGCTGTTCCTGCTTGCGTTCGCCACCGCCTTGTACATTGGTGCAGGCCTGGGGCCGGGACCCCGCGACGGTTTGATGACGGGGCTGGTCCGCGCCACAGGCAGGCCCGTGTGGATGATCCGCACCGGCATTGAGCTCACCGTGGTTGTGGTGGGCTTCCTCATGGGCGGCGTGGTGGGGGCCGGCACGGCAGTCTTCGCCCTGGGCGTGGGCCCGCTGACGCAGCTGACACTGCGGTGGCTCGGGGTGAACCTGCACGGCAAGAACCAGGTGGCCGGCGATGCTGTGGGGGCGGGCGCGGCAACCACCAGCCTGCCCAAATAGGCACAGGCCGCCCCTTGTTCAGGAGGCCGGGGAAACCACCGGGCTGAAGATCGAGATCTGGAATTCGGCCATGGCGGGCGTCTCCGGGGGCAGATCCTGGACCATCACCGCAAGTTCCTGCGGGTCCAGGTGATGCCCCGCCGGCCCCATGAGGGCAACATTGCGGACATCACGGCGTGAGAGGTTCAGCGCGATGGTCAGCTGCCGGCTTTCCTGCAGCTGGAAGTGCCCTGCCATGGCTTGGACCAGCCCGGCTTCCTTCTCGGGCTGGATGCCCAGCAGGCCTGCCTGCCGGGCGATCTGGGCCAGGTGACCGGGCCGGGGGGTGACCACCACGAGCCTGCCCCGGGGTTTGAGCACCCGGGCGAACTCGGCGGCGTTGCGCGGGGCAAAGATGACGAGGACCGCGTCGGCCCGGGCCGCCTCCACCGGCAGCGGCTGCCACAGGTCCCAGACAAGATTCGCCGTTCGCAGGTTGCGGCGGGCTGCACGCCGCAGGGCGAACTTGGAAATGTCCAGTCCCACGGAGTCGATCCCTGCGTCGCCGGCCGCGTCGCTGGCAGGACCGCCGGCCAGGGATTCCAGGATCCGCTGCAGGTAGTAGCCGGTGCCGGTTCCGGCATCGAGAATCAGTGGTCGGTGGTGGCCGCCCGGTGCGCTTTCGGCCAGGACACCGCCCACCACCTCTGCGAGTTCTTCGGCGAGCTGGCTGTAGTGCCCGGCGTCGAGGAAGTCGTCGCGGGCGGCCACCATGTCAGCGGTGTCCTGGGCGAACTTGGTGCCATGGCCGCTGAGCAGGTTCACATAGCCTTGGCGGGCAATGTCAAAACTGTGCCCGTCGATGCATTTCAGCGCAGTTTCGCCGGGGAGGGTGTCCATGAATTCCAGGCCACAGACGGGGCAGATGAGGACATCGACTGCACTATTTTCCATGCACCCATCCTAGAGGGGACGGGCAGTTCCTGTGTTCGGGGCGGTCAGAAGTGCAGCACGGTCCTGGCCCGGGCGACGTCAGGGTGGGCCCAGTTAGCGAAGTATTCGGCGTTGGAGGTCAGCGAACGTGTGTGGGCCTTGTCCAGGTAGATGGTGCCCGCAAGGTGGTCGGTTTCGTGTTGGACAATTCTTGCCTGCCACCCGTCAAAGCGGCGCGTGAGCGCGGAGCCAAGTTCGTCGTCGTACCTCAGTTCAACGGTGGCGGCGCGGTCCACCACCGCCTGCCAGCCGGACATGGACAGGCAGCCCTCATAGTGCGAAGCCGTGGCTGTCCCCACCGGCGTATACGCCGGGTTGAGGATGGCGAAGAAGTCAAGGGGGTGGCGGTCGCGCGCCGCGGCATTCTCGGCGGTGACCTCATAGAGGTCCTCCAGGACGGCCAGCTGCAAGGGGATGCCGATTTGCGGGGCGGCCAGGCCCACGCCGGGGGCGGCGTGCATGGTCTCCCGCATGAGGGTGATGAGCCTGGTCAATTCAACGGCCGTGAGCTGACCGGTATACGGCACCGCCTGCGCACGCAGGACCGGGTGCCCGGCCTGCACGATTTCGGCAGGCCCCTCCGCTTCAAGAATGGCTGCCACCGCCTCCTGGACATAGGCGTCGCCGAAGAGCATTTTTCCGCCGGTGGTCTCAGGCATTGCCGCACCGCCATGAACCAACCCGGGCGTCGCTGCCCAAATCAACTTCCAACACAATCTTCACTCGCCAAATCCTTACACAGAGCCATTGTTCCACCCCCATTGTGCCAAAGCCGGGCACCCGTTGCCGGGTGCCGGCGATTGTATGACGCATGCCACCGGGGCCGAACAAGCCCCGGGCCATGGGAAGCGTGCAGAATAGGGGAATGGAGAACATAACAACAGAGCGACTCGTACTGCGCCCCTGGGAACACGCCGATGTTGATTTTGTGTACGATCTGTACTCGCGGTGGGTGGTGCAGCGGTTCATCGGCACCGAACCCCGCGTCATGGAAAGCCTCGCCGAGGCCGCCGAGCGGGTGTCCCGTTTCCAGGCCCTCGACCACCCTGTGCACGGTATTTGGGCGGTCACCCGCAAAGAGGACGGGCTGCCCGTGGGGACCTTGCTGTTGAAGCCGATCCCGGCCTCCGGTGAGGAGCCCCTGGAAGCGTCCGACGACGTCGAAATCGGCTGGCATTTCCACCCGGACCACTGGGGCAACGGGTACGCGTCCGAATCAGCTGCCGCCGTCTTGGAGCATGCCTTTGCGGCGGGCCTGGACCACGTGGTGGCCGTGACAAACCCGGCCAACGAGGCCTCGCAGAGCGTGTGCCGCCGCATTGGCATGGAGCACAAGGGCCAATCGAAGAAGTACTACAACGCCACCTGCGAGCTGTTCGTGGTGGCGAACCCGGCAGGCGACGCTGCCGCTGTTGACGCCGGCGAGCCACGATGAGCGCTGACGCGCAGCCACCTGCACCGAGGATTGCCGATGCCCACGACTTGATCCGGGTGCAGGGTGCCCGGGTGAACAACCTCAAGAACATCAGCGTCGAGATTCCCAAGCGCCGCCTGACCGTTTTTACCGGGGTCTCCGGTTCGGGCAAGAGCTCCCTCGTGTTCGGCACCATTGCCGCGGAATCACAGCGGATGATCAACGAAACCTACAGCACCTTCGTCCAAGGGTTCATGCCCACGCTCGCGCGCCCCGACGTGGACGTCCTGGAAGGCCTGACGACGGCGATCCTGGTGGACCAGGAGCGGTTGGGGGCCAACCCTCGCTCCACGGTCGGCACGGTGACGGATGCGAACGCCATGCTGCGGATCGTCTTCAGCCGGCTCGCCAGCCCGCATATCGGCTCACCGCAGGCATACTCGTTCAATGTCCCCTCCATCAGCGGGGCCGGGGCCGTCACCATGGAGCGCGGCGGGCAGACAGTCAAGGAGAAGCGCACTTTCAGCGTCACCGGTGGCATGTGCCCACGGTGTGAGGGCCGCGGCGCCGTGTCAGACTTTGACCTGACGGCCCTGTTCGACGCCGACAAGTCGCTGGCCGGCGGTGGGCTCACCATCCCCGGCTACAGCATGGACGGCTGGTACGGGCGCATCTTCGCCGGCTCCGGCTTCTTCGACATGGACAAAGAGATTGGAAAGTTCACCAAGAAGGAACTCAACGACCTCCTGTACAAGGAACCGACCAAGATCAAGGTCGAGGGCATCAACCTGACCTATGAGGGCCTGATCCCGAAAATCCAGAAGTCAATGCTGTCCAAGGACCACGACGCCATGCAGCCGCACATCCGCGCGTTCGTGGACCGCGCCGTCGTGTTCCAGCGGTGCCCGGAGTGCGACGGCACCAGACTGGCCGCCCCGGCCCGCTCCTCGAAGATCAACGGCCTGAACATCGCCGACGTCTGCGCCCTGCAAATCAGCGACCTCGCCGCCTGGGTTCGCGGCCTGGACGAACCATCCGTGGCGCCATTGCTTGGTGCCTTGGGGGACACGCTGGACTCCTTTGTGGAGATCGGGCTCGGCTACCTCAGCCTTGACCGTCCCTCAGGCACGCTTTCCGGCGGGGAGGCGCAACGGACCAAGATGATCCGCCACCTGGGCTCCTCGCTCACGGACATCACCTATGTTTTTGACGAGCCCACCATCGGGTTGCACCCGCATGACATTGCCCGCATGAACACGCTTCTGCTGCAATTGCGCGACAAGGGCAACACCGTCCTGGTCGTGGAGCACAAGCCGGAGGTCATCGTGATTGCCGACCACGTAGTGGATCTCGGCCCGCGGGCCGGCAGCGGGGGAGGGCAGGTCATGTTCGAGGGCACCGTTGAGGGGCTGCGTGCCAGCAACACGCTCACCGGCAAGCACCTCGATGACCGGGCGTCACTGAAGGTTTCAACCCGGAAACCGTCCGGAGCCGTTGAGGTGCGCGGCGCCAACACCAACAATCTCAAGAACGTCGACGTCGACATCCCGTTGGGTGTGCTGACCGTCATCACCGGCGTGGCCGGCTCGGGCAAGAGCTCGCTGATCCGCGGTTCCGTGTCCGGGCGTGAGGGTGTGGTGTCGATCGACCAGGGCGCCATCAAGGGCTCGAGGCGCAGCAACCCCGCCACCTACACCGGGCTGCTGGAGCCGATCCGCAAGGCCTTTGCCAAGGCCAACGGTGTGAAGCCGGCCCTGTTCAGCGCCAATTCCGAGGGGGCCTGCCCTATCTGCAACGGTGCCGGTGTCATCTACACGGAGCTGGGCTTCATGGACACGGTGGCCACGCCCTGCGAGGAGTGCGGCGGCAAGCGTTTCCAGGCCCTGGTGCTTGAATACAAGCTCGGAGGCAAGGACATCAGCGAGGTGCTGGCAATGTCGGTGGCCGCGGCCCAGGAGTTCTTCGGCGCCGGCGAGTCCCGCATCCCCGCCGCCCACAAGATCCTGTCCCAGCTGGCCGACGTCGGGCTTGGTTACCTGAGCCTGGGCCAGCCACTGACAACACTGTCCGGAGGTGAACGCCAGCGCCTGAAACTGGCCATGCACCTCTCCGAGAAGGGCGGGGTTTACGTTCTGGACGAGCCCACCACGGGGCTGCACCTGGCCGACGTTGAAAACCTACTGGGCCTGCTGGACCGGCTCGTCGAGTCGGGAAAATCGGTCATAGTGATCGAGCACCACCAGGCCGTCATGGCGCATGCGGACTGGATCCTCGACATCGGACCGGGTGCCGGGCACGACGGCGGTTCCGTGGTCTTCGAAGGCACCCCGGCGGAGTTGGTGACTGCCCGGTCCACGCTGACGGGTCAGCACCTGGCCGCCTACGTGGGCGCCTGAGCCATGGCGGCAGGGGAGCGGGGCATGCTTTTTGGCATGGTCTCCTGTGCCGGGGACGGGACGGAGCTGCACTTTGTAGAGTGCGGCTCCGGCCCCACAGTCCTTTTTCTTCACGGTCTGGCGGGGGAGTCGGGTGAGTTTGCCGGGACAATGACGGCGCTGGCCAATGAGTATCGGTGCGTGGCCATGGACCTGCGTGGCCATGGAAGAAGCACCCGCCGGCCACGGGAGCTGTCGCGCGATGCCTATGTGCAGGATGTTGTTTCGGTCGTTGAACGGATCAGCCCGGGAGTCCCAGTCCACCTTGTTGGTCAGTCGATGGGGGCCCACACAGCAATGCTGGTGGCGGCGTGCCGCCCCGACCTCATCGCCTCCCTGGTGCTTCTCGAGGCCGACGCCGGATCCGGGTGTGAAGAGGACGCCACCGAGGTTGGCCGGTTCTTTGCCGCGTGGCCAGCCCCATTCCCAACCAGGGAAAGCGCCCGCCGGTTCTTGGGCGGTTCGCCCATCGCGAAGGCGTGGGTCAATGCCCTTGAATAGCGGGAAGATGGCCTTTGGCCACGGTTTGACGCAGACATCATGGCTGCCTGCCTACGGCACGTGACGGTGCCGCGTTGGGAGGAATGGGCCAGCGTTCAGGCACCCGCCTTGGTCGTCTATGCGAAGAATGGAATGTTCACGCGCGAACAGCAGGATTTGTTTGTGGGACATCGCCTCGGGACCGAAAGAATTGACATCGCCAACGCCGGCCACGACGCCCACTTGGAGCAGACTGCTACTTGGATCCGTGCACTTCTCGGGTTCCTCGACTCACGCAGGAACCCAGCCAAATTGGCCTGATGCGGCACCACTCTCGGCACTGTACCAAGTGCCGATAATCTACATTATGTAAAGTAGAGCTGATTTGGCCCCTCCTGTCCTGTCTCATCTAATGTGACGCAATCTCAACTTGGTTGACATACCTGCATCGTGGCCGGTACTAAAATACACACTATGGGACGCCCAATCGCGTCTGACGCTCTCGCCGGGCACCACGCTCCAGCAGGCACACTGATGTTCCGGGAGCAATTTACCAGCGCCTCAACAACGTCCCAACTGGTTGCCTGCTGGATGATTCCGTTTGAACATGCCCAGCCTATTCGTTCCCCTGCCGCGTTCAAGGGCCAACGAAATTTTGCGGGCCTCTGGTGGTGCATCACCAATCAGCGCCACATCGGATTCGAGTCCTGGTGTGAACGCGACAACCTGATGTCCTTCGACTTCGACCCGAATGTCACAGGCATCTCATCCCAACCCTTCCGGATCACGTGGACGACACCACTCCCCCAGTATTCCCATGTACCAGACTTCTTCATCCGACACGCTGACGGAACCGCCGTCGTGATCGTCGTTTGTCACGATGAGCGGGTGAAACCCGTCGACGAGGAAATCTTCCAGGCAACCATGCGTCTATGTTCAACGGTCGGTTGGGACTACCAAACGCCTCGGAGCCTTGCCTGCCATCTATGTAGGGAACTTGCGTTGGCTGTCCGGTTACCGGCACCCTCGGTGTGCTCGCGAACCATCACTGACCCAGTTGGCGGATGTTCTCGCTTCGGCCGGACCTCAAACGATTGGAAGCCTCGCGAACATTGCCGGCCACCCGATCATCGCGCTGCCGACCCTATTCCACCTGTTGTGGAGTCACAAGATTCGGGCAGACCTTTGGGGACACCCGCTGTGCTACGAAACACTGCTGACGTTGGAGGCCTCAGCATGACCGATAGGCATGAACTGTTGAGAATCGGCGATGACGTCGAGTTTCACGGGACCCGGTACCAACTTGCTGCTTTCGTGGGTGACATTGCCCTGCTTGCCGTCGGAGGCGAAGCCCCGGTCGCCATCAAAGTCAGCACCCTCTTCGCAGACAAGAGCTTCAAAGCGCTAATCATCGCGCCACTCCGGCGGAGAATCGCGGGCCCATCCCCGCTATTCGAGGCGCTTCCTCGGGAAGTCCAACAAAAGGCGCGATGGCTTGAGGCACACGTTACGGAAGTCCTCGACGGGGTGCCCTGCAACGCTGGACCAACGCACGTGCCGCAGCGAATCTACAATCCACAACTCACTTCGCTACGGCAGAGAGACCTAGCCAAAATTGCCGAAATCAACACGCAAGGAGCCCGGTTCAGCCTCAGCAAATTCGAACGGCATAGGCGGGCCTACGAACGCCAGGGAATACTCGGGCTCGTCGATCAGCGGCTCATCCGCCGCGATCCCGTGGCAGGAAAGACGGATCAACTGGTGGTGGAGCCATGGTAAAGGTACTCGAACAGAACGTCCACCAATCCTCGGGAACCACTGACCGCCTGATGCGACAAGTCGTACAAGTGTTGGCCGCGGAGCACGGTCCTGGCGTAGTTGCCATGCCATCGAGGGCCGCTTTCCACAGGTTGGTGAGCCGGCTCGGTGAAGGTCGGCACGCCACAGGCTCCGCGCGCACCCGACGGACACTTGATCAACAACCGGCCGGCCCATTCGGAGCTGTCTACCCTGTCAAGCCAGGGGAACTGATGCAGATCGACTCCACTTCCCTGGATATTGCCGTCGAACTCGACGACGGAGCAATCGGGCGGGTTGAGTTGACGGCCATGGTTGATATTGCCACTTGCAGCATCCCAGCCGCCGTCATCCCCCCACCACGAAGGCAGTGGATGCGGCATTGTTACTGGTCCGGTGTATGACCCCAGAGCCCAGGCGACCAGGGTGGTGACAGGCCGCCTCCATGGCAGCGTCTGCCTTGCAGTGCGCCCGTCAAGTTTCTGAGACAGTTTGATGGGTTTTTCTTCTTACGCTGCTGCTTTTTCTATCTGCTGATATCCGGCCAGGGCTTTCGCCGGCGGTAGTCCTTGGTTG
>Ga0075017_100002645_pt1 | contig 11232 bp, 9 predicted proteins | sample AleBraG_ABR_2012_FD_71475 | JGI IMG/M metagenome (GOLD analysis project Ga0075017, IMG submission 71475) | Freshwater sediment microbial communities in response to fracking from Pennsylvania, USA - Alex Branch Run_MetaG_ABR_2012 | ecosystem: Environmental > Aquatic > Freshwater > Creek >...
GCGGAGGGCGTGCTGGTGGACCAGGCCAGGCTCTTGGCCCAGGTGTAGGACTGCGACCAGACCGCGGTGGCGCTCCACGTATAACTCTTGGCCCAGGTATAGCTCTTGGCCCAGGTGTAGGACTTGGCCCAGGTATAGGACTGCGAGAAGGTGAAACCCCGGTTATAGGGGAAAGCCTGCGACCACGTATACCCGTCGCTGGGGTCGGCGGCGAAGGGCACGCTGTTGGTCATGTCCATGATGTAGAAGTTGCCGCTGGCGTCTTGATTGGCCGGGCCGCCAAAATGCGTGGTGCCGGCCAGGTCGGCGTTAATGTCCAGTCCCTGGTTGGCGCAATTGGCCGCGGCGCTGCTCGAGGCGTTGAGTGCATTGATCAAGCCTGCACCCTGTTGAAACACCGAATAGGCCAGGGTACCCGTGCTGGTTACAGCCGGCTGGGCGCTCGCCATGAGCTTGCACTTCACTTGATCCGGCGTCAGCGTGGGCTGCTGCTGGAGGAGCAGTGCGACCACGCCGCTGGTGACCGCTGCGGCCTGCGACGTGCCGGACAGCGGAAACAGCGTGTCGGCTGTGCTGATGGACCCAAAGATTTCCGTCACCAGCGTGGAGGGATTGGGCATGGTCCCCAAAACGTGCCCGCCCGGCGCCAGCACTTCGGGTTTCACGAACCCTTCGAAGGTGGGACCAGTGGACGAGAAGGAGGCCAGGTGATCATCGCTGGCGTTGTAGGGCGTGTGGTTATCGCTCATCGCGCCCACCGTAATGACGTACGGTACGTTGCCCGGTACATCGATGGTCTGCGCAGTGGGGCCGGAATTACCCGCCGCTGTCACGACGACGATGCCCGCCTGCCACGCTTTCATCACCGCCTGATTGAGCGGGTCATCCCAGTACGCGGACTGGGGCGCCGCGCCCAGTGACATGTTGATGATGCGGATGTTGTATTTCGCTTGGTTGGCGACAATCCAGCTCAGACCGCTGATGACGTTGCTGTAACTGCCCGAGCCGTCCGATTGAAACGCCCGCACGATGACGAAGTTGGCTCCCGGTGCGACGCCGTAGTAACGATTCCCGGAGTCCTGTGCGGCACTGCCAGCCACCGAGGTGACCTGCGTGCCGTGACCGTACAGGTCCGTCACATCACTGCCGCCATTGGTGGCGGCAAAATCCACGGTCGCCAGGATGCGCTTGCTCCAGCTGTCATAGGACAGCGTTCCGCTCTTGTAGCTGTTCATACCGGTATCCAGCACGGCAATGGTGATGCCCTTACCCGTCGTATTCGCGGCCTGGAGCGACGCGGCGTCCACCAGCGCAACGGTGCTGGGCGCCGATCCGGACGAACTGAAGGCGATGGGCGGACTGTTGGTCACCGCGGTTGCCTGACTGATTTTGATCGCCGTAGCGGCCGTCGGTACCGCGGAACCACTGGGCGCCGTCTGAGTGGTGGTGCTCGTCGTGCTGGTGGTCGTCGAATTCGACTTATTGCCGCTGGTCGTAACCGACCTATCGTCATACACACGCACCGAAGGCAAGTTCCGGAGCCCGGCGGCCTGCGTTGGGCTGAGCTCAGCGGCCACCGCGTTGATCAGGTCCAACAATCGGGACACGTGTCCACCCGCCTTGCGCACCTGGAGGGTCGCCACGTCCAGGCTTTGGGCCTGAACGATGAAATGCCCGGTCGCCTGACCGGCTGGGCCCGGCTGCGGAGCAGCCATGCCAGTCATACCCGTGCCCAACAGGCACGCGCCGATGGCCATGCTGCGAAGTGTTGCCGTGATGATCATTGACCTGCTCCCATTAATTTCCGCGATCACTGGGCCGCGCAGAGTGTGCGGGCTTGGGAGACATTGGACCCTAACGTGGGCGCGTGGACCCCCAGGGACCTTCACCGCGGTTCGCGCCAAAAGTGTGAGCGGCCGCGCTTAATCCGGCTGTCAAATGCGCGACTGGCCGGGCGAACGCCAGGAGTTCGGCCACGGGGGGCGATTTACCTTAATTTTGGTGGTTCAACGGCGAGCGGGCACGCCCCTTACCGGCGGATCAGAAGATTCAGCACCTTTTCAAGCCTGGGTCCGTACGGCGGCCGCAGTCCGATCAACCCGGCCAAGTCCAGGCCCGGCTGGACATACACGGCGCGCGCATGACTGAAGCTGCGGAAGCCCTGCTCGCCATGATATGCGCCCATGCCGCTGGCGCCGATGCCGCCAAAGGGCAGCTCTTCGGCCATAAAATGCATGCCCACGCCATTGATCGTCACACCACCCGAACGCGTGTGTTCGAGCACGAATCGTCGCTCGCCCGCATCAGACCCAAAGTAATACAGTGCCAAGGGTCGCGGGCCAGCATTGACCGTGGCCACCGCCGCCTCGATGTCCGCGCTGGCGAGCACCGGCAGGAGCGGTCCGAAGATCTCCTCCTGCATCACCCGCATGTGCTGCGTGGCGCCCAGGATCAGGAGCGGTTCGACCATGCGCGCGCCCGCCCTTTGATCCTCGCCCGCCGGCGTCACGGTCTCCGGTGCCAACGCGACAATGCGGGCGCCTTGCGCACTCGCATCCTGCAGCAGGGCACGCATTCGCACTGCGGCCCGTTCATCGATCAAATGGGTGTAGTCTGGATTGCGGGATAACTGTGGATAGGCACGCGCCACCCAGGCGCGCGCCAGCGCGACGAATTCGTCAATGCGCTCCGCTGGCATCAACACGTAGTCCGGAGCGATACACATCTGCCCCGCGTTCGCCAACTTGCCGAGCATTATGCGATCCACGGCCCGCGCGAGATTGGCCGAGCGCCCAAGCAGAACCGGGCACTTGCCACCCAACTCCAGCGTGACGGGAACGAGCTGCTCCGCTGCCGCTGCCATCACCCGCTTTCCAACGGCCCCGGACCCGGTATACAAGAGGTGATCAAACGCCAGCTTGGAAAATGCAGCGGCCACGGTTCCATCCCCCGTTATTACCGCCAGTTCACGTGCATCAAAATACCGCTGGACCAGCTCCTGTATCAGAGCACTCACCATGGGGGTCATCTCGGAGGGTTTGAGCATGCAGCGATTGCCCGCTGCCAGGATGCCCGCGAGCGGACCCACCGAAAGCGTGATGGGGAAGTTCCACGGACTGATGGCGCCCACCACGCCCAGCGGCTGATAATGAATGGCGCCGCGTGAACCCGGTGCACCGGCCGGCAGCCCCAGACGCTGGCGACGCGGTCGCATCCAGTGTTGCACCCGCCGCCGCGCCAGCTTCAAGGCGGTCACGGCGGGCATAATGTCCATAAAGCGGGTAATCGCTGCGGGGCGTTGACCGAAATCATGAGCGGCCGCCTCGCACCAGCGCGCCTGGTGAGCGATCAACAGTTCCAGCGCCCGGTTAAGACGATCGATGCGTGTGCGGCCATCGGCCACGCCTTCAGCGATAAATGCGGCGCGCTGCTCGGCCAACAGCGAATCCATCGTGCCGGCCGCGCGCATTTCGGCCAGACTGTTCATGCCCACCGCCTAGCCCACCAGCAGCGGAAACAGTTCGTGATGCATCGGCGCACCGGCCGGCAGCACTGCCGCCAAACCGGGGAACTCCGGTGACGTCACCCAACGCCGCGGCGCATGGCGCACGTCCTCACCCATGAATCGCACCGAGAATACCCGTCGTCGCCCCGGACCCTGCACGCCGGCGGCGGCATGAAGGGTCAACATGTGGAAACAGACCAGGTCACCGGGCTCGAGTGCCCAACCCAGGATGGGATAGCGCTCGCGTGCCGCCTCGATGTCGGGCAACTCGGCCAGACTTCCAGCTGGAAACCATTTGGCCTGGTTGTCCATGAAGCTGCGGGGCATCAACCAGGGCCCGCGGTGCGATCCGGCCACAAACTCCAAAGTGGAGGCACGGGCCACCGCATCGGCCGGTATCCACATACTGACGTTCTGCCCGCCCTCGATATTGTAGTACGGCTGATCCTGATGCCACGGCGTGCGCTGGCGCGTTCCGGGTTCCTTCACCAACAGATGGTCGTGATACAGCCGGACCTCGCGCGATCCCATCAGGGCCTGCGCAACCCACGCCAGCGGCGACTCGAAGATAAAGCGCCGATACGCTCCAATGCGTTGCCAGTTGCAGTAATCCTCCACAAATCGCCCGGGATCCTCCGCCCGACTGGCCAGCTTGGCGCGCGGACTTAAGCTCGCCAAGTTGCTCTCGATGCCCGCCTCCAGCAAGGCAAGCTCTTCGGGTCGCAGCAACTGCCGTATACACACCGCCCCGTCACGCTGATAATCGGCGACCATTTGTTCAGTCACGCGCTCACGCGCTCGCAAGCGCAGGGCCTCTGGCGACAGGTCGGTCATACGCCGTATTGTAGTCACCCGGCCTCACCGCCACCATCTCGAGGGGTGCCCAATGAAACGAATTGAAGCCAGCGTCTGCCCCCTCGATTGTCCGGATACCTGCAGCCTCGCGGTGACCGTCGCCGACGATCAGGTCATTGCGGTGCGTGGCTCCAAGGTCAATCCCATCACCCACGGTGCGGTGTGCGCCAAGGTGGCCAATCACTATCCAGAGTTCGTGCACGGCGCCAATCGTCTGCGCTACCCGCTGCAGCGGGTTGGACCCAAAGGCGCGGGCCCCTTCACGCGCATCAGCTGGGCAGAAGCGCTCGATGTGATTCACCATCGCGTCACCGATGTCATCAAGCGCCACGGCCGCCAAGCCGTCCTGCCCCTCAACTACGCCGGACCCCACGGAATGCTGGCCGGCGATTCGATGTCACTGCGGTTTTTTCATAAGCTCGGAGCCTCGCTGTTGAATCGCACTCCGCTCTGCGGTGGTATTCGCAGCGCAGCCTACTCCGGGACCTTTGGCGCCACGCCGGGCACACCGCTCCAGCAGGTGAGCCTGGCGCAACTCATCATCGTCTGGGGCAACAACGCCACGGCCTGTAATCTGCACTTGATGCGCCAGATCAATGCCGCCAAACACCAAGGCGCCAAACTGGTCGTGATCGATCCACGTCGGGTTAAGGTGGCTGAGCAGGCACACCTGCATCTGGCCGTTCGGCCGGGCACGGATGTCGTGCTGGCCTGGGCGCTGGCAGTGGAGCTGGAGCGGTTGGGGGGCCTCGACCGCGCCTTTATCGAGCGCAACGTAGTCGGCTTCGACGCGTACATGCAAGCGGCGCGCGCGTATCCTCCGGAGCGCGCCGCACCGATTTGCGGCCTTGAACTCGAAGACATCCGAACTCTGGCCCGTTGGTACAGGGAAGCCTCGCCTGCCGTCATCGCTTGGGGGAACGGCCTGGAGCGCAATCAGAACGGCGGCTCGGGACTTCGCGCCATCGCCGCCCTGCCGGCGCTGGCCGGCAAGTTCGGCGTGGCCGGTGGTGGCCTGGTTGGCGGTGCCGGTCATGCCTTCCCCAAGACCCTGGACAAATTGTCCGGCGCGCAGCTTATTCAGCCGCAAACCCGCACGATTAACATCATCGATACCAGCGAAGCATTACTGGACCAGCAGCTTGACCCGCCCATCAAGGCCCTGTTCATCTACAACCACAATCCGCTGATTGTGCACCCCGACCAGAATCGAATGCGCCAGGCGCTTGGCCAGGAGGACCTGTTCACGGTGGGCATCGAAGTCGCAATGACCGACAGCATGCAGTATGCGGATGTGATACTGCCGGCCTGCACCCACTTCGAGCACGCGGACCTGTATGCGGCCTACGGACAGCAGTACCTGCAGCGCGCCGAAGCAGTGATACCGCCCGTGGGGGAGAGCCTTCCCAACACGGAGGTGTTTCGCCGCCTGGCGGCCCGATTTGGCTTTGACGATGCGGCCTTTACGGCCAGCGACTCGGAATTGATGGACAGCGCGCTCAACGAGCAGGATGCGCGCATGCAGGGCCTTCGTCCCAGCCGCCTGCCGGTGGATCAGGCCCTCAAAATGACCATTGACGGTGCCGAGCCCATTCTCTCGAAAAACGTCTGGCCCAAGACTCCCAGCGGCAAGATCGAGCTGGAATCGAGCGTACTCGGGCGTTTATACGGCGCCGCGCTCCCGACTTATCGTGCGCTGGAGTCCAGGTTTCCACTGACCCTCATTACGCCCGCCTCCGACAAGCGCATCACCTCGACCTTCGGCGGTCTGGCCTGCAATGACGCCACCCCATCGCTGGAGATGCATCCGGAGGATGCCGCGCGGCGCGGATTGGTCGACGGATCGTGGGTGACGGTTTGGAACGATCAGGGACGCGTCTCCTTGCCGCTCCGGGTCACTGACGAGGTGCGCCCTGGCGTGGTCTGCTCCGAAAAGGGCGCCTGGATGCGCACCAGCGACAACGGCCAGACCGTCTCGGCGCTCGCCCCGACTCACAAAGCTGACCTCGCGCAGGGCGCCTGTTACAACGATACGCGGGTTGAGGTGACTGCCCGTTAGGGCTGCGCGTTAAGGCTGCGCGCTAAGGCTGCGCGCTAAGGCTGCGCCATCGCACGAATAAACAGCCCTACGGTCAAGGCCACACCCACCGCTGTAATCGCCACGCGCAGCATCGTTTCGTTGACGCGTCGAAACAGGTAGGCACCCAATTGGCCGCCGACCAGCGCAGCCATCGCCGTCAGCGCCGCCTGCCCCCACGCCACCTGAGATGAAAACAGGAATATCAGCACCGCCGACGCATTCATGACGCCGGCCAATACATTCTTGGTGGCCCCGGCACTGCGCACCCCTAACCCACTCATGGTGAGCGCCGCCAACATCAATATGCCTATGCCGCCGCCAAAATAGCCTCCGTAAACGGAAATGGCCAACTGACTCAAGGCCCCTGCCCGCCTTCCGATGGTCGGCACCGCTTGATCCGCCCGACGCACAAAACTCCCCCACGCAAATACGGCGGTGGCAAACAGCACCAGCCACGGCACCAACGCGCCAAAGACTCGCTCCGGCGTCAGCAAGAGCAGGGCCGCGCCTAATCCCCCGCCAATCACACTGATCCACACCAAAGCCCACAAGCTCAGCGTCGGCAGACCCGTGACGTCCCGCCGCCCTGCCCAGCCGGTGGCAATCTGCCCGGGAAACAGCGCGATAGTAGAGGTGATGTTGGCGGCCACCGGACTCAAGCCGGTCAGCAACAGCGCCGGGAAGGTCAGAAAAAACCCCCGCCGGCGAGCGCGTTCTGCACGCCCGCGGCGAATGAGGCCAATACCAATACGAGCAGCGCGATAGTGATGGGTTCAGGCTCCGTTGAACACTCTAAGCCCGAGGTAGCGGGCCATCACGTTGAAATCCTTATCGGCGTGAAGCAATTCGTGATCGTGGACAATGCAGAAAGTTCCAATCAAGACATCAATGGTCTTGCGCACCGTCTGTCCGCGTCGGCGCAGTGCGCGAAAGTGTTGCGCCGCGAGCACTGCAATGTCCTGCCCGACAAGATCGACGCAGGGGATGTCAGCCACCAAATCCAAGGCACGTCGGTAGTCGGCATCGCGACTAAACCCCTGCAACAACTCCGCAAGAATCAAATCGCCCAGTAACAGCTGTCCCGATCCGAGCAGCGCGTCCAACTGGTCCGCCTGACGCGAGCGAGCGCCATTGAAGAAGCCAATCCAGACCGACGTATCGACGAGCACCATCGCGTTGCTCAGGTATCGCTGCGCATGGCCTCCAGGTTACCGCGCCAGCGCAGCTTGCCGCGCGCCGCGCGCAGTCGCTCCTGTCGTTTCAGCTGAATCAACAACCGCAGCGAATCTTCGACAGCGCGTCGCTTAGTGGGTGCGCCACCCAAACGCATCGCCTCACTCATCAGCTTCTCATCAATCACTATATTGGTGCGCATAAGCGCCAGCCTCTCAATGTGTATAGAGCGTCAACTATATACACACATAACTAGAATGGCAAATTGGCTGCTGGCGTCTCGCTATTTGTCGCCGCTGGCGGGCGGCTCCACATAGGTCACACCGCGGTCCGCAAATACCTTCGCCAATGAACCATCTGCTTCCATGCCCGCGATGATGCGGGCAATGGCGTCACGCAAGTCCGTGTTGGCGGATTTCTTGACCGCCAGTCCCAAGTTCCAGCCGGTGCGCATGAGACCCACAGGCTCCTGCGTATGGAAGGAAACGTCGCGCACACCCTGCTCGGCCAGCAGACCCTGCAGCTGGGCCTTGGGTCCCATCACGGCATCCACTTCCTCGGCCTTGAACGCTACTACGGCCTCCTCGAGCGAGAGCTTACGAACGGCCGAGGTGCGCAGCGCTCCCCCGTAACCGCTGCTGAGAATGTAGTCGCTGATGGTATCGCCCTCGACCGCAATCTTGTGTTCGGTCAGTGCCAACGGGGATTCCAGGTGCGGAATGCGACTGGGCTTGTAGGCAATGGCCACGGATTCGTGAAAGTACGGGGCAAACAGCTGTACATTCCCTTCATGTTGGGCAAAGGCGGCGTCGTAGCCCACGTGCAGCATGAGATCTGCGACGCCACCACCCAGGTAGTGACCTTTCCAGACATGGTTGCGCAGATCGTCGCTGACTGAATCGCCGGCTGCGATCAACCGCAATTTGAGCTTCAGTTCCAGGTGCTGCGCCAGCGCCCGGGCCAGATCGACATCGATGCCTTGCGCCTCGCGATCGGTACCCCGCGAGGAGTACGGCGGAAAATCATCGTATACAGCAATCTCGATTACGCCCCGGGCGCGAACCACGGCCAGAGGATCTTCACTATCGCCCTCTTGCCCCTGCCCCATCACCAAGCAGGAGCCGACCACCCACAGCAGTAGCGCAAACGCGGTGCTCTTACCCCTACTCTTCCACATGAACCGATTCTATGTAGGTGCGTATCGCCCAGATGGCTTCTTCACTGAACACTTCGGCGAAGGGCGGCATGTAGGTCACGCCGTTGCGCACAGAGCCATTACGAATGCGCACTTGGAAATACCCATCGCCATCGACTCCCGTCGGTAGATGGCGCAGATCCGGGGCGATGCCCCCGGATACGGCGCCGAGGCCGTGGCAACGAGCGCAGTTTTGATTGAAGGCTGAGGATCCAATTTCAATGGCCGTAGCCTCGGATGGCGTGCCGCGGTAAGGGTTTTCCGTCAATGGCCCCCCCACCAACGGCAGACCTTTGGTGTCCACCGGTTGAGGCACCACATCGCCGTGCCCGTAGGCGAGCGAGCCCGTCAGTGCCACAACGATCACCGCCACGCCTAGCGGCGCCACCCAATAGTTCACTGCTCGCATGATCCCCCTCCACAGGACGGATAGAGAGCTGACGCACATCAACACGCGCGTCAGCTCCCTGCTACCTCACCGCTTACTTGCCCTTCGCCGCCGCCATGTGACGGTGCACTTTGAATACCCAGAGCATGCCGCCCTGCGAGATATCCTTGACCTTGGCGGCGACATCGCCACCCCACAACGGGACCGCTCCGCCCCAACCTGAGGCCACGGCGACGTATTGCTCACCGTCCATTTCCCAAGTAATGGGCTGACCCACCACACCGGAGCCGGTCTGGAACTTCCACAGCTCCTTGCCCGTCTTCGCGTCGAAGGCCTTGAAGAACCCTTCCGGCGTGCCGGTGAACACCAGGTTGCCCGCCGTGGTCATCACACCGCCCCACAAAGGCGCCGAATTCTGATATTCCCAGACGATCTTGCCCGTAGCCGGATTGATCGCACGCAGGACTCCAATGTGGTCCTCGTACAGAGGTTTGATGTTAAATCCGGCACCCAGGTAGGCCGCGCCCTTCTTATAGGAGATCGGCTCGTTCCAGATGTCCATGCCCCACTCGTTGGAGGGCACATAGAAGAGCTTGGTGTCCTTGTTGTAGGCCATCGGCATCCAGTTCTTGCCGCCGAGGAATGAGGGGGCCGCAAATACCTTCTCGCCCTTCTCCATGGTGCCCGGATCGCCAGGGCGATTGCCGGTCTCGATGGGCCGACCGGTTTTCGGATCGACGCCCGTGGCCCAGGTCTGCTTGCTGACAAATGGGGAAGCGCTGATAAAGGCGCCCGTCTCACGATTGAGCACATAAAAGAACCCGTTGCGATCAGCCTTAGCGCCCGCCTTGATCACGGCGCCGCCCTTGGCGAGGTCGAAGGGAATAAATTCATTCACGCCATCGAAGTCCCACGAATCATTGGGCGTGCCCTGGTAATGCCAAACAATCTTGCCCGTGTCGGCATCAATGGCCAGCGTCGAAGTGGAAAACAGATTGTCGCCGGGCCGCGTGTGCGCATTCCATGGCGCCGCGTTGCCCGTTCCGCAATACAAGAGGTTCGTGTCCGCACCGTACGTGCAGCCCATCCAGGTGGCCGCACCACCGGTCTTCCACATGTCGCCGGGCCAGCTGGCATTCACCGTACCGGAAATGCCATTGTCCTGGCCGTTCAGGGTACCCATGTGCCCTTCCACGGTGGGCCGTGACCAGATCAACTTGCCCGTCTTGGCGTCGCGCGCGTCGACGCGCCCGATGATGCCAAACTCGCCGCCGGACACGCCGGTGACGACCTTACCCTTGACGATCAAGGGTGAGGCGGTGAATGAGTAGCCGGCTTTAAAGTCGCCCAGCGTCTCGTTCCAAACCACCTTGCCGGTATTCTGGTTCAATGCCACCAGATGGGCATCCAACGTGCCGAAGATCACCAGGTCGTCGTACAGAGCCGCACCGCGGCTTACGACATCGCAGCAAGGCTCGATGCCGTCAGGCAGGCGGTACTCGTAGGCCCACAGCCGCTGGCCCGTGTGCGCATCCAGGGCCCAGATTCTGGAATAGGACCCCGTTATAAACACCTTGCCGTTGTAAATCAGCGGTTGGCTCTCCTGTCCGCGCTGCTTCTCCCCACCGAAGGAGAACGTCCAGGCCGGCACCAAGTCGACGACATTGCCGCTATTGATGCTGGTGAGTGAACTGTAGCGCTGCCCGCCCTGCCCCATGCCGACGGCCAGGATGTTGTGCGTGTCGGTGGAAGAATTAGCGATCATTTCATCGGTCACCGCGGCATACGCGGCAGACAGCGTTGCGATCGTCGTCAGCGCCGCCGCTGCGAATCGGCGGCGCCAATCGCTGCGGCTGTCAATGTACTGGACTCTCATGTGTGCCACTCCTTAAGGAATATAGATGTTTGGAAAAAGGGTCGTTGTCAGAACGCCAGGAACGCGCCCACGTTGAAGTTATTGCTCTTGTTGTCGTTGCCGTTATGGGCTTTGGCCTCCACGCTGCTGATCTCGCCCAGGAGCGTGAGATTCTTGGTCA
>Ga0075017_100002646_pt1 | contig 11226 bp, 10 predicted proteins | sample AleBraG_ABR_2012_FD_71475 | JGI IMG/M metagenome (GOLD analysis project Ga0075017, IMG submission 71475) | Freshwater sediment microbial communities in response to fracking from Pennsylvania, USA - Alex Branch Run_MetaG_ABR_2012 | ecosystem: Environmental > Aquatic > Freshwater > Creek >...
CAGGAACAGGGCACGCCGGCCATCCTCGAGCTTGCGGTAGATGCTGGAGCGGCGCGGCTCGAGCGCGAAGACATCGAGTGCGGCCAACACCACGTCGTGCTCATCCGGGCCAATCGACCCCTCGCTCAGCCACAGGGTCTCGCCGGCCGAGTCGTGCAGGGAGAGGATCTGCGAGCGCCACGAGCTGAATGCTTCGAGAAACTGCCGGCCCAGGTCGTCCGGGACCTGGCGGCGCGGCTCGTTGGGGACTGGCCTGTCCGACATGCTGGACATGGTGCCTATGATGACGTTGCCGGGCACCTGTCGGCGTGACGCGACTCCCGTTCCACGGTCGCGCCCGCTTTTCAGTAGACTTGCCATATTGTCCTGCCGCGACACGCCGAGGTGCCCACATGTACCGCGCGCCCGTCATCGATCAGCGTTTCATCCTGGATCTTCTGTTAAATGCCGGGCAGTTGGCTCAGCTGCCGCGCTATCCCGAGTATTCGGCGGAACTCGCCGCCACCGTCCTCGAGGAGGCCGGCCGGTTTGCCGCCGCGGTGCTCGAGCCCATCAATCGCCAGGGTGATCAGCAAGGCGCCACGCACTCGCCTCAGGGCGTGAGCCTGCCGGCGAGCTTCCGCGCGGCCTATCGTCAATACGTCGACGGCGGCTGGCCGCAACTGGGCGTGCCGAGCGAATACGGTGGCCAGGGTTACCCGCTGGTGCTGTGCACCGCGGTGGAGGAGATCTGGTGCGGCAGCAACGTCGCCTTCATGCTCTGCCCGCTGCTGTCACGCGGCGCCATCGAGGCGCTGCAGATGGCCGGCTCCCCGGAACTCCAGGCCCGCTACCTGCCCAAGATGGTCACCGGCGCCTGGACCGGCACCATGAACCTGACCGAGCCCCAGGCCGGTTCCGATCTGGCGGCCATTCGCACGCGCGCCGCACCGGTGGCGGACGCAGCGCCGGGCGCCACGGGCGGCGAGTACCGCCTGACGGGCCAGAAGATCTTCATCACTTACGGCGATCACGATCTGGCCGAAAACATCGTGCACCTGGTGCTGGCGCGCATCGACGGTGCGCCGGCTGGCGTCAAGGGCCTGTCCCTGTTCGTGGTGCCGAAGTTCCTGCCGCGCGCCGATGGCGCGCTCGGCGCGGCCAATGATCTGCGCTGCGTCTCGATCGAACACAAGCTGGGCATTCACGCCAGTCCGACTTGCGTGATGTCCTACGGGGATCACGGCGGTGCCGCCGGGTGGCTGGTGGGCGCGGCCAACCGCGGCCTCGAATACATGTTCATCATGATGAATGCCGCGCGCCTCTCGGTGGGCGTGCAGGGCATCGGGCTGGCCGAACACGCGCGCCAGCAGGCGCTGGAGTGGGCGCGCACGCGGCTGCAGGGCCGGCCTCCAGGTGTGAGCAGCGAGTCCGCTCTGCCCATCATCCGCCACGCGGACGTGCGGCGCATGCTCCTGACATTGGGCGCCGGCGTCGAATCGCTGCGAGCGCTGGCGATGTATACCGCTCTGCAGCTGGACCTGGGTGCCGCACTGCCCGAGGCGCACGGGCGCGCCGCCGCGCAGCTGCGCGGTGAACTGCTGATTCCCATCACCAAGGGCTGGAGCACGGAATTCGGCACCGAACTCGTGTCGCTGGGCGTGCAGGTGCACGGCGGCATGGGGTTCATCGAAGAGACGGGGATAGCCCAGACATTGCGCGATGCGCGCATCACCACCATCTACGAGGGCACGACGGCGATTCAGGCCAACGACCTGCTGGGCCGCAAGCTCGGCCGCGACGCTGGCGCGGCGCTGCGTGCGCTCATCGCCGAGGCCGAAGCCGAGCTCGCCGCCTACGCTGCGGCCCCGGCCGGCGCTGCGGCGTCGCTGGCCTCCGCACTGGCCGAGACCCTTGCCAACGCGCGCGAGGGACTGACGGCGTGGCGCTCGGCCAGCGAGACACTGCTGGCGCAATTGGGCGCCCGCCGCGACCCCCGCGCCCTGGATGCGGCCTTTGCCGTGAGCGTGCCCTACCTGCGTCTGTGCGGGCTGGTCCTGGGCGGCTGGCTCATGGCGCGCGCGGCGCACTGTGCGGCCGCGCGGCTGGCGACCGGTGCTGCCGAGCAGCGCTTCCTGCGCGGCAAGCTGCAGAGCGCGCGCTTCTACTGCGCCCAGATCCTGCCGCAGGCTCTGGGCCTGGCCCGGACCGTGGCGTGCGGCGGGGCGAGCGTGGCGGAGGTGGATGCCGAGCTGCTGTGAGCTGACCCGGCCGCGTGCCGTATTCACAAGCCCGTCGGACGGGCACAATAGGCTGGCATGACTCCTGGTCGCTGCCGAGTTGGGCTGATGGCCGTCGCCTGCGCAGCGCTGGCGATCGGCATCGCGGCGCGCGCCGCGGCCGCGGGCGCGGCCTGCGCGCACATCAGGCAGGCCTGCCAGGACGCCGGTTTCGTGGCGGGCGGTGCCAAGGCCGGCAACGGTCTGCAGAAGGATTGCCTGGATCCGCTGGTACAGGGCACGGCGCAGCCGGCGCGTGCCACCCGAGCATTGCCGGCCGTGGATGCCCAGATCGTCGCGGCCTGCCGGGCCGGTGAGGCCAACACTGACCACAAGAAAGCGCACCGTGCGCAGGTGGCGGTGCGATCGGCGGCGGCCACCGATGAGCCCGTGCCGCCCCGGACCTTGGCAGCCGGAGCGGCACGCGGTCCGAACATCGTCTTCATTCTCGCGGATGACTTCTCCCTTGACCTGATCACTGAGCGGGTGTTTGCGCAGGCCATGCCGAACCTGTACAGGATGGTCAGGGAAGGCACGAGCTTCGAAAACTATTTCGTCACCGATTCCCTGTGCTGCCCTTCGCGCTCGTCGATATTCACGGGTAAGTTGCCGCACAACACCGGGGTGTTCAGGAACGTCGGCACTGACGGCGGCGTGGGTGGGTTTCTGATTCATGGCAATGAACCGCTCACCTTTGCGGTGGCGCTGCACGCAGTCGGCTACCGAACGGCGATGCTGGGCAAGTACCTCAACGGCTACAAGCCAGCGCAGAGCGGTATCCCGCAAGGTTGGAGCGAATGGGATGTGGACGGGGAGAAGGGCTACGCGGAATTCAACTACGATTTGAATGAAAACGGCACGGTGCGGGTTCACCCGGAATACCTGACCGACGAGATTTCCAGACTGGGCCAGGCTTTCATCACCGGTGCGGCCGCCGGACCGTTCTTCATCGAGCTGGCAACCTTTGCGCCGCATGCCCCGTACACGCCGCCGGCGCGCTATCGGGACCGTTTTGCTGCATTCAGCTATGAGCGGGTGAGCTCGTTCGGGGCACGACCGGATGCGGCGGCACCGGCCTGGCTGCAACAGATTCCAGCGTTGACGCCGCAGGACCTGACCGCCATCGACACCGCCTATCGCAAGCGCTTGGGTTCCATCAAGGCCATTGACGATATGATCGGGGAGCTGCGCGCCCTGCTCGTCAAGCTGGGGATCGACAGGAATACCTTCCTGGTGTTCAGTTCCGACAACGGCTATCACATGGGCGAGTACTCCCTGCGTCCCGGCAAGATGACGCCGCTGGACACGGATATTCGCGTGCCACTGGTGGTGTTGGGTCCAGGGGTCGCCGCGGGTCGGACCGTGAGCGAGATCGCAGAGAACATCGATCTCTGCCCGACCTTCACGGAACTGGCGGGGGCCGGTCCGCCGACCGAGCCGGATGGGCACAGTCTCGTGAGCCTGCTGCGCGGGCAGCCCATGGCGGGCCAAGGGCAGGCGTGGCGCCGCGTCGCGCTCATCGAGCACCATCATCCGGGGGCGGAAAAGTCCGATCCGGATCTGCCGGAGCCCAGGTCGGGCAATCCGCCCTCCTACGAGGCACTGCGCACCCGCGACGCGCTCTATGTTGAGTACCGCGACACGCGGAATGAAATTGGGTTCTACGATCTGCGCACCGATCCGTTTGAACTCCATAACATCGCCCACTCGCAAGCGGCGGCCGTGCTGCGGTCATGGCACGCCGCACTGCGAGCCAACGCCGAGTGCCAGGGCGCCGCAGCCTGCTGGCGGGCGCAGCAGCAGGCGCCCTGAGGGCGTGCGCCGGCCGCTTACCGCATCACCCCACGGGCCGCAGTATCTGGCCATCGGCCTTCGTGGCGCTGATCAGCTCGCCGGCATTGGAGCCATCGCGCATCGGGTGCAGGGCCCCCCGAGCGCCAGGGCAAGCGTTGCCGCAAGATGGCGCGCGGCGCTCAGGCGGCGCGGGCGGCTCACCTGGATACTCCGATGACCGCAGGCTGGCCCCGTGCATCGAGGATGTCGCGGGCGTTCTCCTCGCAGTAGTACTCGCGGATGGTCCAGTCCGTCTGGCGCCGGTACTGTCGCTGCGTGAGCGTGCGCGATCCGTCCTGGACGATCGTCATCTCGACGGTCAGCAGATCGGGCGCGCGCAGTCGCAGCCGCTCGATCACATGCGGCGAGTGCTCACCGTCCGGATCCGTCGGCGATTTGATGCCCACGGTATCGATCAGCAGCGTGCCGTGCTCCCAGTGGCCGATGGAATGACCCACGATCGGGTCCCACACCCCGGTATAGAAATCGGGCAGCTGCGCGAGCGCGGCCCAGTTCATGCCCTGCGGCCCCGCGCCATGCGCTGCTGCCGAGTCGCCGGCGGCGCCGAGTCGCGGCGCGCAGCACATCGCCAGCAGGCTCGCCGCGGCGGCGCGCGGCAACCACTTCGCAGGTGCGGCATTCACCCGGACCCGCATGCGTGCGCAGGTTGGCAAGTGCTGGCCATTGTCGGCGGCGCACGCCACTTCCTGTCAGGTATGCTGCGTGGCGAGTCGGCAAAGAATTGTGGAGGGGCGGCTATGCGCGGTGCGTTGTTGGCGGTGTGCTGCGCAGTGACGTTGGTGGTGCCGGCAGCGGCCTGGGCGCAGGTGAGTTATTTCCAGTGCGCTATGCAGGTGACCTTTCGCAAGCCCTACGTGCATGACACGGTATGGGAGCACCAGGAGAACCGCTACGCCAAGTCCTTCAAGATCGACAGCGCGGCGCACATGATCTATGTCTACCGGGACCGGCAGGATGAGTACGTGCCGATCTGCAGTACGCGCAATGCGGCGTGCGTCGTCGAGTGGCAGGAGGGGGCCATCCGCATCGATGGCACGGCAGCGCCGGACGATCCGTTCCCGCCGCACCTGGACTTCCGGCGCTCCTTCGCGATGGCGGCCCATGGCAGCGAAGCTCACCTCGTCATTGCGGACTATGGCGAGAGCCGCAACGGCCGCGCCAATATGAGCTGGAGCTACGACGGCCCCTGTCATTCGACTGATCAGCCTGCGCAGCCCATGCGGCCGCCGGGCGCCGGCCCCGGGAAGGATCCGGCCACCAACATGCCCCCGCCCCGCAATCCGCTCTATGAGCAGCCAACCACGGGCGCCATGGCGATACCGGCCGCCGAGGCTGCCCGTGTGCTGGCCCATTACACGGGCAATACCATGACCGGCTACAGCGGTGGCGGTCACTGGTTTCACATGTGGTTCTTCGACAAGGCCCTGGCCTACACCAGCGATGACATGGACATCAGCGGTGAGGCCAAGCCCCGACAGTGGTACCTCGGCAAGGACGCGAGTGGGTACCGCATCTGCCCCAAGCCCATACCTGCTGGCGGGGAGCGCGGCTGTTACCCCTTGTTGATAAAGCGGATCGGGGACTCGTGGGTCGAGCACGACATGGACGGCAACGCCTACTTCACGCTGCTGCCCGGGCGGCAGTGAGCTCAATGCCCGCCATTGTCCGGCTTCGGCACATGCGGTAGGCTCCAGCGCCCCATGAGCGCCACGCTGCCCACCCCGGGCGCCTACACCCGCACCGCCGTCAGCTTGCACTGGCTGATTGCGGGCTTGATCGGCGTGGCCCTGTTGATGGGCTGGATCATGACCAACCTGGGCGTCACGCCGCTGAAACTCAAGATGTACAACTGGCACAAGTGGGTGGGTATCACCGTGCTCGCCCTGGCCGTCGTGCGCGTGCTGTGGCGCCTCACGCACCGACCCCCGGCGCTCTTGCCCATGCCGGCCTGGCAGCGCCTGGCGGCGCACGCCCTGCACCTGGGACTGTATGCTCTGCTGCTGGCGTTGCCGCTTTCGGGCTGGGTGTACAGCAACGCGTCGGGTTACCCGATCGTGTATCTGCGCCTGCTGCCGCTGCCCAATCTGGTGGACAGGGACAAGGCGCTGGCCGGTACCTGGCACGCGGTGCATGAGACGCTGGGGTGGCTGCTGGTCGCGGCCCTGCTCCTGCACGCCCTGGCGGCACTGAAGCATCATTTCCTGGACCGGGACGACACGCTGCGCCGCATGCTGCGCTGGCGCTCGCCCGGCGCTGCCTGAGTTCACAGCGGAGATGGCCATGTTCAAATCCTTCATGCTGGCCGGCGCGGCCCTGGGCATCATGGCCGTGGCGCTGGCCGCGGACAGCGCGCTGGATCCCGCGCAGAGCACCATGGTTGCCACGTTCAAGCAGGAGAACGTGCCGGTCGATGCGCCATTCCGCAAGTTCAGCGGCCGCATCAATTACGATGCCGCCAATGCCGCGGCCGCGAGCGCCAGCATCGATGTGGAGACCGGCAGCTTCGATATCGGCGATGCCGCCTACAACGCCGAAGTGCGCAAGCCTGCCTGGTTCGACAGCGGGAAATTCCCCTTGGCGAGCTTTCGCTCCACCGCCATCAAGCCGCTCTCCGCGACGCGCTTCGCGGCCACGGGCACTCTGACCATCAAGGGCAAGGTCCTGACCATCACAGTGCCGATCGACGTGGTGCCCGCTGCGGGCGCCGCGGCCGGCAGCACCTTCAATGGCACGCTGACGCTCTCGCGCCAGGCGTATGGAATTGGCGATCCGCAGTGGAATGACGTGCTCGACGATCAGGTCAGCGTGCGCTTTCACCTGGTCGCGCATCCATGAATTGGTTTTTCAACTGGAGGTATACTGCTCATGAAGACTTTGGTTCTGGCCACTCTGGCCCTCACTGCCGGTGCCGCCGTGGCGGCCCCGGCCACCTACCACATCGATCCGGATCACACCTACCCTAGTTTTGAAGCCGATCACATGGGCGGCCTGTCAGTGTGGCGCGGCAAATTCACCAAGACCTCGGGTACGGTGCAGCTCGATGCGGCCGCGCATACCGGTACGGTGGATATCACGGTCGATACCGCGTCCATCGATTTCGGCATGGAGAAGCTGAACACGCACGCCAAGTCAGCCGAGATGTTCGGCGTCGAGCAGTTTCCCACGGCCACCTACCACGGCAAGTTCACGAAGTTCACGGGCGATGTCCCCAGCGAAGTGAGCGGTGAGCTCACGCTCCACGGGGTCACCAGGCCCGTGAACCTGACGCTCCGCTCGTTCCTGTGCAAGCCGCATCCGATGCTCAAGATCGAGGTCTGCGGCGCTGATGCCACGACGGAGTTCAATCGCGCCGATTTCGGTATTGATTACGGCAAGGGCTTCGGCTTCAACATGGGCGTGAAACTGGCCATTCAGGTCGAGGCCAGGAAGGCCAGCTGAGTCCGAACTGTGCGACGCGTGGCAGCCGCAGCTTTAGGAATCATGGGCTGCGGCTGCCTGGTAGCGTGCCCTCCGCCGGCACTCTCGTCCTGGATCGGCAGTTGACCGCCCGCGTGCGCGGCTTACGCGGCGCGGGTATGAATCGACGACAGCGACAGTCGGCAACGGTCTGGCGATGCCCCTTGGCCTTCAGGCCTTGCCCAGCACCGGCACCATGTTGGCGGTGAAGAACCCGATCAGGGACTGGACGGCCTTGGAGCCGGCACGGCGCAGGTCAGTGACCGCATACAGTTCGAGCAGGTCCGCGACCTGCCACTCCGGCAGCACCCGGATCAGCTTGCCCATGGCCAGGCCCTGGCGGCACAGAAACTCGGGCAACACCCCCACTCCCGTGCCCGCCGCCGTGGCCGCGTGCACCACGGCCGGATCGGTGACGATGAGCCTGGGCACCAGCGGCACCTGCGCCAGCGAGCGGTTCGATCGATGCAGGCGCAGCTCCGTCACCGATTGGCCGGGCACGAGTACGGCGTGGGACGCGAGGTCCGCCGGTTGCGCCGGAGTTCCGTGGGCGGCCAGGTAGGCGGGCGTCGCGCACAGGATGACCGGTGGCCGACCCAGCGCCGTGCCCACCAGCGCCTCACGTCGCGGCGGTCCATTTTGAAACAGTACGTCCCAGGATTCGCCCGGCTCATCGGGCAGCGCACCGGACATTTCCACTTGCAGGGGGATGTCCGGGAAGCTTTCCAGGAATCGCGGCAGCAGCGGCGCGAGCAACAGGCGCCCATAAGCGGGGTCCGCCAGCACGCGCAGGCCCGGGCGGTGTTCGCTCAGTGGCGCGACCAGCTGGCGTGCTTCGTGGGCCGCCGCGGCGACTCGCCGCGCGCAGGGTAGCAACGCGCGCCCGCCGTCGGTGAGGGTGACCCGGCGGGTGGTGCGTGTCAGGAGCTTGGTGCCCATGCGGCGCTCCAGGCTCTGGACGGCGCGACTGACGGCCACCTTGGGCACCCCGTAGGAGCGCGCGGCCGAGGTAAACGAGCCCAATTCGACAACCTGCGCAAAGGCCGCCAATTCCGCCGGAAGCCACATAGCTGTAACATATACGATTCAATAAGCCGCTTTCAAGCACTTATTGACGCGTTTATGGGCCCGTTAGAGCACCGCGCAGGCCTTCCAGGAACATCTGCACCGCCAGGGCGACGAGCAGCAGACCCATGAGTCGTTCGAGCGCCAACAGCCCGCGCCGGCCGAGGAATTTGCTGAGTCGTCCGCCCAGCACCAGGATGGCTGCGCTGGCCAGCCAGGCGCAGGTCAGGGCCAGCAGCCACTCGGGCCAGCGCTGCGGCTCCCGGCTCATGAGCAGTAACAGCGTGGCGAGCGCCGAAGGTCCGGCGACATAGGGGATGGCCAGGGGAACGAGGAAGGGTTCGCCTTCCACCTTCTCCGTCAGATTGTAGTCCGCGGTGGGGAAGACCATGCGCAGGGCGATCAGGAACAGCACCAGTCCGCCGGCAATGGTCAGCGCAGGTCCGGAAATGCTCAAGGCATGGAGCAGGTGCTCGCCGGTGAACAGGAAGACCACCAGCACCACATAGGCGATCAGGAGTTCACGGGCCACCACCCGCACACGCCGGCGCGGCGGCACACTCTGCAGCGCGGCTACGAACAACAGGATGTTGCCCAGTGGATCCATCACCAGGAACAACAGAATCGCTGCCGAGACCATGGTCATCGTACCAACCCTCCCGCGCCACCGGCTACCATGGCGGCGGTCATCGCCCGTCAGCTGGAAGTGAGGAGGATAGCGTGAAGCGGACTCGGCTTGCGGCCTGGATCGGCATGAGCCCACTTGGGCTGGTTCTGGCGCTGTGGCTGGCCGGCTCAGTCCGCGCCGATACCCCTGCGGTGCGCGCGGCGGCGCCGCTGGCGGCGGGTGCGCAATGCCTGCGCGCCGACGCCGGCGCGCCGCTCGCCGTGCACAGTGCGTACCTGCCCACCGCGAGTACCGATGTGCTGGCGCTGTTCGCACCGCCGCCAGCGGCCGATAGCGCGGCGCAGCGCGCTGATCTGCAGGCCGTGCTGGCGGCACAGCGTACGGCGCGCCTCCCCGGCCATGAGGCGCAGCGCGCTCGTGCCATTGCCGATGCCCAGCCCAACTGCGAACGCCTGGCGGACGCCCTGGGCGGCGCGCCCGAGGCGGCCCACGAGGCGCTGCGCTTCGTCACGCGCGCGGCCACGGAGGCATCGCGGTTCGTCGCGCTGCCCAAGCAGTACTGGCATCGCCCGCGGCCGTTCGTGCTCAGCCCGCGCGTCGAGCGGCTGGCCGACGTAGCCCCCGGTGCACCGCTGCCCGAGGATCCGGCGGCCGGTCAGCAGTACCGCGAGCAGCGCGATCACACCTCTTACCCCAGCGGCCATGCCACGTTCGGCATGGCCTGCGGCATCCTGCTGGCCCGCATGGTCCCGGAGCGGCGTGCGCAGCTGTTCGCGCGCGCCACGGCCTATGGGGATTCGCGCGTCATCGTCGGTGCGCATTTTCCAACCGACGTGGCCGCCGGGCGCCTCGCGGCCACCGCGGCCGTGGCGCTGATGATGCAGGATGCGTGTTTCGAAGCCGACTTTGCCAGCGCGCGCATCGCACTGCGAGAGGCGCTGCGCCTGCCCGCGGCGCCCGAGGCCGCCGCGGCTCTCCATTGAGGTCCCGCCCTGCGGTCAGCTCGCCGCAGCTTGGGGTGCCACAAGCCACTCCAGGCTCGCGCCGGCACTGGCCTCGGCGCCGGCGGCGGCCGCCAGCACGGCGCACACCTTGGGCACCCAGCGCTGCAGGGCGGCAGCGAACTGGAAGGGCGGGTTCACGATCAGCAGTCCCGAGCCGTTCAGTGCCACGCGCGAGTCGCGCGGATACAGCCACAGCTGGGAATTGAGCGTCGGATGAGTGGGAGCCGGATTGTTCGCTGCCGGGGCGGACAGCAGCGCCGCGGCGCGCGCGAGCCAGGGGGACAGATCACGCTCATCCTTGATCGGGTACCACAGGGCGATGACGGCATTGCTCAGGCGCGCCAGTGCGGCGCCCACGGCGCTCAGTGCCCGAGCAAGATCGCCGGCCGAATCCTCGTACGGCGGATCGATCAGCACCAGAGCGCGCTTTTCCACGGGCGGCAGGTGGCCGCTGATCGCGGCCAGGCCGTCGCTGCACAGCGCCTGCAGGCGTGGATACGCCTGCAGCGCGCGCTGCAAGGCGCGACACTCCGGGGGCTGGGTTTCGCAGCACACGCCACGATCCTGCGCGCGCAAGCGCTGCGCGGCCAGGAGGGGTGAGCCCGGGTAGCGGGGCGCCGGCCCGCCGGCGCTGGTGCGGGCCCCGGCATTGGCGTGTTCGACGGCCTCCAGGTAGTCGCGCACTGCGGGGTCGTCGGGCGCCGCCGCGCACAGCGCCTGGAAGCCGTGACGGGCCTCGGCGCCGCGCTGCGCCTCCGCGCCAGCCAGATTGTACTGGCCGCGCCCGGCGTGCGTGTCGAGGTAGAAGAATCCTTTGTCCTTGCGCTGCAGGGCGCTGATCAGAGCCAGCAGAGCAATGTGCTTGTGCACGTCGGCGAAATTGCCGGCGTGGAAGCTGTGGCGATATTTCATGCTCCCGGCCCGCAGCGGGCACCTCGGCCCTAGGGTTTGGGTCGCGCGG
>Ga0075017_100002647_pt1 | contig 11226 bp, 9 predicted proteins | sample AleBraG_ABR_2012_FD_71475 | JGI IMG/M metagenome (GOLD analysis project Ga0075017, IMG submission 71475) | Freshwater sediment microbial communities in response to fracking from Pennsylvania, USA - Alex Branch Run_MetaG_ABR_2012 | ecosystem: Environmental > Aquatic > Freshwater > Creek >...
CTGAGCGACCCACATGCTCTCGACCGCGGTGTCACAGTCAGCCGTAGTGCCGCTGGTGCAGACCTCCTTGGTGATCGTGAACGACGCAGTGTCGTACGACGCTGTCGGGTGCTCATCGGTCGGAGGAACCTTCGTGCAGGAGGTGCAGCCCGGAACCTCGGCAGTGGTCGTCACCGTGTTGGTGTCGCCATTGGCGACGACATCGATCGTGTAGATGTACGCGTGCTTCCCACCGGCCGGGAGAGACGCGATCGTGTGCGTCCCCTCAGGGTGCTTGTCCGTCACCTTGATGTTCGCCAGATCAACCTTGCCGGTGTTGACGACAGTGATCCTGTACGTCGCCTGGGCTCCGAGCGCGAGGTGGGCCTTGTCGGTCCAGTCCGCGGCGACCGCCGGCCGGCACTGAGCCGGGTCACCGCTGACGCAGACCTCCTTGGTCACCGTGTACGCCGCACTGCCGTACCCAGCCGTCTTCGGTGGCGAGGTGACGGGCAGGCAGACGCCGGTGCAGCCTTCCGGAACCCCGGTCGCGTCGGCGGTGTTGGAGTCCTCCGTCGCGGCCGGCAACTGGTACGTGTACCGGTGGACTCCCTTGATGGGCAGTGTCGGGACAGTCTTGTTGCCTTCAGGGTGAGTATCGGTTACTGCGACGTTCGCGAGATCGGTGTCTCCGGTGTTCGTCACCGTGATCCGGTACGTCGCCGTTGAACTCGGCGGCAACGTGGTGTGCGCAACCCAATCGGCGTCATTGTTCACGTCGCAGTCCGCAGGAACTCCCGAGACGCATACGTCCTTCTTGATCGTAAGCGCCGGGTTGGGCGTATAGGGATCGTCGTTGGTGCCGGAGTTGTTCGGGGTCGGGTCCCCCGGGATCGGGGCAGTAACGACGTTATGGAAGTGCGTCGAGTAAGGAGTCTTGTCGTCGACCCGGACCTTGACAGTCAGGCTCGTGCTCCCGCTACCTGGAACATCGACGTCCGTCCAGGTCACGACCTTGCCGACCGCCGTTCCGCGATCCGATGCCGAAACGAAACTGAGGAAGGGCGGCAAGGTATCCGTCACGGTGGGTGCGGTCGTCGAGTTCGCCGTAGCGTTCTTGACCGTCACTGTGTAACTGAATACATCGCCAGGTAGCACCTCTCGAGCCGGCGTCGTCTTGGTCACCGACAGGTCCGGCTGGCAAAGCGCCGAGTAGTCGACCGTGAACTCCGCTGTACCTGAGCTGACACCGGCGGGGGCGTCGGTCAGACCGTTGGCACCGGTTGTCACCTCGTGGGCGGTGTTGGAGACCGTTGTAGTGCCGGGGCAAGTCGTAGGCACCTTGGTCTTGAAGCAAATCTGGACCGGATCGCCATCGAAGTTGATCGACACCGTGGGACTCGGCTTCAGCCCTGGGTCGAGCCCGACCAGAGTCACATCGGCGGTAAGCGCGGATGTGTCGCCGGTGACCGGAATGCTCGAGATGTCCACTGACCTCTGCGCGTTGGAAACCCTGACATGGTCGAACCCGGGAACCGGATTGCCCTTGATGTCGAGGATCGTGACGATCGCACTGGCGTACTGCGTGGAGTTGACCCCGTCGATAGCAAGCGTCGTCCACCCGCGAACGTGACCAGTCTTGCCGTCGCAGTAGTTCTGCGCCGGAACGGTGGTCACCATCGCGTTAGCGTCCTGGCACGACCCGCCTGTATTCGCGTTGAAGGTCTCGAACACGCCGTCGTCGCCGTAGGCCCAGATACATGCGGGCACGTTCGGATCCTGGCGCAACGTGTACACCGCGATGTCCTGCGGCGGGTTCGATGAGAACCCGGCACATGACGCATTCGTCTTGAAGTCGAAACAGACGTACTTGGTGGGTGCCTCGACGGGCAAGTAGACCTTGGTTCCGATCGTGACCCCGTCACCCATCTGGAAAGCGCCGACCGTGCCGCCGCCGGTGAGCGAGGCAGGATAAGGGTTCGTGATCGAGTTGCCGGCGACGTCGAAACAGCTCCACGTGGCCGCGCCGTTCTGGTTGGTCGTGTTACAGACGCCGATCAACTTCCCGGTCGTGTCCAGCACCGGGGCCATCGTCGCGTTCATGACGGCGTTGAGGTTGTTCGCCGTGACCGGCTTCGGGAAGCCTGGGCAGGCGGTGTTGGTAGTCGAGTCCACGCACAGCAGGTAGCGAGCGTTGTTCTGCTCCTTGCGGACGAAGCTCGTGAACACGTATGTGCCGAACGCCTCGGTACGCGAGTGCTGGCCGTTCGTCACGTCCGTCGAGGTGAACCCCGGGGCCGTGATCGCACCGCACGTCGTGGTCGTCGCGTAGTCGAAGCAATGCGTGACGGCAGCCGAGTCGGTGTAGTAGATCTTCGTACCGACGCTGGTACCGCCGGTTACGAACAGACCGCTGGGCGCGGAGCCCTGCGGGAAGAATCCGCAGGAGGTCTGGGTCGCGACGTCGGAGCAGAGCACGCCGTACTGCCAAGCGCCGTTCGTGAAGACGTTGACCGGGCTGTAGATCCGGCCCGTCTTCGGGTCGAGAACGCCGGAGGACGACTGTGGCGTCTGGATGATCACGTTCGGGTCGCCGGCACGCGCGAAAGCACCGCCGGCCGTGATCGGCACGTTGACACCGGCCGGGTCGAAGCCGGGACACACGACGCCGGTGAACTTGTTGTGGCACTCGAGCAAGGTGCCCGCGATCGAGTTGATGTGATGGTGGACGTTGTAGACGTTGTCTCCGTAGAAGAGAACCTCGTACCCGTCACCGCCGTTGCCGCCCCGGAACGGAGGCACCGACTGAGGGAACTCCGAGATGATGCCTGGTGCGCCGATCTGTCCGGCCGCACCGATCGCGTCCACCCCGGCAGCCGGCTCAGTCGCCCGATAGGTCGTTCCGCCGTCGGTCGACCACTTCGGTGCGAGCCCGGGCGGAGCTACGAGCGATCCGGGAACGTACGTCTGACCGTTGAGTTTGTCGGTGATGTCAGCCTGCGCGGACGAGCCCGTCTTGTTCGCGTAGTGCAGAACCCAGGAAATCGTGTCGCCTGGTGCGCTCTTCCCGCGGGAGCCGGTCGCCGAGTCAGCTGCCGATCCGGTGGTGGCGTCGGTCCCGGTCTTGGTCAAGCTCGCGGCTGAGCTAGCCGCGGCACGCGCGCCCTGGCCGCCGCCGAGCACTGCAATCGCGCTGGAACCGAGCAGGACGGACAGGCCGACAGCGCCGGAGACGACCGCTCCCATGCCGCGCGCGCGACGCGTCCTCCGCTTCGTCGTCAACATGTTTTCGCACCCGTCTGACAGGGCGTCTGCGAGGACCGGTCGTGCATGCGTAAGCCTCCTGAGCATGGGCCAATGAACGGCAGATGCCAGAGCCGCGGCGTAGCCCTCTCATGTATGGCTGGCCGTACCAGTCTGGCAAGGCTCCAATGTACTGCCATGTCAGGGCGAGATCAATTCAGCTGGGGCCGGTGCGCCCTCTCGACTCGGTCCACTCAGCCCGTGGGCGTCACCCGAGACTGCTCGGCGGGATGTCGGATCCGGACTGCCCCGGAACCTCGAGGTAGCGAAGCCCGGTGACGGTCAGCCAACAGCGCCCGGGACTCCGGACGAAACGCAGGAGCACGGCGTCACACGTCGGGCAACGAGCGACCAGGCCGTGCGACCCGCCGAACACGCGCACTTGCGCGAGGGGTCCGACCCGACCGCAGCCGGCACACTGGCCGTTCGCCATTGTGAGGTCGACGGCGAATACCTCCGCGAGGGGTCCGCCGAGGGCGTTGCCGTCGGACCAGAGATCCGGCCCGATGCCGGCGGCGTCGGTGACGGGCTCGGGTATGGATTGATCGGTCATGATCAGCCTCCTGTCGGCCCGAAACGTTCGGTACGTATCCGCGCCGGATCGTGCCCGAGATCGATCAGCAGTTCCGCTGCGAGTTCCACGAAGCCGGTCGGTCCGCAGATATACGTGGTCGGATCGAGCTCCGGCGGCCAGCCCGCGTGCTCGAGCAAGTCGCGGTCGATCCGCCCGGGCGGCCGCGGCGAGCCGCTGGGCGCCCGCCGCGTCCACACCCAGCTCACGTCCACACCGGCGGCAGCGTCCGCGGCCAAGCCCGATAGTTCGGACGTGTAGAGCGCGTCGGCCGGCTCTCGCGCGGAATAGATCAGTCGGAACGGTGCCCGGCTGCCGCCGGATGTGCGGCTGCGGATCATGGACATCAGCGGGACCAGCCCGGACCCGCCGGCCAGCATCAGGACGGGCTCGGCCTGTGCCGGCCGCCACACGAACCAGCCGCCGATCGGTCCGCGAAGTTCGATCTGGTCACCGACGCGGGCCTCGCCGATGAGATACGACGACACTTCGCCGTCGCTGACGAACTGGACAGTCAGCTCGACGAGCTCACCGTCCGGGGCGGATGCGATCGAGTAGGAGCGCTCGGCAACGTAGCCGTCGGGCGCCGTCAGCCGCACATCGACGTGCTGGCCGGCGAGATGGCCGGGCCAGCCCGCTACCTTCAACACCAGGGTGCGGGCCGTTGCCGTCTCGTCGCGGATGTCGACCACGTCCGCGACGAGCCAGCTCAGTCGCCCCAGTACCGCTGCTCGCGCCACGGATCGCCGTATCGGTGGTAACCGAGAGACTCCCAAAAGCCCGGTTCGTCCTCGTCGAGCAGCCTGAGGTCGCGTACCCATTTCGCCGATTTCCACAAGTACAGGTGCGGGACGAGCAGGCGAGCCGGGCCGCCGTGCTCACCGGCAACGGGGCCGCCGTCGTATGTATCGACGATCCAGGCTCGGCCCCCGCGCAGGTCGGCGAGTGGAATGTCCGTCGTGTATCCCCCGTACGAGGACGCCAGGACGTACTGCGCGGACCCGGTGTCGACGTCGGCCAGGAGTGTGTCGAGGCTTACCCCACCCCAGCGCGTCCCGAGCTTCGACCACTTGGTCACGCAGTGCAGGTCCTGAGTCAGCGACTCGTGCCCAATGGCCTGGAAGTCGGTCCAGGTCCAGCTTCGGAGCGGTCCGGCCACCGTCGAGATCGTCAGCCGCCAGTCGTCGAGCGACACCCGTGGAGTGGGTCCCGCGGACAGAACCGGGAAATCGGTGACGAGATACTGACCCGGCGGAAGCGCCGCATCAGGGCGCCCGCGGCCGCGAAAGCCCCTCGTGACGAGTCCCATGCCGAGACCTCCTCCGCGTTCGACGACCACTGAAGCACATTCAGGTCTGACCTCGTAACGCGACGTGGACCGCAACCCGGACCGCTAGCCCGGCTCAGCGGACGCTCCCTGCTAGAAATGCGTGATGACCGGCGACCGATCAGATGCGCCCGGCCCTGGGGCCGGCGCGAGTGCGAGAGCTCGCGCACTCGGCGTGCCTTTCGGCGGTGAACCGGGTCGCTGGAACCTGATCACCGATGTCCCGGGCGTCGAGGTCGGATTCGTCACGCTGATCGAAGGCGAAGGCGCGTCGTCCGGAGGGGCCGGTCCGGTTCGGACCGGTGTGACCGCGGTGCTGCCGCGCGGCCGCGCCGACGCGACCTTGCCGTGTGCGGCCGCCATCCATTCGCTCAACGGGAACGGCGAGATGACCGGCGCGCACTGGGTCACCGAAACTGGTGCCGTTCATACACCGATAGCGATCTCCAATTCGCATGCGATCGGCGCCTGCCACCGCGGGATCGTCGAGTGGATGCTGGAGTCGCATCCGGAGATCTCGGATGCGTGGATCCTCCCGGTTGCGGCCGAGACTTTCGACGGCTATCTGAACGACATCAACGGCCGGCACGTGACGGTCGAGCACGTGGTAGGTGCCCTGAATTCGGCCCGGTCCGGTCCCTTCGTTCTGGGAAGCGTCGGTGGTGGGACCGGGATGAACTGCTACCAGTTCAAAGGCGGTACCGGCTCGGCCTCGCGAACCGTCCGGTACGCCGGCTCGAGCTACACCGTCGGGGTGCTGCTCCAGGCCAATTTCGGCGCGAGGAGCGAGCTCGTCATCGCGGGCGTCCCGGTGGGAGCGCACCTGCTCGACGACAACCCGCTCGTGGAGGAGTCCTGGCACCTGCCGCCGGGCGGCGGGTCGGTGATAGCAATCGTGGCTACTGACGCCCCGATGCTGCCCGGACAGTGCGCCGCGCTCGCCCGCCGCGTCCCACTCGGGTTGGCACGCACCGGCACGTCCGGGTCGCATTTCTCCGGCGATCTGTTTCTGGCCTTCTCGGTGGCGAACCGTGGAGCGCTGCGCGCGGTCGTCCCGCACGGCGAGCCGGATTCGGACGGCCTCGACCATCTGTCCTTCGTCGAATGGGGTCGCATCGACCCGTTCTACACAGCAGTCGTCGAAGCGGTGGAAGAGGCGACCGTGGACGCGCTGGTCTGCAACGAGACGATGATCGGGCGCGACGGACATCGATCACCGGCACTTCCCCGCGACCGCCTGGTCGATCTGCTCGCCTCGGCCGGTCGGCTCGAGACCCGGTAGCCCAGTGGCCGCGAGCAAAACACGCTTGACCTTCCTCCTGCTCGGGTTGGTGGTGGCGCTCGCCGTTGTCATCCGTCTGCCGCTCTTCCATCTCCCCCTCGATCCTGACGAAGGCGGGTACGCCTACATCGCGTCACGGTGGGCCGCCGGAGCTCAGCTCTACTCGGCAGGAGCTTGGGTCGACCGGCCGCAGGGTCTGATGCTCGTCTTCCGTCTCGTTTCGGACCTCTCGTACACAGCGACCGCGGTGCGCATCGGAGCCATGGTGGCCGGCTCCGTGCTTGCGCTCGGAGCAGCCGCGGCCGCATGGGCCGTCGCGGGGCGACGCGCCGCCGTCATCGCAGGAGTTCTCACGGCGGTCATCGGTGCCGGTGCATTCATCCAGGGATACGAGTTCAACGGCGAGCTGATCGCCTCGGCTGTCGGAGTTCTTGGTGTCGCAGTCGCGTTCTGGTGGCGCCGAGGCAGCCTCGGCACGGCGTGGCTCGTTCTCGCCGGCGCGTTGTGCGCATCCGCGGTCCTCGTGAAGCAGTCCGCCCTGGACCCACTCGTAGTTCTGGCCCTAGTCGTCGCTACCGAGAGCGTGCGGCGGCGTAGCCAACCCGGTCGCCAGACACGGAGTTGGCCCGCGGTAGTCGCAGCGGGTGCGGGCGCCATGCTGCCGCTCGGTGCCGCTCTGATCGACGCCGCGACCACCGGCTGGTCACGCTGGTGGAACGCCGTTGTCTCGTTCCAGTCCGGGGTCGCCGGGAGTGTGGGGCTCGCGACTCGAATCCGTCAGCAAGGTCTGACGCTGCTCGACGTACTGCCCGATCTGTTGGGCGTCGCGATTGTCGCGGCAATCGGAGTCGTCGCGCTCAGGCGATCGGCACGCGCCGGACGGGCGACCGGCACAACGAGCGAACCACCCGGCATACTGCCAGTTCCGGACTGGCCGCTGCTGATCTGGCCCGTCGTGGCGGTGGTCGAAGTCCTTGCCGGGCCGTTCGCGCACCGCCATTACTGGGTTCAGGCAGTGGCGCCGCTCGCGGTCCTGGGTGGTGTCGCGATCGCTCGCCGCCCGATGAAGGTCGCGGTGGCGTTGACCGCCCTCGCTCTCGCCGTCCCACTCGGGACGCAGGCGTTCCTCGCAACGCAGTCTCCGAGGACCCGAGCCGTGGCCGTCGTCAACGATCCTCGACTCGTCGAGAACATCCAGGTGTCCGCCTGGCTGCGCGAACACACCAAGCCCGGCGACTCGGTCTACGCCTTCGTCGCATCGGCGGATCTCTACTTGCTGGCGGGCAGACGGACCACATATCCGTATTTGTGGTACGCGAATGTGCAGGGCCTGCCGGACGCTCACCAGCGATTGAGCGCCATGCTCGACGGTCCCGGTGCGCCGATGTGGGTCGTTCTGTACCAGGACCCGTCTGTCGTCGACCCGTCCGGGTCCATACAGCGAATTCTGGACCGGCGCTATACCGAAGTCGCCACGATCGACGGGGTTCCCGTGCTCAAGTTGTCCGACGCCACGGCGGTCTCGGCTTCCGGTCCTCTGGTTGGAACCAGCATGAGCAACGTGAGGTACACCAACACCATCGCCTCGTCGGCCAGGTAGCGGATGTACCACGGTTGCAGGGCCAGCGGCATCGGGTGAGGCGGGTACGGGTCGATCAGGAGCATGACCGCAAGCGCTGCGCCGGCAACCACTACCGAGCGCAGGAGTCGGCGGTCGCGCACTAACAGTCCGATGGCTGGGATCAACCAGACGCCGTGGTGGAGCCACGAGACCGGTGAGATCAAGACGGAGGTCAACCCGACCAGAGTGACGGCCGCGAGACCCTGCCCGTGGCGATGGGCCGTACCCGCCCGGACCAGGCCGATCAGCGCGACGGCTGCGACGGCTACGAACCAGGCTGTTTGACCCGACGCACCGAGCGCACGATGGAATGTCCCCCACAGGGACTGGTTAGCGGTCCCGAGCACTGCTCCGAGTCGTTGAAAATGGAGCCCGGTCCCACTGAAGAAATATCTCCACGAGTCGGCGGGGAACGCAAGTGCGCCCACCAGCCACGCGGCGAGCATCGTGAGGGTGGCAGTCATCGCCGCGCGCCACTGCTTGGTCAGGACGAAGTGCAGGATGAACAGTGCCGGCGTCAATTTGATCGCGGCGGCGAGCCCGACCAACACGCCGCGCGGCCAACGCGTCGTCCTCGGTGCCACGTCGAGAACGCACGCGAGGACCAGAAAAGCGCCGATCTGGCCGAGGCCGAGGTGCAGGCCGACGGGGACGGTGAGCATGAACACTGCGGTGACCGCAGCTACGCAGACCAGCCGGATGCCGTCGGATCGCACGCGGTCGAACGCGGATGCGAACGAGATCCGAACGAGCACGAACAGCGCGAGCACAGTCGCGATCGTCCAGAGAACCAGGTCAATTCCGATCGGCGCCACGGCGAGCGGAATCATCACGAGCGCGGCAAACGGCGGGTAGGTGAATCCGAGATGAAAGTTCGCGCGGTCGAGAAATGCTTCGTCGTAGAGGCCATATCCATGCATCGCCGATACGCCGGCGGCGCGAAAGACTTGAAGGTCAACCGGCCTGATCAGCCCGAAGTGGCCAAGAGGCAACGGTAGATAGGCCAGCACCAGCAATCCTGCGGCTACGAGTACGCACAGCGCGACCGGCCAAGACAACCACGGCTTGACCCGCCGTACGATCGGCGCCGAGCTCAGATCTACGTGCATCGCCGGCCACGATAGGTCGGGGCAGGTCAGCCGAGGGTAAGCGGTCAGCTGACGAGATCGACGTCACGGAACAAGCGATTCCAGCGGCACGTCCACGTCGGCGAGGCGAGTCGGGTCAATAGCGTGGCCCGAGCGAATCAGGGCCTGGATCTGGTCCGTGACATCCCACACATTGACGTTCATCCCGGCGAGAAGTCTCTGCTCCTTCGTCCAGAACGCGATGAATTCCCGACTCTCGATGTCGCCTCGCACGACGACCTCGTCGTAGTCGCCAGGACCGGCGAGCCCTGCGTACTCCATGCCGAGGTCGTACTGGTCACTGAAGAAATAGGGCACGCGATCGTGTGTTGCTTCCTGGCCGAGCATGCCACGCGCCGCAACCGGACCGCCGTCGAGCGCATTCGCCCAGTGCTCGACGCGCACCGCGCGGCCCAGTACCGGGTTGAACGATCGCGCGACGTCGCCGGCGGCGAAGACGTCCGGGTGGGACGTTCTCAGCGACGCGTCGGTGAGGATGCCGTTGTCCACCTCGAGTCCCGCTGCCTGTGCCAACTCGACCGCGGGTGAGATGCCGACCCCGACGATCACCACGTCAGCGTCCAACTGAGCACCGGACGACGTCGTCACGCCGGACACCCGCCCGGCCGAGCCGCTGAACGCCGAAACGCCGTCGCCCAACCGGAACTTGACTCCGTGATCGCGGTGCAACGCGCCGAAGACCTCGCCCATCTGCGGACCGAGGACACGGTTCAACGGCACCGGTTCGGGCTCGACGACGGTCACTTCGTTTCCGTACGTCCTGGCCGCTGCCGCTGTCTCGAGACCGATCCATCCAGCCCCGACAACCGTGACCGACCGGCCGCCTCCGGCGAGCGCATCGCGCAATTTCTGGGCGTCTGGGATGCGACGCAGGTAGTGAATGCCCGCCAGGTCGGCGCCGGGCACGGTCAGCGTCCTGACCCGCGAGCCGGTTGCGAGCAACAACTTGTCGAAGGGCACGCGCTGGCCGCCCGCGACGACGAAGCGCGAATCGAGATCGACAGACGTCACGCTGAGCCCGGTTCTGAGGTCGACCTCGTTGTCGCGGTACCAGGCTTCGTCGTGGACGAACACATCGTCCAGGTCGCTCGTCCCGAGCAGATAACTCTTGGACAGCGGCGGCCGCTCGTAGGGTGCGAACGGCTCGTCTGATATCGCTGTGATCTGTCCGCGGTATCCCTCGGCTCGTAGCGTTTCGACGGCCTTTCCCGCGGCAAGTCCGCCACCGACGACGACCATCCCCGCCGACCTTTCGGAGCCAACTGCGCCCGAGTCGGTCATGACGGCCGAAACCGGAGTGCGGACCACACGGCGTCGATCGAGATCTGCCTGACTGGTCGTACCGCTTGCCCGGCGAGCGCCTCGCACAGCAGATCTCGGTTGAGATCTGTCCCCAGCTGCCCGGCCTTCGGATATGCCAGCCATGAGAGCCGGTCGTCCCGGGCAGCTGCGACAGCGGCGCGAGCAGCCGTGCCGTCCAGATCGCTGCGGCGGTGAACGAAAGCGATGACCGCGTCTGCATCGAGCGCATCGCTCGATGCGGCCACGCGCGAGTGTGAACCCGACACTTCCCGGTCCGCCCGCGCTCCACGCACGGCCGAGACGATGTCAGCAGGGCCGTCGAGCAGCGCAAGGCTCTGTTCAGGCCGAATCTGAAGCTTTGCGACGAGTTCCATGAGGTCACCGTATCCGTCACTGAGTGATACGAGGCCTGCGCCAAGTCGGGCTGGTCGGTGACCGTACGTCCGGCTGAAGTCCCGGCTAGCTCTGCGCGGCTCCGCTCGCCAGAGCCACGCCGAATGCCACGTAGAAGACTGCGGTGCCGGCGAGCCACCGTGGCCCCACCGTGCGCAGCCGCAGCCCGATCAGCAGGTAGAGCGTGGCCGCCACTGTCGTTGCCGCCGCCGCGATCACGGCCGGCCCGAACCGCCAGGAAGTGAAGAAGATGCCGATCGCGGCGGCGGCAACGACAGTGGCGGCCACGCTCTACCTGCT
>Ga0075017_100002649_pt1 | contig 11224 bp, 9 predicted proteins | sample AleBraG_ABR_2012_FD_71475 | JGI IMG/M metagenome (GOLD analysis project Ga0075017, IMG submission 71475) | Freshwater sediment microbial communities in response to fracking from Pennsylvania, USA - Alex Branch Run_MetaG_ABR_2012 | ecosystem: Environmental > Aquatic > Freshwater > Creek >...
CCTAAGCAAGGTCGTAGCGATCGAGGTTCATTACTTTATTCCATGCAGCCGCGAAATCCTTCACAAACGCCTCCTTGGAGTCGTTACATGCATAGACTTCTGCGATTGCGCGGAGTTGAGAGTTCGAACCAAACACGAGATCGACGCGCGTGGCGGTCCACTTGGTTTTGCCCGTCGCGCGATCGCGTCCCTCATACACGCCTTCGGTATTGGAGGGCTCCCACTTTGTATTCATGTCCAGCAGGTTGACGAAGAAATCATTCGTCAGCGTCTCGGGCCGGGTGGTGAAGACGCCGTGTTTGGCCTGCCGGAAGTTCGCATTGAGGGCGCGCATGCCGCCGATGAGAACGGTCAGCTCGGGAGCAGTCAGGGTCAGCAACTGCGCCCGATCGACGAGCATTTCTTCCGCCGACAGGACTTGCCCGCTGCGGAGATAGTTGCGGAAGCCGTCGGCGACTGGCTCCATCACGGCGAATGAGTGCACGTCGGTCTGTTCCTGAGAAGCATCCGTGCGTCCCGGCGAGAAGGGAATCTTCACGTCGTGCCCGGCCTTCTTCGCAGCCTCTTCAACCGCCGCATTGCCACCCAGAACGATCAGGTCCGCCAGCGAGACCTTCTTGCCTTTGTTTCCGTTAACCTGCGCGCCGTTGAATTCCTTCTGGATCGCCTCCAGCTTCTGCAAGACTTTCGCGAGTTCAGCCGGCTGGTTCACTTCCCAGTCTTTTTGCGGTGCGAGGCGAATGCGTGCGCCATTTGCCCCTCCGCGTTTGTCGGAGCCGCGGAACGATGCCGCCGCCGCCCAGGCCGTCGTGACCAGTTGAGAGATCGACAGTCCGGACGCGAGGATCTTCTTCTTCAGAGCAGCGACGTCCTTCTCGTCGAGCAATTTGTGATCGACGGCAGGAACCGGGTCTTGCCACACTAGAACCTCTTTTGGAACGAGCGGGCCAAGATAGCGTGTGATCGGCCCCATGTCGCGGTGCGTCAGCTTGAACCACGCCCGGGCAAACGCATCGGCGAACTGATCCGGATGCTCATAGAAGCGCCGCGAGATCTTTTCGTACGCGGGATCGAAGCGCAAGGCAAGGTCCGTGGTCAGCATGGAGGGCGCATGTCGCTTGGAGGGATCGTGCGGGTCCGGCACCGTTGCGGCGCCAGCTCCATTTTTCGGCGTCCACTGATGCGCGCCGGCCGGACTCTTCGTCAATTCCCATTCGTAGTTGAACAGGTTTGCGAAGAAGTTGTTACTCCACTTCGTCGGCGTTGTGGTCCAAATCACTTCCAGGCCACTACCGATGGTGTCGTCACCGAAGCCTTTGCCAAATTTGTTCTTCCATCCGAGGCCTTGGTCCTGAATGTCGGCGCCCTCTGGTTCGGCGCCCACATAATCAGCAGGAACGGCGGCGCCGTGAGTTTTGCCGAAGGTGTGACCGCCGGCAATGAGGGCAACCGTTTCCTCGTCATTCATTGCCATACGGGCGAAGGTCTCGCGGATGTCCCGCGCCGCAGCGATGGGATCCGGCTTTCCATTCGGTCCCTCCGGATTCACATAGATCAGGCCCATCTGAACCGCGCCCAGTGGATTCTCCAGATCACGATCGCCGCTGTAGCGCTCGTCCGCCAGCCACTTGCCTTCCGGTCCCCAATAGATGTCCTCTTCGGGCTCCCAGACGTCCGCGCGCCCGCCGCCGAAACCGAAGGTCTTGAACCCCATCGACTCCAGTGCGACGTTGCCCGTGAGAATCATGAGGTCGGCCCAAGAGATTTTCTTCCCATACTTTTGTTTGATCGGCCACAGCAGGCGGCGCGCTTTGTCGAGGTTTACATTGTCGGGCCAGCTGTTGAGCGGCGCGAAGCGCTGCTGGCCGGATCCGGCACCGCCGCGGCCATCGCCGATGCGGTAGGTGCCCGCACTGTGCCATGCCATGCGGATGAAGAGCGGTCCATAGTGGCCAAAGTCGGCCGGCCACCAGGCTTGCGAGTCCGTCATCAAGGCATGCAGGTCTTTGATCACGGCATGCAGGTCGAGCGTCTTGAACTCTTCCGCGTAATTAAATTCCTTGCCCATCGGATCGGACTTCGGGGAGTGCTGATGCAGGATCTGCACATCCACCTGATTCGGCCACCAGTCGGCATTCCGCATTGATTTGCGGGCGCCGTGCGCTACCGGGCATTTGGATTCGGTTGAGGCGTTTTGTTCCTTTTTTTCGGGGACAACGGTCCCTGATGAAGCAGCAATTGTATTTTCCATTGTTTTATCTTCCTTCGAATTAATGAATATTGCGTGAAACTACTTTTTGGCGCTGCACTGGCGGCAGAGGCCGAACACCTCAACCATGGGCTGCGTCAGATCAAAACCATGCGGAACGTGCGGAGACAAGCGTTTGAAATCGATGAACTCACCTTCGATATCTTGTACCGATTTGCAGCGCGAGCAAACCAGGTGATGATGCGGCTTCAGATTGCCGTCCACCAGCAAGGTGGACGCGTGCGGTGAGACCTCGCGCAGAAGGCCCCGCTCCACGAAGAGACGGAGATTGTTGTAAACCGTGGCCAGAGAAATGGATGGTATGCGGCGGCGCACCGCGGCGTAAATATCTTCCGGGGAATAGTGTCCGTCGGAAGCGATGACGGCTTCAAAAACGACTTGGCGCTGATGAGTGACCGCCAGACCGTGCTTCTCAGCCAGTCCACGGAACTGGTCATGGGAGAGGCGCATAATTATTGAATAAGAATCAGTATAAAACGATAGAGAGCCGTGTCAACCGTTTTCTTCCTGGGACCTCCGCAGTCGTGCGGTCGGATCGGGAGTGCCCGCGGATTAACAGGTCCAGTCTCGATTGAACTCAGGCAGCAGTGATTTTCCCTGTCTGCGGCAATCGGAGGATGGACAGGCCGCATATAATGCGGCCCATGCTTCCAAAGCTCACCCTTGCTGTGGCGCTCTTACTGGCGTGGGTATCTGCCACAGCCCAGAACCTCAGCCCGGCGCAGACAGGCAGAATCGACGAAGTATTCAGTCAGTACAACAAGCCGGACTCTCCGGGCTGCGCTCTGGGTGTGTACCGCAACGGCGGCATCGCATATGCACGTGGCTACGGGATGGCGAGCCTGGAACTTGGCGTCCCGATCAAGGCACAGACCGTTTTCGACATCGGCTCGACCTCGAAACAGTTCACGGCATTTTCCATTCTCCTGTTGCAGCAGGAGGGCAAGCTCTCAGTCAACGATGACGTCCGCAAGTTCGTTCCGGAAGTGCCGGACTATGGCAAGGTGATCACCTTGCATCACTTGATGACGCACACCAGCGGCATCCGTGACTACGCGGGTTTGTTCGATTTGGCGGGGGTTCCGGAGCAGAACCTGACGACCGATCAGGATGCCGTCGATTTGATCGTCCGCCAGAAAGCGCTGAACTTTCCTCCTGGGGAAGAGTGGGACTACAGCAACTCGGGATTCTTTCTGCTGTCGCAGGTGGTGAAGCGAGTCACCGGCCAAACTCTTCGTGATTTCGACCAGAAGAACATTTTCACGCCACTGGGAATGAGCAGCACGCAAATCTACAACGACCACACCTTGATCATCCCCCACCGCGCTACAGGTTACAGCCGAGACAAGGAGCGCAAGTCCTTTGGGGTGGAGATGTCGAACTTCGAGCAGACAGGCGATGGCTCGGTACAAACCACGGTCGAAGATTTACAGCGCTGGGACGAGAATTTCTACACGGCAAAGCTGGGCGGGACGCAACTGATTCAGCAGATGCAAGCGGTCGGCAAGCTGAATAACGGGGAAGCGCATGGCTACGCAGGCGGTTTGATGATTGAGAAATATCGCGGGCAGCCAACCGTCAGCCACAGCGGCGCCTGGGCTGGCTACCGCGCTCAGTTATTGCGTTTCCCGCGACAGCACACCTCCGTCGCGGTTCTTTGCAACATGGCGCAGGCTGTCCCTTCGGCGTACGCCCACAGTGTTGCTGATGTGGTGCTTGCCGATGTTTTGGAACCCCGCGCGCCTTTGGGCGCCGAAGCGCAAGAGAAGTCGAGTGCAGTTCCATCCGGCGTGCTGCAAACTTATGCCGGTGTGTACAGGAGCGAAAAAGGAGAGTACCACCGGGTAGAGTTTAAAGATGGGAAACTGTGGCTGGCGAATTGGGGTGTCGAGCTGATCCCGCAGTCATCGACCGTTTTCGGCGTCAAGGGGGTGGATGGTACGGTGACCTTCTCAGACAAGAAGTTGGTGCTCGCGCTCGATGCCGACAAGCCGCAGACTTTGGAATGGGTGCCTGTGAGGCCCGCAAAAAATTTAGCGCAATTCGCCGGCGACTATTACAGCGCTGAGCTCGATGCGACTTGGGAGTTGCGTGTGGAGGAAGGTCAGCTCAAAGTGCGAGTAAGGCACAGTGCAGCGCCTGCCACCGAACTCCGGTCGATCGGCGAGAATCTCTTCCTGACGGAGGGCGGCTCGCTGCAATTCGAAAAACGATCCGGCGAACGGAGGCGAGCTCTGCTTTCGGTGGACCGCATTCGGAATGTTGAGTTCGTGCAAGTGAACTGAGCAGGCATTTCCGCTGGCCGCAGGCCGCTGGCGCACGCAAGCGACAAAAGTGGAGCTGGCGATTGCCAATAGAAATCAGGAATCCGAAAACTCTGACCGATCCCGCCAAAGGCCAACTCTCCCGCGCCCTGCGGTTTAAAGATCTGTTCTTCCTTGTCGTTGGAACCGTGATTGGATCGGGCATTTTTCTGGTGCCGGGAGGAGTGCTGCGCTCGGTGGGCAATTCGGTCCCGCTGGCCGTCGCGGCGTGGGTTGTGGGCGGAGTGCTGTCGCTAATGGGTGCGCTGACCTACGGCGAACTCAGCGCGATGATGCCCAGGGCCGGAGGCCTTTACGTTTTTATCCGTGATTGCTTCGGCCGGCTGCCGGCATTTCTGTTCGGCTGGACGCTGTTCTTCGTCATCAGCTCCGGCTCCGTCGCCGCATTGGCTGCGGCATTTAGCAATTATCTCGCCGAGTTCTTTCCGCTGGGAGTTGTGGCGGCCAAGGCGATTTCTGTTCTGATGATTGTAGTCATCGGTGTCGTCAATGTACGTGGAACCCGGGCCAGCGCCAACCTGCAAAACGTGACCACTACGATCAAGGCGTCCGCGCTGGTGATCATGGGAGCGGCGCTGCTGTGGTTTGGCAAGGCGCCGGTGTTGCACCCGGCTGCGCATCAAGACCTGAGCGTCGGCGCTTACGCCTCCGGTTTTGGACTGGCAATGATCAGCGTACTCTGGGCTTACGAAGGCTGGCACTACGTCACGTTCAGCGCAGGAGAGGCGATCAACCCGCAGCGCGATTTTCCCCTCGCGCTGCTGACCGCGTCCGCCGCTTTGATCGCCCTCTATGTCTTCGTCAACTTCGGATACATGGCGGCGCTCGGTGTGGAAGGCGTCGCCAACTCGAACCGGGTGGCGGCAACCGCAGTGTCCCTGCTGAGCCCGATTGCGGCGAAGTTCGTAGCGCTGACGATCCTGATCTCGGTATTCAGCGCTTCCAATTCCGTGGTGCTGACTTCTTCGCGTGTGTATTACGCGATGGCCAGGGACGGCTTGTTTTTCGAGCGGCTGGCAAGAATCCACCCGAGGTTTAAGACGCCCGCGTTTTCCGTAATCGCCACCACGATTTGGGCGGCAATTCTCGCGGCTTCGGGCAAATTCGAACAGCTACTCACCTATGTGATTTTTGTGGGATGGATTTTCTATGCCCTGGGGGCGGCGAGCGTGTTCGTGTACCGCATCCAGAGGCCGGACGAGAAACGTCCGTACAAAGTCCCCGGCTACCCGTGGACGCCGGCGATTTTTATTTTGGCGGGAATTGCTATGACCGCGAATACGATCGTGACTCAACCGGTTCGCGCTGCCGTGGGACTGGGTATTGTGCTGGCGGGTGCGCCAGCCTATTTTATCTGGCGAATGCGCAGCAATTCAGAACCCGAAACCGCCCCGCAAGATCCTCAAACCGAGTTCTCGGCTGGTGGGTGAAGATGCAGGGCTACCCGCCTTTGTGTTCGAAAGGTGGGGCAGCCCGTTCCAAGGCAAGTGAATTTTGACTATACGAAAACTTCGCCGGGAAGCGCAGTCAGCGTACGTGAAGCCAGAGTATTCTGCACCACGCGTCTGGGCTGACCGTCGGACCCGTCGATCTGTTTCCGTTCGATGCGCAGTTTCAGCGTGCGCTCGATCTGCCGCAGTTCCATCACTTCCGCGCCCGCAGCCAGAGTGGTGGCGCGGCCTTGCAATCCGGCTCGTCCGGTGCGGCCGATGCGGTGAATGAAATCTTCCGCCATTTTGGGCACGTCATAGTTGATGACGTGGGCAATGTCGTCTACGTGTAAGCCACGCGAGGCGATATCGGTTGCCACCAGCACCTGGTAGCGGCCTTCCTGAAATCCGCTCAGAGCGCTGTTGCGCTGCGACTGCGAGCGGTTTCCGTGAATCATGGCCGCCGAGAATCCGTCCCGCTCAAGTTCCTTCGCCAGACGTTCCGCGCCCCGCTTGGTGCGGGCGAAGACTAATGTCTGACCAGGCTGGGCGTAGAGCAATTGCCGCAGCGTGTCCATTTTTTCCATGGGCCGCACTTCGTACGCAAAGAGTTCCACACTCTCGGCCGGCTTGAGCACTGAGCCGAGCGCTACCCGCACTGGCTCGCGCATGTATTCATGCACCAGGCTGGCAACGGATTGTTCCAGCGTCGCCGAGAAACAAAGCGTCTGCCGGCGAGTTGGCAATACGGCTACAATGCGTCGGATCGCGGGCAGAAACCCCATGTCGAGCATGCGGTCGGCTTCATCGAGCACCAGCATTTTGATCTGGCGAAGATCCGCCAGGCGGCGGTCGACTAGATCCTGTAACCGTCCGGGTGTGGCAATGATGAGCGGCGATCCCGCGCGCAGACTTTGAATCTGAGCCTTCTCCGACACGCCACCGATGATCAACGCCGCCTTCGGCATGTTTCTGCCGCACAGCTGCTGATATTGCTCATGAACCTGCATCGCCAGTTCGCGCGTGGGCAACAGGACCAGCACGGCGGTTTGGCGCGAGGGTTCACGCTGCAGCATCTCGAGGATGGGGATCACAAAAGCCAGCGTCTTGCCGGTCCCCGTCTGGGCCGTACCGATTACGTCTTTGCCTTCCAGCGCGGGAGGAATGGCTCGCTCCTGGATGGGGGTTAAGGTTGTGAATTGAGCTGCCGCCAGCTTCTGCTGCAGAGCAGCGGATAGGGGCAGTTCTGTAAATGTCGTCATTCGATGTGTTTCTTTCTGGAGGGGCCTGGATACACTCAGACACTCGTCGGAAGTTCCTTGCCGCTCGCATTCAATTTTGGATTCGGCGCTGAATAAAACGGCGGGCAGGAAAGGCGGAGATAAAACTGGTTCAATCGAGGAACCACCGCGAAAACAAGCAAACCGTGCAAAAGCGTCAAAAACAGTATAGCAGAGAACTGTCGCAAAGCCGGTGCATCGCAGTTACGGAGGTCACGATTGTTTACTTTCGCGGTGCAATAGGTGAGAAGCTTGTCGAGAGTCAGGCCCAGGAAGAGGCAGACAGATGAACCGGGAACTCCGTTCCTTCCGCAGGCGTTCCCTCGCCGTATTCGCCTCCGTCGTTCACTGGTTTGGAAGTCGCTCCCGCGAGTTGCGTCCGCGCAGCGGAGACTTGGGTTCGCTTAGGATTTGTCCCTCTTGCGGGTTGATCACGGCCAGGCACAGGAACCGTTGCCTGGAGTGCGGCAAAGCATTGAAACCAGCCTAGCGGGACGCTTCGGTGCGGAACTTGCGGGCTGCGGTGCGGCACTCCTGCAGCGTGAAACGGCGCACAATCCTGTCGGAAGAGTCTACTTCAGCAACTTCTCCGCCCCGCTCGGATTTTTCCAGAGAGGCTGACGCTTCTTCCAGTGTGGGATAACTCTTGCCGTCTACCGCATGGCCGTCTCTGTGAATCTGGAAAAACAACGTAAGACTCCTCGAAATCTGCGTGCTAGGTGAGGTGGAGCAAGTTGTGGATACCGCGTCTGGTAGCTGCCTTCAGGATGCGAAAGGTGGCGTGCCCCAGTCCTTCTGGTGGCCCGGCTTTCGCGGCGTCCACGCTTCGAGCCAGATGCGTCTTTGCGGAGGGATGCCCCGTGGTGAAGGTACATTTCTCTCTTGGTTTCGCACGACAGGCCGGGCAGCGCACCGACAATATTTGTCTGTGCGAGAGAGGCTTCAGAAAGCACCGCGACTGCTGGACTTCAAAGCATCCATGCGCAGCTGGGAAGCATGCATTTCACTGACGTGCTGGTTGATGGATGCCGCCGCCTGCGTGCGGCGGTTGCCCTTGGTGTGATCGAACTCCAGAGTGTTGACAGTGTGTTGGCAGGCAACGCACTTGAACGTGATGCCGCCGTTCATCGGTTTAGTCGTGTAGTAGCGCACAACTCATTGTAGTCTGCGTGCGGGAATCAGCTTGGGACAAGAGGTGTTGGCCCTTCGATTGACGTCGCACCTGCTGACGGCGGAAGCTACCCGATTCTCCGTTGAGAGTTGACCAGGACGGGCACGAGCTCAGGCGCGCAGCGAGCCGTGCGAATGGTATCGCAGGCGTCTTCGGCGGTGAATCGGCCCATCAGCAACGCCAGTTTGCGGTTGGCTGTGAACTGAATGGGAAGACGGTCGATTCGCTGAACGTACTGCGAGAAGCGAATGCCGCTGCGGTTCACTTTCACGAGGAACTTTGTATTCATAGCTTGCTCTCCTGACGCCAAGGTGGCCTTTCTCCTAGGGATCTGCTTTGCTGAGGCAGCCCTAGCTCTTCCGTAGCTGATTCTTCAGACCCACGAGAATCGCAACCGGAAGGTGCAGGGTTCGAATGGTCGGGTCGTTTTCACTGACGGCGCGAACGACTACGCAGTCGCCTTCGCTAAAAGGTTCGGACACGATCTCGAAGCGCTCGCCGTACATGTGAATATGCTTCGATGTCACGTAACCCAGATGTTTGATCTGTGCGCAGCTTTCTGCAACGAGCCGTGTGCTGGCCTCGGCCTGGAGCGCGCCCGCTGGGGCGGATTGCATAGGCAGCATGGGGCGCCTCAATTGAGATAGGTGTCGCAGCTAAGTGGTAAGAGCCTCAGATGAACTGACTTAGCTCAGAGAATCTGACAGAAGAGAGTATTTACTCGTCTGTTAACACTATCGCACAGACCGGCAATAATAGCGAATGTTGTGCGCTTGGTCACAATTCGCGGCAAGAAGCGTAGACTGATGTTGGTGACTGAAAACACAAACCAAGCCGACGCTCTTATTGACGAGCTTCTGAGTATGAACCGGACGGAAAACGTGTTCGAGGCCCTAACTCCGAGCGCGCCGGAGGCTGAGCAACGCCAAGCCAAGAGAAAGAAAATCCGCCAGGAACTGGTGGCAGCTCTCTCCGTCCGTTGCCGCTAGCAGATTCATTTCTAAGCACTTGAGCCAATCCCTCAGCATTTGCTCCGAGGAGCAGGGTGCATCTGTGGACTGTCCGACATCCATCGTTGTCAAGCAAATACCTTCACCCCGCAGTGCCCATCGCCGCTCCCTCGACACGATCCTCGCCGTACCTCGCTGGATTTACCTTTCGGGATACGAGTGTGATTTCAATCACATCCTTGTGTGATTCACCACGTCGCAGTCTCGCGTAGGCCTCGGTAGTATCACGCCCATCTGATTCAAGACTAGAGGCTCCAAGCACTTGATCTGATTATCAGGAGGCGATGCCAATGCGCGAGCGCAGCCCTATGCGCGCGGATGGTCGAGCCGCCAGACAGGATGCTGGAGAAAAGGAGATTCCAGATGAAGAAAGTAGCAGTTTTCCTGTTCATATCGGTCCCTGTCCTGGTCCTGGCGTTTTTCGGAGCAGTAGATCCTCCTAAAGTTGCGGCGGTCCCGAGCTATGCCCGGCAGACGGGCCTAGCCTGCAGTGGTTGCCACTACAATCCTCCCGAACTGAACCCTGCGGGAAGGAGGTTTAAGCTGACTGGTTATGTTGACCGGGCCGACGAGACCAAGATCGTAAAATCCGAGGGAAACAAGAAAAACTCCGCGCTCGATTTGCTCGGTACCCTGCCGCTGTCCGTCATGTTCGAGACCTCATTTACCTCCACCAAGTCGCCGATTCCGACCACGCAGAATGGCAACTTCGAACTTCCGCAGGATTTTTCTCTGTTTCTTTCCGGGGCGTGGACCAGCCACATCGGCAGCTTTCTGCAAGTGACCTACGACACCCAGGACGACCACTTCACCAGCGACAACACGGACGTCCGTTATGCCAATACCACGAAGTGGGGCGGCAAGGACTTTGTTTACGGCATTGACCTCAACAACAATCCGACGGTTGAGGATCTTTGGAACAGCACCCCGGCATGGGGTCTCCCGTGGGTGGTCAGCGATTTCGCGCCGACTCCGAACGCGGCTCCGCTCATTCAGGGAGGCTTGGCGCAAGACGTCGCCGGATTGGGCGCCTTCGCCATGTGGAACAACCATTTGTACGTCGACGCCACCATGTATCGCTCCCAGCACGTGGGCGGGCCTCAGCCCAATCCGGGAGTCGGTGCCGGCATCAACATCCACGGGGTTGCACCCTACTGGCGCGTTGCCTGGCAGCAGTTGACTGCCAAGACACAGTATGAGGTCGGAGCCTATGGCATCCACGTGCGGTCGACTCCCAACCAGATCGTAAATGCCAACAACGTGGCCGGCCCTGAGGACTCCTACACGGACTTCGCCTTCGATACGCAGATCGATCAGACGCTGTTCCGCAAAGACGTGCTCTCGTTCCGCGCGACCTATATTCGCGAGAATGCCGATTTGTTGGCCAGCGTCGCCCAAGGCGCATTGACCTTCGGATCGCACCATCTGAACACGGTACTGGCCAATGCCACGTACCACTTTGGAAACAAATACTCGGGAACATTCGGCTGGTTCGATACCGGCGGCACGGTCGATCCGAATCTCTATGGAGGAACCGATCCGGTGACCGGCAGCGCGAACGGCGATCCCAGGGGCGCTGGCTACATCGCGAACGTCTCGTACTGGCCCTGGCAAAATCTGGTGCTGGGGGCGCAATATACGGGATACACGCGCTTTAATGGCGGCTCAACCAACTATAGCGGTACCGGCCGCAATGCCAGCGCCAACAACACCGTTTATCTGAACGCAAGATTCTTATTC
>Ga0075017_100002650_pt1 | contig 11221 bp, 9 predicted proteins | sample AleBraG_ABR_2012_FD_71475 | JGI IMG/M metagenome (GOLD analysis project Ga0075017, IMG submission 71475) | Freshwater sediment microbial communities in response to fracking from Pennsylvania, USA - Alex Branch Run_MetaG_ABR_2012 | ecosystem: Environmental > Aquatic > Freshwater > Creek >...
GCGGATGTTCCCTTCCTCCTCTACCCCAGGCGGAGTAATTTGCGGCAGATTATCGACCGCAGTTTGAAGGAAATCAATGTGACTCCACGGGTGGTGATGGAAGCTGACGACACCGAAGCCATAAAGCGCCTGGTGGAGTCGGGTTTCGGATATTCAGTTCTGCCGGAACACGCATTAAGACAGGGCCCCAACTTTTACGAAACCTTCCGCATCGAGGGGCACCGCATCACCAGAAGTCTGGGCCTTGCCATGGTGCAGACCGACTACCCGCGAAAATTAACCCAATCCATTGCTAATTCCTTGCAAACGATGCTGAAGGAATAGCCCTGGAGACGGTCACTGCTTGATGGCTTTCCCGTTTATCCACTGCTCGAAGTTGGAGCGGAATATACGATTCACGTCGCGTTGAATGTCCTGCCGGGTTACACGCCGCCCGTCCTGGGATATTCGGCGGTAAGAATGGGCGAGAATTGGAGCCAGAGTTCTACGCGTGTTTCGCCACTTGTAGATAATCTGTTCGAGCACTCTGGCGTCGGAATGCTGAGGGATGAAGCTGGCCCCCAGCAGTTCGATCCTCTCTCTCGTAATCTCTTCGACCACGGAAGGGTTGTTGAGGAACCACCAGCAACCAAAAGGCATGAGATTGTTGAATTTTCGCGCGTAGACACAGAGTTCGTGCTGATTCTCCCGGCTGAGCACGCTTACTAGAAAACGGTTCTCAGGATAATTCCGGCACAGATATTCGAGCGCGCCGAGGTCTGCTCTGCCAACCCCGTCGCCGGCCAGCCGAATCTGAGGATTCACCTGGTAGCGCACTCCGATCATCAGAGACAACGGCAAGCCGAATTCCCCCGCAGGCTGGCAAGACGGCCTCACTCAAGATCTTGCTCTGCGCTGTATCCTCCGGAAATTGAAAAGTGTAGGGTAGCGAAACCGCCATATAGACAGGGCTCATCCGCTCATACCAGTGAGAGAGAAACTTGCGAATTTCCGTTATCGAAGTCCCCGACACTCCAGCGTCCACCTTGTAGCCTTGGCCACTCAAAACCTGCCAACTTTCGGACCAACCTCTGACAATCCGATCCAACCGAAGCACAGCCAGAAATTGCGGGTCAGGTCGGACGCCATTCATCCAAGCTCGGGCCTCGTCCGGGTCCAGGGGGTCGTTGGTCATTACCACGCGGCTCACCCCACCCAATTCAAGGACCCTTCGAGTATGGGCTTCGGCCGTTTGAGCGGCAAAGAAAGACCTCGCCTCAGCCAAGTCCGGACTATCGGTGGGTAGGTCAAATGCATCGAGAACCGCAATCACACCGCGCGTCGCTTCGGAGAGTGGACTATTCTCGACAAATAAGGCACGCCAGATGGCGTCGGCCCGGTCTTTCTTGGAAAGCGACCAATAAAGATCGGGAGTGAAGTCGGATGAGCGGAAGAACTCCGCCTCCAAGTAGTGGTAGGTCAGCAGTTCATCGATGCCCCACAATCCCAGCCTGCCGAATCCTGCAGAAAATAGGTGAGTGTGCATGTCGATGAATTGCGTACCCGCCAATACTTCTTCAACTGAGGATTGAACGTCGTCCTCGGCGGCTGGATCCTGGTAACCGAATCTGCCGATTGTGCTGGATATTTTGCGGGATGTAGAGTCCATGCTTGGGCTGCTCCAAAATATTTGCGCACTATAGGAGACAGGGACTGGCGTGTCAAAGCAAAAGAGCTGCTATTACTATTGAGCAAGCTTGCACGAACTTTCTGGACTGCCCTGATCCGGTTAGTGCTGAACCTTGTCAGCAGTGCATCTGACTGCTGCGAGGGTCGAAGCGCATAGTCTTTATTGAGTCTGGCTGAATTCTAATTTCAGTTTTTATGGTTTGACATGGTTGAACAAGGGTTTTTATGCTTCCCCTTTGTCTTGGGCCACCGCACCCAAGTCTCGGCTGCGGAGTGCAGTTCGTCTGGGTATCTGAATATTCCTGAAGAATGCTGCCTGGTGATTCCTTGCATGATTTGAGGCAACCGAAGACGCAGGGAGCGTTCGGCACGATCAGGGAGGAGTTTGAGGAACATGGTGCAAGGCGATATTGAGAAGATGATTTTCCGCAACACCAACGTTCACACGGGTCGGCGCATCGCGGTCACGCCCAAGAACAGCCTGACGGAACATCTGGCCTATGGGCGCATCATTCTCAACCCTTCTAAGTCTGCGGAGTCATTCTCGACGGAGGACCGTGAAACCGGGCTAATTTGCCTATCGGGAGAGGCCACAATCGCCATAGACAGCGAAAAATTACAGCTTGGCCAGTTCGACGCCGTCTATATCCCCCGGGATTCCTCGGTCGCCATCACGACAACCTCGAAGGTCGACTTAGCGGAGTTTTCCGCCGACGTGGCTCATCGCTATCCATTGCAGGTAGTGCGTTATTCCGAAGTCGAAGGTAATCCTGGCTTGAATTTCGACACCGGGGGGCCTGGCTCCAAGCGTCACCTGAATATGCTGCTCGCCAAGAATATTCAGGCGGGAAGGCTGGTTGCCGGGTTCACGGACTCAGAACCTGGCAACTGGACGAGCTGGCCTCCACACGAGCATGCTCAAATGCTGGAAGAGATGTATGTCTATTTCAACATGCCCGATCCCGCCTTTGGCATCCAGTTGGTGTACAACAATACCAAGGATCCGGAACTGGTGACCGTGGTGCACGACGGCGATGCCGTACTCATGCCCAGCGGCTACCACCCAAATGTTTCCGTGCCTGGCCATCGCATTTCCTTTCTGTGGGCGATGGCGGCTCACCGCGAAGTCGAGGATCGCCAGTTTGGGGTCGTCAACGTACAACGTGGATTCGATCAAGGAGGCTCCGGATTGGAAGCTGGGCAAAAGAAGTAGAAACTCAATCCATAGGGGCCCAGCGCGAGGTCCGCCATTCTGAAATCCTCAGAGACATCTGTGACGTCCGCTAGACCGGGCTTGGCCAGAGCCAGAATCGCGGCCGGTGTGGGCCATTTTCGCTGGGTGATTTGCACTCTCCTGCTAGTCGGCGTTACCAAGAACTACATGGACCGCCAGGTCCTTGGCGTTTTGAAGACTACCCTGCAGCACGACCTGGGCTGGAACGACATCGATTACAGCAATCTGGTGTTTGCGTTCCAGGCAGCCTACGCGGTCGGAATGGTGCTCATGGGCAGGCTGGTGGACCGGCTGGGTACGCGGCTGGGTTACGCGCTGGCCATGGTTTTCTGGAGCCTGGCTTCGATGGCTCACGCGGTGGGGAGTTCCTTCGCCAGCTTCTTGCTCGCGCGTTCGGCCCTGGGATTGGGCGAGGCGGGCGTCTTCCCCGCGAGCATCAAAGCGGTTGCTGAATGGTTTCCGAAGAAGGAGCGGGCTTTGGCCACAGGCGTTTTCAACGCTGGCTCAAATATCGGAGCCATTCTTACGCCGCTAATTGTGCCTTGGATCACCATCCGTTGGGGATGGCGCTGGGCCTTTGTAGCCACCGGCTCTCTAGGTTTCGTCTGGCTTATATTCTGGCTTCTGTTCTATCGAAAACCGGAGGAGCACGCACTGGTCTCCCCAGCGGAACTGGACTACATCCGCGGTGATCCTCAGGAGGCCACGGCCAAAATCAAGTGGGCACAACTCCTGCCCCATCGCCAGACGTGGGCATTCGTGTTAGGAAAATTCACCACGGACCCCATCTGGTGGTTCCTGTTGTTTTGGATTCCTGACTTTTTACAGAGAGTCCACGGGCTCCGGCTAACCCAAATCGGCAAGCCGATCGTGGTGATCTACCTGCTGGCCGATGTGGGTAGCGTTGCCGGCGGTTGGTTGTCTTCGCGCTTGATTCATCTCGGTAAGAGTGTCAATTTCTCCCGCAAGGTAGCACTGCTGATCTGCGCCCTCGGCGTGGTCCCGATCGTATTCGCATACCGTGTCGAAAGCCTGTGGGGCGCGGTGCTGCTGATCGGGCTTGCCGCCGCCGCGCATCAGGGATTTTCGGCCAACCTGTTCACTCTGACCTCGGACCTGTTCCCCGCCCGGGCCGTCGGTTCGGTTGTGGGTATTGGGGGTATGGCGGGGGCCATCGGAGGAATGTTCATGGCCAAAATCGTGGGCTACTTGCTGCAGTGGACGGGCAGTTACATGATCCCATTTCTCATCGCCGGCACTGCATACCTGCTGGCGTTGGCCATGATTCAAGTGCTGGCCCCGCGGCTCGAGCCCGCTATCGTTACTTGAGTTGCTGATCCGTGACCCCTCTCCAATGAAGGCAAGAACCCATTGGGAACCAGCTTTCACCTTACTTCTGCGGAGCAACGTCATGTGGGAGTCTGAGGAATGACCCGGGCATCGCGCGCACAGATGACGGGCTCAGCTAAGGTGAACGAGTCCGGGCAATTGCAAACCGCCATCAGCGTCGACCCGGAACCATCGATCACGGGTGAACAGGCGCATGCCGCGGCGGCCTCTTTTGCTGCGCTGTTCTGCTTGGTAGGCCTTGCGCTCTGGGGACTACCCTTTTACTACGACTTCATGGTGAGGGATTTTGGCTGGACGCGGGCCCAGGTAACCTCGGGAAACGCGCTCAGCAAATTGTTGATTGGGCCTGCTTTTGGATTCCTGGCCGGATGGTTGGTAGACCGCTTTGGACCGCGCCGCATCATGATGGCCGGAATCCTGATGGGCGGGGGCGCTCTGTTCGGTTTGGGTAGTATTTCGACGCTTGGCTTCTTTTACCTTTTCTACCTCTTTAATGCGCTGGGCTATGTCTTCGGCGGACCTCTGCCTTGTCAGGTGCTGTTGTCGCGCTGGTTCGACAAATCGCGTGGCAAAGCGATGGGTTTCGCGTACATGGGAATAGGATTCGGAGGCGCCGCAGCGCCATGGATCGCCAGCCTTTTGGTTCACCACTTCGGCTGGCAATTTTCCTTGCGAACGCTTGGTTTGTTGGTCGTTGTCATCGCTTTCCCGTTTGCGTTTTTTGTGAAGGAGCCGTCTCAACCATCAAACCGGGTTTCGGCGGACTTCGGCGAGGTGAAGTCCGCTTTCAAGACGCTCCCGTTTTTCCTGCTTACCCTGGGCAGTATGTGCTCGATTGCCGCCGTCAGCGGCACCCAACAAAACTTGAAGCTGTTTCTGAGTCTTGACCGCCACTATGCGCAGACAGCATCGGCTTGGATTCTGTCCCTGGTTTTGGCGTTCAGCATTGTTGGGCGTCTGCTCATCGGCTGGCTGGCCGATCGCTTTGCCAAGAAGTATGTCATGCTCTTCGTTTATGTATTGGTAGCGTCTGCAATCCCGTTCCTGTTCCTCGGGCGCACGCCAGGCGTGCTGCCTATCGCAGGAGCGGCATTTGGAATCGGCCTGGGGGGCGACTACATGATTATCCCCCTGATGACGGCCGAAATTTTCGGGGTGCGAATTCTCGGGCGGCTCATGGGCGTGATCTTGACCGCAGGTGGCATCGCCGAGGCCGCGTCACCCTGGCTGATTGGCCGCCTGCGAGATGCAACCGGGAGCTATTCCGAGGGTTGTGTCGTGCTGGCCGGAATGGCGGTGTTGGGGGCGGCGGCAGTTTTAGCTCTGCCGGATCGGCGAAAAGTGGCATGAGCCCAAAATCCGTCTTACGGCTCGGGAGCCTCAGGGGCGCGACGCACTTTCAGGAGTATCTGCAGTCGCTCCGCTTGTCGCTGCCCTGCGATCGCGAACTGATTCGCGGGGCCGAGTCTCCGCTGTCCCAGCCACTGGTCAAAGAAAACATCGAGATCGGTAATCGGATCGCAGTGCAGCCCATGGAGGGCTGGGACGGAACGGCTGACGGCAACCCAACCGGAAACACGATCCGGCGCTGGCAACACTTTGGCCGTAGCGGCGCGAAATTGATTTGGGGAGGTGAAGCCGTCGCCGTGTCGCATGGCGGACGAGCCAATACCAATCAGCTCGTGATCGCGCCGCACACGGAGAAAGGCCTGGCGCAACTCCGCATGGAGCTCGTCGAGCAACATCGTCGCACCATGGGTTCCGACGATGGTCTGCTTATCGGTTTGCAGTTGACTCACTCCGGGCGTTACTGCCGCCCTGATGCCCATAATCGGAATGTACCCCGTATCCTTTATCATCACCCGATACTGGACCGGCGGCTGAACCTTCCGCCTGACTATCCCCTGCTCACCGACGCGGATATTGAAGTCATCATCGAAGACTTTCATCGCGCCGCTCGCTTGGCCCTGAACCTAGGTTTCGACTTCGTCGATATCAAACATTGTCATGGCTATCTGGCCCACGAATTTTTAAGCGCGCACACCCGGGAAGGACGCTACGGCGGCAGCTTTGAGAATCGAACCCGATTCCTGCGGGAGGTAGTGCAGGGGGTTTGTTCCGTTGCTCCGGGACTCCAGATCGGAGTACGTCTTTCGGCCTTCGATACGGTGCCCTTCCGGCCCGACCCAGCGCAAACTCATAACGGAAAGCGCGGGCCGGGAATACCTGAGACAGACCACAATTTGCGTCCCTACCGCTGGGGATTCGGCGTGAATCCGCTCAACCCAACCGAGGAGGATCTGGACGAACCGGTTCGCTTCCTGTCCCTCCTCGAAGAACTCAACATCCGACTGGTGAACCTCACTGCGGGCAGCCCTTACTACAATCCTCACATTCAGAGGCCGGCCTTGTTTCCACCCTCGGATGGCTATCTGCCTCCGGAAGATCCGCTGCTCGGTGTAGCCAGGCAGATGAAGGTGACGCGACAGTTGAAACAGCAGTTTCCGGGCCTCGTCATCGTCGGATCGGCTTACAGCTACTTGCAGGATTTTCTTCCGGAGGTTGCGCAAGCCGCTGTGCGTCAAGGATGGGTAGACGTCGTGGGACTTGGTCGAATGGTTCTGACGTATCCCGAGATTTTGTTGGACGCCATAAACGGGCAGCATCTTCAGCGCAAACGAATTTGCCGAACCTTCAGCGATTGCACGACGGCTCCACGCAACGGACTGCCCTCGGGCTGTTATCCGCTGGATAGCTATTACAAAGACTCGGAATTGGGAGTACGGCTAAGCAACATTAAGAGGCAGGCTTCCGCGATTGGAGAACCCAAAGGATGACCATTGAGACTCTTGCGGAACGACTGCGGCCTGGCCGCAAAGTGAAGGGAATCGCTGCGGCCTTATTGCCCTATGAGGCGGATGGAAAGATCGCCGTGGAGGCCTTTGAACGTCACCTGCTCGCTACACATCGCGCAGGGATAACCAACGCGGTGAATATGGACACAGGCTACGTCAACTATTTGAGCGAAGCCGAAAAGCTCGACGTGCTGGGCTGGACCCGTGAGGCGCTGGGACCAAACGTTCCGTTTGTGGCTGGAGCGTACATCGAAACTTTGCCAGGAGACTTGGTCGCTCTGTATCGCCAGCAAATGGATGCCATCGTTCGCCAGGGGGGAATCCCCATCCTGTTTCAAACCGCCCGGCTGCAGGTCAGTTCGCCCGCCGAGAAGGCTTCGATTTATAGCTCCGTCTGCCGGGGATATCCTGAGGTGCTGGCGTTCGAACTGAGCCCGGTGTTTGCTCCCAATGGCGAGATATTCGGTGAGGAAACCTTTCGCCGGTTGATGGATGTCCCCGAAATAAAAGGAGTCAAACACTCCTCGCTTGACCGCCTTCTCGAATTGCAGCGGCTTGCTCTGCGGGACCAGTGTCGTCCAGAGTTTCGTATCTACACGGGAAATGATCTGGGCATCAATATGATCGAGTACGGATCGGACTATTTGCTCGGACTCGCGACATTTGCTCCAGAGAAATTTGCCGAGCGGGATCGTTTGTGGGAGGCCGGTGATCCGGCCTACTACGCGCTCTCCGACGCGCTTCAATACTTGGGAAATGTGGCTTTTCGCGATCCCATCCCGGCGTACAAGCACTCGGCGGCGGTGTTTCTGCATGGCGCGGGCCGAATTCCGACCGACCTGACGCACGCACAAAATCCAAGGCGCCCGCTGTGGGAGGGAGAAATACTGCGCGACTGCGCCCGCAGGCTGTGCAGCGGCTAGTTTGTCAGCTTGGGGATCGGCCCGCAGCCCTATAAATCGACTCCACCAGGGCAATGCTTCGGCGGCCTTCCCGGCCATCGCACATGGGTTTCGTGTTATTCCGGATAGCATCGAGAAAGTCTTCGAAGATGGCCCGGTGCCCCCAAAAATCACTCACAACTGGGGACGATGCTCGCTGATTGTCGTCCGGCGCGACACTGGCAGTCACACCAGCCGGGATACTACGCAGGTCGGTTGCAATCACCCGATCATTCTCAAGAATCACAGTACCCTCTGAACCGGTAAGCTCCACCCGCCGAGGGTATCCCGGATAGGCAGCCGTTGTGGCCTGGAACACACCCAGCGCCCCGCTCGCGAACTCGAGAATTGCGACCGCCATATCTTCACCTTCAATGGAGTGCAGGGAAGTCGCGGTTCGTGCCTGAACTCTCACCACGTCGCCCAGCAGCCAGAGCAGCAGATCGATGGTGTGGATCGCCTGATTGATCAACGCGCCGCCGCCGTCCAGACTCAGCGTTCCGCGCCAACGCGAATTGCCGTAGTATTCCGGAGGCCGGTACCACTTTACGCGGGCATCCGCGAGGATGGGTCTGCCGACTAGACCATCGTCCATCCATTGCTTGAGTCGACGAATATCGGGTCTTGTCCGGTCCTGAAATATCACACCCAACTTCAATCCAGCTTTTTCCGTCGCCTCAATCAACGCGTCCGCCGACGCTGTCGTAATTTCTATCGGCTTTTCGGTCAGCACATGAAGGCCGCGCTGCGCAGCGGCGATCCCTTGACGGGCGTGCAGTCCAGAAGGGCTTCCGATCGCGACTAAGTCCATGGGGCGATGGTTCAGAAAGGCTTCGAAATCCTGATATGGTTTACCGCCGTACTCACGGCAAAGGGCGCAGACTTTTTCCGGGTTGGCTCCGTAAATCGCGGCGATCTGCACTCCGGGAATGGCGCGGGCCGCGCGGGCGTGCGTCTCCGTAATATTACCGCCGCCGATCAAGCCGATATGGGTTGTCATAATTGGTTAGGAAATCCGTTCAGAGCATGAGACTAAACACTGTCGAAAGTTGGCTCAGCGAAAAGCTACGCACCGCCGCACGCGCTGATCCTAAAACCCCAGCCGCAACAGTATGCGACCCGGATATCGAAAGTGTCCGTACGTGACACGCAGCATGAAAAGGATGCTCCCACGGACGAGAAGGTAGCGAAAATCTTCAATGGCGCAGGCCAGTATAGATTGTTTGCGCCATCAAGAGCGTTGGCTAGTAGCCTTTCACCTTGATCACGAAGTAAGTGAAGCCTTTCGAGCCATCGAGCAGGATTTGATGTGGCGTGCGAGCCGGAATGCGGACGATGTCTCCGGCCGAGAGCTTTTGCCGGACTCCGCCCTCGATGATCCCGTTACGTTTCTCGTGAGGTTCCACCGTCTCCCCGCCGACCATTTGGCCGCCCACGATGAGTGTTGCCGAGCCGGACTGCACAAAAAAGACGTCAACTTGATTTTCGTGCCACTCGACTACACCGTCCGCCTCGCGACGGGAGAGCATAAAGGTGTCTTTAGGGAAATCAGCAAGATGACTCACGGAAATATGGTGAGGATTGCTCGCCGCTTCTGTCTTGAGCGTGCTTTCGATCTTTGCCAGTGAACCGGCGTTCCACAGTTCAAGACCGCCCGGCAAACTATCCTGCTCGCTGGCCGCAATGACCAGGAATGCAAGCAAACATGCGACCTTGATCATCCTGTCTCTCCCGTTTTGATCCGGCAACTCCTGGTCCTCAGCCACAGCGAGGTTCGGAGCCTTCTCGCGGCCAGGCAAACACGAACCCTAGGCAGCAACGCAACGTGTGTCAAGCCGGAAATACTAAAAGCGAACTTTAACAGGACTAAAAGACAGACTCGCTGCGCTCGCCGTATGCGTCGCTCGCCGATGAGTTAGAAATCGCGAAACTGCGCGTGCTGATTGCATTTTTCTCGCATCGGCAATGGAGAGTGATTCCCCTTAGAAACTCCGTTGTCCAAGAATATCCAAGTCGAGACCGCGCAGCAGCGCCCGTTGAGGTGTCGAGGGCAGAGTGCATCCAAAACCCTCTGGTATGATACCCCGCGACTTGGGGATGGAACACAGCTCGGCTTGACCCTGCAGCGGAAGTTGCCGCGGCAGGCAAACGCCGGACTAGCGTAGCCATCCAGCCGGTCAGTCAGTGCTGTGTATCTTCCAGTGGAGCCCAAGAATGTCGCTAAACCGCCGTGAACTGTGTGTTTTGCTTCCAGGCCTCTTCCCGATTGCTGCTTCGCTTCAAACATCGGCGCAGGATAATTCCCTGCCTTCGGGCGCATTTCAGTTTGACCAACTGCCGCTGCACATAGCGAACAACAACGCCCAGATTCGCATGATCATGCGAGGCAAGCTTGCCACCGGGGAGGCGATTGAAGTGCACGAGACAACGTTGCCGCCGGGCGGGGCGCCTACAGCCAAAACCCATCATCATCCCCACTCCGAGATGTGGCTGATCCGCGAGGGCACGATCGAGTTGACCGTCAATGGAAAGACTTATCCGCTGACTCCAGGCTCGTTGGGATTCACACGGTCGAACGACGAGCACGGAATCAGGAACGTCGGCAGCACCGCGGCGGTGTACTTTTTGGTGGCGGTGGGCCCAGGCGCCGAAACGCAAACGTAGCCGTTGCCGCTCTGTCACTGTTGGAGCTTGGACGCTGGACGCCGAGGATCCGGAATGTTTTCTGCGGGTGCATCTACGCGGATGCGAATGAATGTTCTTATGCTAACGGCGGCGTTTGTCTTGCCGCCGGTAGCAAAGACGCAAACACCGCCACTGGCGGGCATTGCGCACGTGGCTTTTCGGGTCAGCGACTTGGGTAAGTCACGGGATTTCTATAAGCAGCTGGGTTTCGAGCAGGCGTTCGAGTTTGCGGACGGGGGAAAGACCACAGTTTCGTTCATCAAGCTCAATGACCGCCAGTTCATCGAACTGTATCCACGCACCGAAGGTTCGCAACCCCTGGGATTGATGCACGTTTGCTACGAATCGACTGATGTCTTGACTGTGCACGATGCCTATGCCAAACGAGATTTGAATCCTTCCGAGGTTAAGAAAGCTCGCGCAGGGAATCTGCTGTTTGTGCTGCACGATCCCGAAGCGCAGCTCGTTGAATACACCCAGTATGAGCC
>Ga0075017_100002651_pt1 | contig 11216 bp, 5 predicted proteins | sample AleBraG_ABR_2012_FD_71475 | JGI IMG/M metagenome (GOLD analysis project Ga0075017, IMG submission 71475) | Freshwater sediment microbial communities in response to fracking from Pennsylvania, USA - Alex Branch Run_MetaG_ABR_2012 | ecosystem: Environmental > Aquatic > Freshwater > Creek >...
GCGCGCACGTAATCACGCACATGCTGGCTTAGATCTTCCAGTGCCGCCGTGGCCTCTGGATTCGACGCCGCTCGTTTCGCCGCAGCCGCCAGATCGGCCCCGCCGTTCGGATTCCCTAACATGAAAACCCAATTAAAAAACCGCAGTTCAAACGCTCCGTTGTGGCGCACGCCGTACCGGCCAAAGTCCGACATCGCATTGCGCGGAACCATTGCCTTAAGAAACGGTGCATTCGCAATCGCCATCGCGTGCTGCGTTGCGCCGTCATAAGACGACCCCATGGTCCCGATGCCTCCACCAAACCAAGGCTGCTCGCCAATCCACGCTGTCGTATCAAAACCGTCGTTCGGATCGTCGCGAATTGGAATCCACCGCCCCTCCGACTTGTACCGGCCGCGTACATCTTGATAAATCACAACGTAACCGTGCTCCACAAAAAAATCAGCCGTCGCCTTGCCGACCGTTTCCTTGTTATAAGGAGTCCGTTCCAACAACACCGGGAACTTTCCCTCCACCGGGGCTCCATCGCGCAAAGGCCGGTAAATATCCGCCGCAAGCCGAACGCCATCCCGCATCGGAATCATGACATTCCGAGCCACAGAGACTTGGTACGGGCCATCCGCCGCCCAAAGACCGCAGAAAGAAAAAAGAGCCGCAATTTGCAGCAACCGCGAAATGTGTTTTGTGAACATGACGATGTTGAGTGAAAGTATATCGGGGACGCCGCGCGCCCGTCTGCCGATGGGTAAGCACGTCTGGATCTCGTACGCACAATCGGATGGAGGCAAACTGGCGCTTCACCGTGCTGGCTTCGATGCCAGGACGTGAGTGCGACTTCTCCACCAGCCGCCTCCCTACCGGAGCAATCGACTAAACTTGAAACTAAACAACTGAGGGAGAGAGATCACTCGTGTGGATCGTTAAACTCGCATTACGGCGGCCGTACACATTCGTCGTGATGGCGGTTCTTATTGCGGTACTGGGCGGCATGGCCATTGTGTCGATGCCGAAGGATATCTTTCCGTATATCGATATTCCCGTGCTGAGCGTCATCTGGACTTATACGGGCATCTCGCCGGACGAGATGTCATCGCGGATTACCACGGTCTTCGAGCGCGGACTGACCAGCACGGTAAACGATATCGAACACATTGAATCTTCGTCGTACAACGGCGTTTCGGTGATTCGTATCTTCTTTCAGCCTAACGTGAAGATCGATCTTGCCATCGCGCAAGTGGTGGCGGTCAGCCAGCCGATTCAGCGCATCCTGCCCCCGGGCATTTTTCCGCCAGGCGTGATCAAGTTCGATGCTTCGAGCGTGCCCATCCTGCAGCTCAGTCTGAGCAGCAAGACACTGAGCGAACAGCAGATCCAAGATCTCGGCCAAAACTTCATTCGCACGCAACTGGCCACCGTCCAAGGTGCTACGATCCCACCACCCTTTGGCGGAAAACAGCGCCAGATCATGATAGATATCGACCCGACGGCCCTGTATGCGCATGGGCTTTCGGCTACCGACGTTACCAACGCCCTCAACAATCAGAACCTCATTCTGCCGTCCGGCACAGCCAAAATGGGCGACCGCGAATACTTTATTCACCTCAACAGCAGCCCTTCCAGCGTGCAAGGCGTAAACGATCTGCCGGTTAAGGCAACGAGCGGCAGCATTGTGTACATGCACGATGTCGCCCAAGTCCGCGATGGATTCACCGTGCAAGCGAATATTGTGCGCGAGAATGGCCGGCGTTCGGCGCTCATGACGGTGATCAAGAACGGGCAAGCCTCTACCCTCGATATTGTCAACAACATTAAGGCGACTCTCCCAAAGGTGATGGCCGGATTACCTGCTTCTTTGAACGTCCGCCCCATGTTCGATCAGAGCTTGTTCGTGACCGCTGCCATTAACGGAGTCGTGAGGGAAGGCTTGATTGCCGCCGGTCTCACCGCCGTAATGATCCTCCTCTTTCTTGGAAGCTGGCGCAGCACGGTGATTGTCTGTACGTCGATTCCGCTTTCAATTCTCACATCGTGCATTGTGCTGTGGGCGATGGGCGAGACGATCAACGTCATGACGCTAGGCGGCATGGCCCTGGCGGTCGGCATTCTGGTGGACGATGCCACGGTGGAAATTGAAAACGTACACCGCAATATGGGCATGGCGAAAGTGCTGACCCGGGCCATTCTTGATGGCGCACAACAAATCGCGCTGCCTTCTTTTGTGTCCACGCTGGCCATTTGTATTGTCTTCATCCCGGTCCTGCTGCTGACCGGTCCCGCGAAGTTCTTGTTTACGCCGCTGGCCTTGGCCGTGGCTTTCGCCATGCTGATGTCGTACCTGCTTACACGCACGCTGGTGCCGACCATGGTGCATTACATGTTAGGGCCCGAGGTAGAAATCTATGCCAATGGCGAAGAAGGACTGGCCAACGCGAAAGGAATCATTTGGCAAACGCATCACGCCTTCAATCGCAGGTTCGAGAGGATGCGCGAGAAGTACCGTAAAACGCTGGGTTGGTGTTTGCACCACCGGGCGAAAGTCTCCATGATTTACGCAGCGTTCGTGGCCGCTTCGTTTTTGTTGGTGATGGTCATTGGGACCGATTTCTTCCCGTACATCGATTCGGGCTTGATTCGCTTGCACGTGAGAGCGCCCGAAGGGACGCGCATCGAAGAGACGGAGCGAGTTTTCGGTGCGGTGGAAGATGTCATCCGTCAGACATTGGCGCCGGGAGAACTCTCCGCCATTACGGACAATATTGGCCTGCCCAATGCTTCGTTTGCCTTGGCATGGGGCGACAATGCGACGATCAGTTCTGCCGACGGCGAGATCTTGATCTCCCTCAACCAAGACGATCATCGTCCTACACAACTCGTGCAGCGGCAAATTCGTCAAGCCCTACGCGAACGTTTTCCCGACGAGGTTTTCTTTTTCCAAGCCGCCAACATGACCAATCAGATTCTGAATTTTGGCTTGCCCGCGCCGATTGATGTGCAGATTGTCTCGCGCGATGCAGAGGCCGGTTATCGCATTGCCGAAGAGGTTCAGCGTAAGATCGCAGTGGTTCCGGGCGCGGTGGATGTGCATATCAATCAGCGGGTTCACACGCCGCAGATAGAAGTGGGCATTGATCGGAGTAAAGCCAATGAGGCTGGCTTCAGCCAAAGAGATGTGGCCAACAGCGTTTTGATTTCCTTGAGTTCCAGCGGCCAAACTGCCCCCAATCAATGGGTCAATCCGGTGAACGGAGTGAACTATCAAGTGTCGGTGCAGACTCCCCAATTCAAGGTGGATTCCATGGACGCTTTACGCAGCACCCCAATCACTAGCGGAAACGGCGGCCCCCCTCAACTGCTTGGCAACCTGGTAGGCGACATACATCGCAGCCTAACCACGTCGCTTGTCAATCACTACAATGTGCAGCCGGTATTCGACGTTTTTGCCAATGTCGATCAGCGCGATTTGGGCGGTGTGTCGGCCGATATTCAAAAGATCATGAACCAAACCAAGCTGCCCAAAGCCGTCACCATCTCCATGCGCGGCCAGGCGGACACTATGAAAACGTCGTTCCGCCGGTTAGGACTTGGTGTCTTATTTGCCATCCTTCTCGTATACCTTCTGATGGTTGTGAATTTCCAGTCTTGGCTTGATCCCTTTATCATCTTGACGGCGCTACCGGGTGCTTTCGCCGGCATTTTGTGGATGCTGTTTGCCACTCAGACTACTCTCAGCGTCCCATCACTCATGGGTGCGATTATGGCAATTGGCGTTGCAACCGCGAACAGCATTCTGCTGGTTACATTCGCGAACGATGAGAGACACACTGGGATGGATGAAATGGCTGCGGCGCTGTCGGCCGGCTATACGCGTATTCGCCCGGTGCTCATGACGGCCTTGGCGATGGTGATCGGCATGTTGCCCATGTCGTTAGGCTTGGGGGAGGGAGGAGAGCAGAATGCGCCGTTGGGGCGCGCTGTGATTGGCGGCTTGATTTTTGCGACCTTCTCTACTCTGTTCTTCGTGCCCATCGTCTACAGCTTCTTGCGCAAGAAGCCACCGATCAATCAAGACGAGCAGATAGAGTTCGAAGCGCACGAAGAGTTGGTAACGCATCACTAGGTGGAACATGCTGGAAGATATTAAAGAGGGCCGGAGCGAGTCCTTGAAGCGGATCGATCCACCAAACGGGTCAAAGAATGGAGGGGCAATGCCGCCTCTGGAGGGTAAAGAAGTAGTGGAGCCAAGTCTAGGAAAGGCCGAACATCATCCTCATCACATTTCATCCGGCAAGATCATTTTAGTGGCGGCGCTACTGATGGCGCTAGTGATAGCAATCGGATTAGCGGGTTATTTGCCGCGCAAGGCCCGTGAGGAATCAGCCGCGAAAGCAGCCAACGAAGAAAAGAATTCGCTGCCAAGAGTCACTGCGGCGCGCGTGCGTCCGGCCTCGCAAACTAACGATGTTGTGCTTCCCGGTACCCTCTCGGCATTAGCCGAGTCATCTATTTATGCTCGGGCGGCAGGCTACGTACGCAAGCGCTATGCCGATATTGGCGATCGCGTTCGCCAGGGACAACTGATGGCCGAACTCGACGCGCCTGAACTGGACGAGCAAGTAGCGCAAGCGCGTGCGGCGGTTTCGCAGGCGCAGCAGCAACTCAGCCAAGCGCGCGCGGCGCTGGTGCAAGCGCAATCGCAGCGCGATCTCGCCAAGATCACCGCCGAACGTTATACAAACTTGCTGGCTAAGGGTGCGGTCGCGCGCCAGGATGTGGACACGCAGCAATCGAGCTATAAATCCTCCGACGCGCTGGTGGATGCGCAGCAGGCCAATATCCGCGCGGCCGAAGATAGCGTCAAGCAATCGCAAGCCAATTTGGAAAGGGTTATTTCGCTGCAGGATTATAAGAAGATTCGCGCTCCTTTCAATGGCATTGTCACGGCGCGCAATGTGGATGTCGGCGCACTGATTTCCGCCAGCGGCGCCGGCCAGGGCGCGTCGCCCATGAGTCCCGGCGGTGTGCAAACCGCCGGCGGCAACGAAATTTTTCGCGTTGCCCAGATCGGCACCATCCGCATTTTGGCCAATGTGCCGCAGGCTAACGCTCCAGGGATTCACGTTGGCATGCCGGCCGAGCTAACGGTAAATGAGTTTCCCGATCGTAAATTCGCCGGCAAGGTCACGCGCACAGCGAATGAACTCGATCCGAACGCGCGCACTCTGTTAGTTGAGGTTCAGGTCGCCAACGAGGATGGCAAACTTCTGCCTGGCATGTATGCGCAGATTCGTTTCCAAAATCATCGCGACACTCCGCCTCTCTTGGTTCCCGGCGATACGCTCATCGCGGGCAACGCCGGTTTGCAAGTAGCGGTTCTCACCGACGCGGCGGATGGAGCGAAGAAGATTCATTTGCAGCCGGTGAAGATTGGCCGCGATTTTGGAACCGAAACCGAAGTGCTGAGCGGCCTCACCGGCAATGAATTGTTAGTGGTGAATCCGGGCGACGAAGTAAAAGAAGATGCGTTGGTGAAGGCGGATATCACCGCCACTCAAAAGGGAGCTCCCAAGCAATGAAGTCTTCCATCACGGCGCGTGCCGTGGCATTGGTTCTTTGTTGTCTCTGTCCAGTCGAAGCACAAACAGATCGCACACCCAGCGTTGATTATCAGGGCGGCTTCGGCGGCATCTATCAACGCAGCGTCGTCTCGAGTTTTAGTTTTCGCGATTCGCAGCGCATTCACGAGCTGATTCGCGGCGGCCAGCTTTATCTTTCGCTGCAGGACGCTATTGCGCTCACGCTCGAAAACAATCTGGATATTGAACTCGAGCGTTATGGGATTCCCATGGCCGCCACGGATACCTTGCGCGCCAAGGGCGGCGGAACTCTGCGGGGTGTCCCGTTTAATGTGAACGATGCGCCGCCTGGCGTGGGCGGCCCCGGCGCACCACTACTAAACTCAGCGCCCTCGGGCGCAACACCCCAATCGAATGTCATTGCCAATGTCAGCGATGGACAGTTCCTGGCGCAGGCGCAGGTCAACACATCGCTGACGCCGTTTTTCCCTTTTTCCACGGGACCCGCCATTCCTCAATTCGACCCGGCCTTAACGGGACAAGTTCTAGCAGAGCACTCTACAACTCCGGAAACCAGTACCTTAATCACGGGCACCGCGGCACTGATCTCCAATACAATCAGCGGCAATGCCGGCTACAGTCAGGGGTTTAGCACCGGCACGCTGATCACCGCAGGCTTTCAAAACCTGCGTACCAACTCGAACTCAACCCGTAATTTGATCGATCCGTATTACAATTCCAGCCTGGGTGTGACCATCACACAGCCGCTGCTGCAAGGCTTTGGAAGAAGTCTCAATACGCGTTTTATTCGTATCGCACAAGCCAACCAGAAGCTCTCCGACAATATCTTCCGCTTTCAAGCATCGCTCACGGTGGGCGGAGTGATACGGCTTTATATCGACTTGGTGAGCCTGAACGAGGATCTACGCGTAAAACGGCAAACGCTGACCACCGCGGAGCGCTTGGCCGAGGACAATCGCAACAAGGTCGAACAAGGAACGTTAGCGCCGGTGGAGGTGACGCGCGCGGCCGCACAAGTGGCCTCGGCAAAGCAAGATGTCATCAACGCAGAGGGCCTCGCGCGCCAGCAGGAACTGATCCTGAAGAGCGTCATCAGCCGCGATTTTTCGGCCGACCCTATTTTGCATGCTGCCCACATCGTTCCGACCGATTCCTTGCAAGTCGAACCGGCGCCTGCCGAACCCACTGCGGATCTCGTTCAGAAGGCATTGATCTCGAGACCCGATTATCTGGCGGCCGAAGCCCAGTTAACGACTGCCGAAATCGCCATCAAAGGCTCGCGCAATGCGCTGCTGCCTCAGTTGGATTTGGTAGCGAACGCCGCCAATAGCGGTTTAGCGGGCTCGGTCAACCCGAACTTTACTTCATCGAGCCTCAGCGCAGGCGGAGCGGGCAGTTTGCTTGGCTACAACCTGGGCTTTGGTAGCGCTCTGGAACAGGTGTTACGTCGCGACTACCCCACCTATAGCATCGGCCTCAATCTGACTCTGCCATTGCGCAATCGTACTGCTCAAGCCGACGTGACGCGCGACCAATTGCAGTTCCGGCAAGTAGAAGTTCGCCGCAAGCAACTGGAGAACACAATTCGCGTGCAGGTTGAAGATGCCGTTATCGCTCTCGAACGGACGCGCTCCGCCTATGAGGCCGCCACGGAAGCCCGCAAGCTCCAGGAGCAGTCGCTCGAAATAGAGCAAGCGCGCTTCGATGCCGGTATTTCAACCACTTTTCTTGTGATTCAGTACGAAAGTGCCGTGGCCCAGGCGCGCTCTACCGAAGTAGCTGCACTAGGAGCTTATGCCAAGGCTCGTTCACAATTAGATGCGGTGATGGGGATTATCTTGCGAGCACATCGTATCTCATTGGATCAGGCTTATAAAGGGCGACCGTAACGTGCCGGATTAACGCAAACGATGTTCCATGCACGAGTGTCTATTCGCAGGGCCGCAGATGTCCTGTATGGTGGAATCGTGTCAATGCGCTGTATCTGGCTTCTCTTAGCGTTGCAAGTGCCCTTGGCGGCGCTCGACCCTGGCAAGCCGCTCACCAGCTATCAGCGTCAAAACTGGCAAACGGAGAGCGGGCTTCCGCAGAATACAGTCCACGCCATATTGCAAACACACAATGGCTATTTGTGGCTGGCGACGGAAGGCGGGCTGGTGCGTTTCGATGGCTTGAAGTTCACGGTTTACGATTCGCAAAACACGCCGGCGCTGCGCAGCAACAATATTCGCGCGCTCTTCGAAGACAAACAGCACGCGCTGTGGATCGGAACGGCGGATGGGCTGGCCGAATTCGATGCGGGCCGCACCGCTGTGTTTACGCACGACCAGGGTTTGCCCAACAACAGTATCTGGTCGGTGCAACAAGATACTGCGGGACGCTTGACCGTTCTGACAGCGAGCGGCTCAGCGATGTATCAGAATGGCCGTTTCGAAACGCTCGAAATCAAGGAGAACCCAGAAAACAATAACGGCGGTACAACCCTGAAGGATAGCCACGGCGCATTTTGGACGGTGAACCGCGGCGTCACGCGCACCTTGAACGGGAAGACTGAGGCGTTTCCCTCAGGCGACCCGCTGGCGCACGACGCAATGCTATCTGCTTTAGAAGATCGCGAAGGCAACATCTGGCTGGGCAGCGAATCGAACGGCATCACTGTTTTGCGCGATCAGAAGATCACAACCCACGGCGACGATCTGGCGCGCTGCGTCTATGAGGACCGTCAGGGAACCCTTTGGTTTGGAACGAATAGCGGTCTCGTCAAGATGAAAGACGCGAATATCTCGCGCTTGACGGTGGCCGATGGCTTGTCTAGCGATCAGATTTTCTCTCTGGGCGAAACACGCTCGGGCGATCTACTGGTTGGAACGCAAGACGGTTTGGACGTGATTCACGATGGCAAGATCACCGTGCTCACTACGGCAGACGGTTTGGCGGATGACCTGGTGCGGTCATTACACACGGACGCCGATGGCTCAATTTGGATCGGCACTCGGCGCGGACTCACGCTTTGGAAAAACTCGGGCTTCCATACGTTCACAGAAGCCGATGGCTTAGCGAGTGATTTGGTGGGCGCATTGACGCGCGACAGTGATGGTGCATTGTGGGTCGGCACGCTGCGCGGGTTGACGCGCATCAAAGACGGGCACTTTCAGAACTTTGCTGCGCGCGAAGGGTTGGCGAGCGTTGTGGTGACTGCCTTGCACGCCGATACTGCGGGTGGTCTTTGGATCGGCACGCAAGATGGCGGCTTGCATCGCATGAAAGATGGAAAGATCTTCCACTATCCGCCAAGCGTGGGGCTGCCCAATTCGATTTTCGCCATTGTGGAAGAAGGAAAGTATATGTGGCTAACTTCGAAGACCGGTGTTTACCGAGTTGCCAAGGCAGAGTTAGACGCAGGCGGTCCTGTTCCGATAACGCAATACGGTACAGCGGATGGGATGCGAGTGAATGAGTGCAGCGAAGGCGGACATCCCGCGGCGTGGCCTGCACGAGACGGGTCGCTCTGGTTTGCAACATTGCGAGGCGTGTCAACCATAGATCGCGTCACAGCCTCCGCAAACGGGATCGCCCCATCCGTGGTTGTTGAATCGTTGTCGGTGAACGATCGCGCAGTGAATTTGGCTTCATCGCATGAGATCCCGCCCGCTCATGAGCGGCTCGCGTTCGAATACACGGGCATCACGTTCGTCTCGCCGCAGCGCGTGCGCTTTCGCTACATGCTGGAGGGTTTTGACCACGACTGGGTGGACGCGGGCAGCCGAAGGACGGCTTATTACACAAGCCTTTCACCTGGCGAATATCGCTTTCGAGTTGCTGCGCGCGCCAACGACGGGGATTGGAGCGAAAAGGAGGCCGACGTCTCTTTCCGTCTCTTGCCGCGTTTCTATCAAACGTATTGGTTCTATCTGCTGCTGGCGGCTGCGCTGGCTGGAGCGGTTTATGCCATCTATCGCTGGCAAGTTCGGCAAGTGGAAGCTCAGTTCAACGCGGTCTTGGCGGAACGGAACCGTATTGCGCGCGAAATTCACGATACGCTGGCGCAAGGCTTCGTTGCCGTCTCGCTGCAGCTCGAATTGCTTGCCCGCAAACTGGGAGATGCGCCGCAAGAAATCAAGAACGTCGTCGCCCAGACGCGGGAACTAGTCCAGAGCGGCCTCGAAGAAGCGCGACGCTCTATTTGGGAGTTGCGATCGCAAGGCTCGGATGCGGGCGATTTCCGCTCGCGCCTGTCGCGGATGGCCTCCGATATCGGCAAACGCGCAGGCTTGAATGTGGAGTTCAGCGTCTTAGGCACTTACCGTGCGCTGCCTGAAAAGATAGAAAGCGAATTCTTGAAGATCGGCCAGGAAGCCGTGACGAATGTTGTCAGGCATGCGGAAGCGAAGCAACTCAAAATCGATTTGGCTTACGAGAGCAAGCGGGTGCGCATGACGATTGCAGACGACGGGCGAGGCTTTTCGGGCGATGTCAATTCATCAGGACCCGAGGGGCACTTTGGTTTGCGTGGGATGCGCGAACGCGCGGAGCAAATCGGTGCGCAACTCGCGGTGAAGAGCATTCCTGGTGAAGGAACGCAGGTTGAGGTTGAGAAGATAGTGTCATGAGCGGCGGCGAACGGATTAGGCTTTTGGTGGTGGAAGACCATCACATTGTCCGCCAGGGCTTGGTAGCACTGCTCAATGCCGTCCCGGACATGCTGGTGGTTGCCGAGGCGTCTGACGGCGATAAAGGCATCGCGCTCTTCCGCGAGCATCAACCCGATGTGACGCTGATGGATTTGCGCTTGCCCGGTATTGGCGGCGCGGAAGCGGTGGCAAAGATTAGAGGCGATTATCCGAACGCGCGCATCATTGTGCTGACCACCTTTGACGGCGACGAAGATATCTACCGCGCCTTGCAGGCTGGCGCACGTGGCTATCTGCTGAAGGGTATGTTTGGCGACGAGCTCATTGATGCGATTCGCGCTGTGCATGCGGGCAAGACCCGCATTCCTCCCGTAGTCGCCGAGCGCTTGGCCACGCGCATGGGAGGATCGGCGCTCACGGGCCGCGAATTGGCTGTTCTGGAATTGATTGTGGGCGGAAAGAGCAACAAAGAAATCGGCTTTATGCTTTCTATTTCTGAAGCGACTGTGAAGACTCATATCAACAATCTGTTGGGCAAAATGGGCGTCACGGATCGCACGCAGGCGGCCACGGCGGCTATCCAAAGAGGACTGGTTCACTTAAAGTAAGGTGCTTATGCGAACTCTTGCATGCGCGATGCTGTTTTGCGGTTTGTCTCAGGCTGCCTGGCGCCAAGCTTCGGAAACTGAATTGAAAGCGCTGATTCCCGACCGCGCTCCCGTTGAGAAGGAACGAATTGAAACTGAATTCCGCACAGCGTCCGGTATTACGAATGGCAAAGGTAAGTTCATTGCCGGAGTAGTGCTGATCACCGCAGGTTACGCGGCTGAAGGTAAGTATTCGAATTTCTTGATTGTGCAAAGCAGCATGAAGATCGGCAGTATTGCCTTGGCGCCGGGCGAATATGTTTTCGGCTGGCGGCGCAAAGACGACGATTCGCTAACCGTGAAGTTGTATGACGCGCACTCCGGCAAGTTTATCGGCGACGCTG
>Ga0075017_100002652_pt1 | contig 11214 bp, 8 predicted proteins | sample AleBraG_ABR_2012_FD_71475 | JGI IMG/M metagenome (GOLD analysis project Ga0075017, IMG submission 71475) | Freshwater sediment microbial communities in response to fracking from Pennsylvania, USA - Alex Branch Run_MetaG_ABR_2012 | ecosystem: Environmental > Aquatic > Freshwater > Creek >...
GAGCGCACGGGGCGCGGCGGCCACGTCGCGACGTCACTGCTGCGCGCCGGCATGTACGTCGTCGGCCAGGACGCCACCTACCTGCAGCGCATCGGCCGCTGGTTCCCGTTCGGGCGCCGGGAGGCCACCAACGTGCTGTTCAACTGCTACCGCACGCAGGACGACCGTTGGCTGTGGCTGCTCGCGCTGCAACCCGACCGGCACTGGCCGAACCTCGCGGTCGCGGTCGGGCGCCCCGAGTGGCTCGCCGACGAGCGCTACGAGACCCACGTGGTGCGGCGCGAGCACAAGGACGGGCTGCGCGAGGAGCTCGACACGATCTTCGCGACCCGCACGCTCGCGGAGTGGGGCACCATCCTCGACGACGCGGGGATGTGGTGGGAGCCCGTGCTCACGATCGAGGAGGCGGTCGCGCAGGAACAGGCGCAGGCCATGGACGTGATGATCAGCGTCGACGGGCCCGACGGGCCGATGGTCAGCGCGGCGAGCCCCATCGACTTCGACGGGACCTCGCGCATGCAGACGCGCGGCGTTCCCGCGCTCGGCGAGCATTCGCGCGAGGTGCTGCGCGAGGTCGGGTACTCCGACGCGGAGATCGACGAGCTGACCTGAGCTGACACCGCCCCCGGGCGACGCCCCTGGTCAGGCCCCACCGCCGTCGAGGGTGATGCACTGCCCGGTGAGGTACGACGACGCATCGGTGGCGAGGTAGAGCGCGGTGCCGACGATCTCGTCGGCGTCGCCGATGCGCCCGAGGCTCACCCGGCTCGCCGCGCCCTCCTGCAGCTCCGGTGTGGGCACCGACGCGTGGAAGCTGTCGGTGTGGAACATCCCGCACACGATCGCGTTCACCCGGATGCCGCGCGGCGCGAACTCCTGCGCCGCCGCCTTGGTGAGCGCGTTGAGCCCCGCCTTCGCGGCCGCGTACACCACGGTGAACGGGCTCGGGTGGGTCGACGCCTTCGAGCTGATGTTGATCACCGCGCTGCCCGGGGCCATGTGCTCCGCCGCGAGCGCGGTGAGGCGCAGCGGGCCCTTGAGGTCGACCGCGACCGTCTTGTCGAACAGGTCCTCCGTGACCCCGAGCAGGCTCGGCGGCACCGGTGCGATGCCCGCGTTGTTGACGAGCACGTCGACACGCCCGAACTCCGCGACGGTCGCGTCGACGAGCTCCCCACACTGCCCCCACTCCCCCACGTGGCACGCCACTGCGAGCGCGCGGCCTCCGAGCGCACGTACCTCGCTCGCCACCTCCTCGCACGGCGCGAGCTTCCGGCTCGCGACGACGACGTCGGCGCCCCGCTCGGCGAACCCCAGCGCCATCGCCCGCCCGAGTCCCTTGCTGCCGCCGGTGACGATCGCGACCTTGCCGGTGAGGTCGAAGGTCGGCGCGGTCACGCGACCTCTCCGGTGCCCGCCCCCGCGGCGGCGAGGAGCGCGGCGAACTTCTCGCGACCGGCGGGAAGGCGGCTCGGGATGTGCTCGGTGGGCCAGCCCTCCACGGGCGAGTAGCTCTTGAGCAGCGTGCGGGCGACGACGCTGCGGTGCACCTCGTCGGGGCCATCGCCGATCGGCCCGAACCGGGTGCTGCGGTACCAGCTCTCCACCGGCAGGTCCGACGAGTAGCCCAGTGCACCGCACACCTGGATGGTGCGGTCGAGCACGTCGAGCACGACTCGCGACACGTGCTGCTTCACCATCGAGATGTCGGCGCGCGTCGCGCTCGCGCCTTCCTTGTCCATCTTCCACGCGGTGCGGAACGTCAACAGACGCGCGGCCTCGATCTCGGTGTGCGACCGCGCGATGTAGTCCTGGATCATCTGGTGCTGGCCCAACAGGCGACCGTGCGACTCGCGCGACACCGCCCGCTCGCACATGATGTCGAGCGACCGCTTCGCCTGGCCGATCCACCGCATCGCGTGGTGGATGCGACCGCCGCCCAGGCGCTGCTGCGCGAGCACGAAGCCGTCACCGGGCCGGCCGATGAGATTGCCGGCGGGCACCCGGCAGTCCTCGAACAGGATCTCGGCGTGGTTGCCGACCTTGCCGAACGTGGGCTCGGGGTGGGCCATCGTCGGCACGTCGCGCACGATGTCCATGCCCGGTGTGTCCTTCTCGACCACGAACACCGACGCGTGCTTGTGCGGGCGCTGCTCCGGGTTGGTCTCCGCGAACACCAGCAGGAAGTCGGCGATCGACGCGTTGGAGGCGAACCACTTGTGGCCGTTGATCACCCACTCGTCGCCGTCGAGCACCGCGGTGGTACCGATGCGGGTGGGGTCGGCGCCCGCGAAGAAGGGCTCGGTGAGGCAGAACGCGCTGCGCAGGTCGCCGTTCAGGTTCGGGTACATCCACTTCTGCTTCTGCTCCTCGGTCGCGCCGTGCGCGAGCAACTCGCAGTTGCCGCTGTCGGGCGCCTGCACGCCGAAGATCGTCATCGAGAACATCACGCGTCCGATGAGCTCGGACATGAGCGCGAGCTTGAGCTGTCCGAACCCGGGACCGCCGAGCTTCGGATCGAGGAACGCGCCCCAGAGGCCACGGTCCTTCACCTGCTGCTGCAGGTGACGCTTCACCAGCTCCCACTCCTCCTCGGGCAGCTCGGCGAGCACGGGCTCGAGCGGCAACAGCTCCCCGTCGATGAAGTCGCGCATCCAGTCGAGCTGCGACTGGAACTCGGGTTCGGTCTCGAAGTCCCACACCATTGCGTGCTCTCTCCTTCGCCTGGTTTGAAAAACACCGTAATCCCATCCGGTCGTTCGCACCTGAACCGAGGCTGAACACAGCGATCGCGACGCCGCGCACGCGGGCTTACCATGACGATGTGGTCGCGTCCGGCAGCTACCAAGGCGGCAGTGCCTTCCTGCGCTGGTGGCCGCGCGCGCTGCCGCTGGTCGCACTCTGGATCCTCGTCGTCGGCTGGAACCACTCGGTGCAGTGGGCCACGCTCCTCGTCGTGGCCTCGGCGCTCCACGCCCGGTTCCTACCGTGCGCATTCCTCGTCACGAGCGACGGCGTGGTGATGCTCTTCCCGTTCGGCCGACGCCGGTTCCTCGAGAAGCAGGCGATCACCATCCGCCTCGACATCGTCGGCGCCGTCGCGCTCGTGGGGCCCCGCCGGCGCATCGGCTACCCGCTGATGGATCGGGTGCTGTACGAGCCGGGGCGCTCGTCGCTGCTGTACACCGCGTTCTCGTCGTTCGGGTACCGCGTCACCGCGGGCTGACGCCGTCCCCGTCCGCGGGCGTCTGCCAGACTGCCCCGCATGAAGATCGATGTGACCCTGGCCTACGACGTCATGTCCGCACCCGACCGGGCGCGCGCGCTCGAGCAGACCGGTGTCGACGGCGTGTTCACGTTCGAGAACGCGCACGACGTGTTCTTCCCGCTCGTCGCGGCGGCGCCGGTGTGCTCGCTCGACCTGATGACGAACGTGGCCATGGCGTTCCCGCGCAGCCCCTTCCACATGGCGGTCTCGGCGTGGGACCTCCAGGCGCTGTCGCAGGGCCGCTTCCGCCTCGGGCTCGGCACGCAGATCAAGGCGCACATCGAGAAGCGCTACGGCGCCCGGTGGGGCAAGCCGGTCGCGCAGATGCGCGAGTCGGTGCTCGCCACGAAGGCGATCCTGCAGAGCTGGCAGGACGGCACCAAGCTCGAGTTCCGCGGCGAGTACACCACGCACACCCTGATGACCCCTGCGTTCGTCCCCGGCCCGAACCCCTACGGCGTGCCGAAGATCCTCGTCGGTGCACTCGGCCCCAAGATGAACGAGATGGCCGCGGAGGTCGCCGACGGCAACCTGGTGATGCCGTTCAACAGCGACCGCCACATGCGCGAGCGCACGATGCCCGCGATCGAACGCGGGCTCGCCACCGCCGGCCGCGCACGCGGCGACATCGAGATCGTCGCCGAGGTGATCGTGGGCGTCGGTCGCACCGACGAGGAGCTCGAGCGCGCCCGCGCGGTGCGGTCGCTGCTGTCGTTCTACGGCTCGACGCCCGCGTACAAGCCGGTGCTCGACGTCGAGGGCTGGGGAGACCTGCAGCCCGAGCTCAACGCGCTGTCGAAGCAGGGCAAGTGGGCCGACATGGTCGGGCTGATCACCGACGACATGATGCACACCATCGCGGTGCACGGCACGCCCGACCAGGTTGCCGCCGAGATCGTCACCCGCTTCGGAGACTGCGACCGGATCTGTGCGTACTTCCCCGGCTACGACGCGCCCGACGACCTGATCGCCGAGTTCACCAGCGCGGTCAAGGCTGCGGCGAGGGCCGCGTCCGGCGACCCGGCGGGCGCATGAGCACCGACTCGACCGAGGTCGTCCTCTACGACGTCGTCGACCGCGTCGCGACCATCACCCTGCACCGGCCCGAGGTGCGCAACGCGTTCGGTCAGGGCATGGGCCCCGCCCTCGACGACGCGTACCGCCGGGCCGACGCCGACGACGACGTGCGCGCCGTCGTGCTCACCGGCACACCACCGGCGTTCTGCGCGGGGGCCGACATGACGAGCGGTGGCGACACGTTCTCCGCTCAGGGTTCCTCGTTCAGCGCAGCCGCCGTGGCGTTCCCCGCGTGGAACGTGCGCAAGCCGGTCATCGCCGCGGTGAACGGCCACGCGGTCGGCATCGGCTTCACCATCACGCTGCACGCCGACATCCGGATCATGGCCGCCGACGCGAAGTACGGCATCGTGCAGGTCCGCCGCGGCGTGATGGGTGACGGCTACTCGCACTGGACCCTCCCCCGCCTCGTCGGCACGGAGCACGCGGCGTCGATCCTGCTCACGGGGCGCTTCTTCGACGGGCGCGAGGCCAAGGAGCTCGGCGTGTGCAGCCAGGTGCTCCCCAACGACGACGTGCTCCCGGCCGCGCTCGCGCTGGCACGCGACATCGCGGTCAACACCGCTCCGCTCTCCGTCGCCTACAGCAAGCGGCTGTTGTGGCAGAGCTTCGAGCTCGATGCCGCGCGCGTGGAGCAGCTCGAGACGGAGTACCACCACCCGCTCATGGGCTCGCCCGACGCAAAGGAGGGCGTGCTCGCGTTCCTCGAACGCCGCGAGCCGCACTGGCAGGGCCGCGTGACCCGCGACTGGCAGGGCCGCGTGACCCGCGACTGGCAGGGCGACTAGCGGCGAGCCCCGCGACCCGGAGGCCGCGGGGCTCGTGCGCGTGGGTGCAGGAGGATCAGGCGGCCGTGAAGTTCGGCTCCTGGCGCTTCTTCCAGTTCTCGACCCGCAGCAGTGGCTCGTTCGGGTTCTCGGGCAGCTGGTCGAGCGGCTGCGCGATCTCCTCGACGCTCGGGCCGTACTTGTCCGCCCAGGGCTTGAGGGCCTCGAGGTCGAAGTCGTAGAGCTTCGCCGCGTTCTCACCGAGGATGGCGCGCATCTCCGCCTCGCCGACATCCGAGAACACCTGGCGCAGGTGCTCACGCGTGTAGGGCGGGGTGCCCTCGTCGTGTGGGTAGTCGCTGCCCCACATGTAGCGGTCGGGACCCATGATCTTGCGGGTCTCCGCGTCGGGGATGCTCGGGAAGCTCGCGCCGACCCAGCAGTTGCGGGCGAAGTAGTAGCTCGCGGTGTGCGGGATCTTGTCCTCTTCGCGGTACTTCAGCTCGCCGATCGCACCCTTCTGGATCCGGGTGATCACCTCGTCGAGGCCGGTGATGGTGGGCACGAGCCCGGCCGCCGAACCCTCGGTGAACACGAACTTCAGCTTCGGGAAGCGCTCGAACACGCCGCCGACGATCATGTGCGCGAAGGCGCGCTGGCCGTAGAACGCGACCTCGCTGATCAGCAGCATCGGGGCGGCGGCGTGCTTGCCGTAGTCGGGCGAGCCGGTGCCCGAGTGCAGGTTGACCACCAGGTCGAGGTCCTGGATGGCCGCCCACAGCGGGTCGTACTTCCGGCTGTAGATCGGGTCGACCCACTTCACGTCGGGCGCGACGCTCGGCAGCAGGACGCCGCCACGGAGACCCTGCTCCTTGATCCACGTGATGTCGGCGATGGCGTCGTCGACGTCGTTGAGGAAGAACTGGCCGATACCGGCGCGTCGCTCGGGCTGGCGGTTGCAGAAGTCGACCAGCCAGCGGTTGTGGGCGTGGATGCCGGCACGACGGTGCTCGTAGTCGTCGGGCTTCGGCGGACCGGCGAAGAGCACGAAGCCGGGGTAGAACGGCGGCACAGTGTTGGGGAAGATGACTTCACCGACGACGCCGTCGGAGAGCTGGTCGGCGTCGCGGCGGTCGTCGTCCCAGTTGCGGATGCGCAGGTCGGTGTCGCGCAGGTCCTTCCACGGGTTCTTGTACTGGCCACGCCACGCGTCGAAGTCGTCGCGGTAGGCCGGGTCGAGGTACTCCCGGTACTGCTCGTGGCTGCCGCCGGCGTGGGTGTCGGCGGAGATGATCGTGTAGTTGTCGGCCATGCGCCGGGGTCCTCTCCTGGGTCGGGTCCGATGGAGCCGGTCCGGATCGGTCCGGAGTGCCGTGCCCCTCGGGTGAATAGTTGTATGCTTGCACACAACTACCCCGGTGTGCAAGTCTTCTCGCAGGGACTTTCGGCCCGTTCTCGGAAGGAGGGGATCTGGTGACGCGACCCAGGGGGAGCTCCAGGGAGAGGAGCTCCCCACAGAGCGACGAGTCGATCGAGCAGATCGCCGCGTTCATCGAGTACGTGTCGCGCCTGGCCCTGAGCGACCGGGTGCAGCAGCGCCTCGCCGGCGCCACCCGGGTCGTCACCCAGTCGGAGCTCGCGGCCCTGCGGTCCGTCGCCAAGCACGGCCCCCTCACCTTCGGCGACCTCGCCAGCCGCCTCGGCCTCGACCGCACGACGGTCAGCCGACTCGCGGCGAGCCTCCAGGACCAGGGTCTCGTGGCCCGCGAGGCCGACGCCCGGGACAAGCGCAAGGCCTGGCTCGAGGTCACCGACGCGGGGCGCACCCTCCTCGACGGCCTGAACGGCGTGTCCCGCCAGTACTACGAGGTCGCCACCTCGGAGTGGACGCCCGAGGAGCGCGCCGCCGCCGGTGCGATGTTCGACCGGCTCCGCCACGACCTGCTCCGGCTCCAGTTCGACGAGGTCGGCCGCGCCAGTCACCTCGACGTGGTCGAGGAGCCCAAGTCCGCCTAGCGAGGTCCGCGTAGCGAACTTGCGTCGCTGCACCCGGTAGAGCCGGGCGCGACGACGCAAGTTCGGGGGAGAAGGTCAGTCGAAGCCTTCGTCGGAGGGTTGGCGGCACTGCGGCAGCCCGTGCTCCCGGTGGAGGGTTTCGAGGTGCACCGCGGGCACGTGCACCTCGGCGAGTTGCTCGTAGAACGCGTGCCGGCTGGCGACCGCCTGCGTGGCGTGGTCGACGAGCTCCTCGAAGCGCTCGGGATCGGCGACGCGCACCATGGTGAAGCGCGACTCGTCCTCCATGTACTCGCGCATCGAGAGGGACGCAGGATCCGCGTCGATCACGAGGGGTGCGTCACCGGCGTCGGCGCGGCGCGGGTCGTAGCGGTAGAGCGGCCAGGCACCGGAGTCGATCGCGCGCTTCTGCTCCGTGGGCGAGTGCTTGAGGTCGTAGCCGTGCGCGATGCACGGGCTGTGCGCGATCACGAGCGACGGCCCGGGGTACGCCTCCGCCTCGAGCATGGTCTCCACCGCGTGCCGTGACCGGGCCTGCAACGCGATCGACGCCACGTACACGTTGCCGTAGCTCATCGCGAGCAGGCCGAGGTCCTTCTTGCGCGAATCCTTCCCCTCCGACACGAACTTGGCCGACGCGCCCATCGGCGTGGCCTTGGAGGCCTGGCCGCCGGTGTTGGAGTACACCTCGGTGTCGAGCACGAGGATGTTGACGTCGCGACCCGACGAGAGCACGTGGTCGAGGCCGCCGTAGCCGATGTCGTAGGCCCAGCCGTCGCCGCCCACCGCCCACACCGAGCGAGGCACGAACACGTCGGCGATCTGCGCCAGGCCGGCGGCCTGCCGGTCCTCGGTCATCGCCAGTCGACCACGGAGGCCGTCGACGAGACGCCGGCGGTTCTCCAGGGACACGTCGTCCCCCGGGCACGGTTCGTGCAGCTGTTCGAGGAGGTCGACGTCGAAGTACTCCGGGTGCCGCAGGACGAGGGCGTCGAGCTCCGCGTACGCGTGCGCACGGGTGGCGTCGATGCCCGCCCGCAGCCCGAGGGCGTACTCGGCGTTGTCCTCGAACAGCGAGTTCGACCACGCCGGTCCGCGTCCGTGCTCGTCGGTGGTGTACGGCGTGGTCGGCAGGTTGGCGCCGTAGATCGACGAGCAACCGGTCGCGTTGGCGATCACGAGGTGGTCGCCGAACAGTTGAGTGAGCGTGCGGATGTAGGGCGTCTCGCCGCACCCCGCGCACGCGCCCGAGAACTCGAACGTCGCGGGGAGCAGGCCGAAGGTGCGCGGCGTGCGCGGGATGCGCGTGCGCGGAAGCTCCGGGAGCGCTCGGGCGAAGTCCCACGCGACGCGCCAGTCGTCGCGCACTGCCGTGGCCGGCTCCATGCGCAGCGACCGGTGCTCCTTGTCGTGCCGGTCGACGCCCAGGCACACCTCCACGCAGAGCCCGCACCCGGTGCAGTCGTCGGGGGCGACGACCACGGTGTACCCGAGGCCCTCGAGTCCCTTGGTGTGCTTGGTGGGGATCGACCGGAACTGCGGCGGCGCGAACGTGCCGTCGTCGGGCTCGAACACCCGGGTGACGATCGCGGTGTGCGGGCACAGCATCGAGCACTGGTTGCACTCGGTGCAGAGCTCGGGCTCCCACACCGGCAACTCGTGCGCGATGGCCCGCTTCTCGTAGCGGCTGGTGCCGGTGGGCCAGGTGCCGTCGACGGGGAACGCGCTCACCGGCAGGCGGTCACCGTGCCCCTCCATGACCAGTGCGGTGACCTTCTGCACGAACTCGGGCGCGTCGGACGGCACCGTCGCGTGATGGTGCTCGGGTGTGGTCGCCACTGCCGGCACGACGACTTCGGTCATCGCCGCGAGTGCGTCGTCGATCGCCGCGAGGTTCGCGTCGACGATCGTGCCCCCGCGCCTGCCGTACGCGGCGACGACCGAATCCTTGATCGCGTCGATCGCGGTGTCGACCGGGACCACGTCGACCAGGGCGAAGAAGCAGGTCTGCATGATCGTGTTGATGCGCCGCCCCATCCGGTGGCGCGTGGCGACCTCGTACGCGTCGACGACGAAACAACGACACCCGCGGTCGACGAGGCCGCGCTGCACGCGAGCCGGAAGACGGTCCCATGCGGTCGTGGGGTCGCCGGGCAGGTTCAACAGCACCGTGGCCCCCGGCGCGGCGCGCTCCAGCACGTCGATGCGGTCGAGCAGGCCGGCGTCGTGCACGGCGACGAGCTCCGCCGACCGGATCTCGTAGGTCGAGCGGATCGGCGACGGGCCGAAGCGCAGGTGCGACACCGTCATCGAGCCCGACTTCTTGGAGTCGTAGACGAAGTGACCCTGGCCGGCGAGGCCGGTGTGCTCGGCGATGATCTTCACCGACGCCTTGTTGGCGCTCACCGTGCCGTCGGACCCGAGGCCGTAGAACACCGCACGTCGCACCGCGGGAGATTCGGTGGTGAACGACTCGTCGTACGGGAGCGAGAGGCGGGTGATGTCGTCGTTGATGCCGACGGTGAACCGGGTCCGTGCCCCACCGCCGGATCGGGAGGGCGGCGCGAGCTCGTCGAGCACCGCCTTCGCCATCGCGGGCGAGAATTCCTTCGACGACAGGCCGTAGCGACCGCCGATGACGCGGGGGATCGCGTCGAGCCGGCCCGCGCCCAGGGCGTCGACCAGCGCGGCGATGACGTCGAGCAGCAGCGGCTCGCCCGCGGACCCCGGCTCCTTGGTGCGGTCGAGCACCGCGACCGCGCGCACCGTCGACGGCAGCGCGCCGACCAGGTGCTCCATCGAGAACGGCCGGAAGAGCCGCACCTTCACCAGACCGACCTTCTCGCCCGCGGCCACGAGGTGCTCGACGACCTCGTGCATGCACTCGGCGCCCGACCCCATCATCACGACGACGCGCTCGGCGTCGGGCGCGCCCACGTACTCGAAGAGCTCGTAGTGACGGCCGGTGAGCTCGGCGAAGCGCGCCATCGTGGCCTCGACCACCGCCGGGCAGGCGTCGTAGTAGAGGTTCGCGGCCTCGCGGGCCTGGAAGAAGGTGTCGGGATTCTGCGCGGTGCCTCGGATCACCGGGTGGTCGGGGTTCATCGCGCGCAGCCGGTGGCCGAGCAGCGCGCCCGACGTGCCGTCGTCGCCGAGCAGCGCGCGCAGCGTGTCGTCGGTGACGGTCGTGATCGTCGCGAGCTCGTGCGAGGTGCGGAAGCCGTCGAAGAAGTGCAGGAACGGCACCCGTGCGTGCGAGGTGGCCGCATGTGCGATCGCCGCGAGATCGACCGCCTCCTGCGGGGAACCCGACGCGAGCAGCGCGAGCCCGGTGCCGCGCACCGCCATCACGTCGGAGTGGTCACCGAAGATCGAGAGTGCGTGCGTAGCGATGGTGCGCGCGGCCACGTGCATGCAGAAGCTCGTGAGCTCTCCCGCGATCTTGTAGAGGTTCGGGATCATCAGCAGCAGGCCCTGCGACGCGGTGAACGTGGTGGTCAACGCGCCGGCCTGGAGCGCCCCGTGCACCGCGCCGGCGGCACCGCCCTCCGACTGCATCTCCACCACGTCGGGCACTGTGCCCCAGAGGTTGGCCCGACCCGCCACCGCCCATTCCGCCGCGTGCTCCCCCATCGGGGACGCGGGGGTGATGGGGTAGATCGCGATCACCTCGCTGGCGCGGTACGCCACCGACGCGACCGCTTCGTTGGCGTCGACGGTGACCCGCGCCGGGTGCGCGCGCGCCGGAGTACCGCTCGACGAGTCCTGAGTCGTCATGGCAGGCGCCTTTCACCCTGGCAGTGTGTGCCGCCCTGCTGCCATCGTCGCAGGCCTGCAGGGACGATCGCCCGGGTCCTTCGGCCCTTCCTGGGACGACGGGTCAGAAGATCTCGTGCTCCTCGGTGACGAACACCGAGGAATTGGCGAAGTCGATGAACTTCGCCTCGTCCTCGAACAGCCGCCGGCCGGCCTCGGCCGAGGCCGCCAGGTCAGCGGGGCTGTCGCCGGATCCCTCGAGCGTCTCGTCGATCCACACCTCGGTGATGCCGTCGTAGGGCTCACCCGAGCCGCGCGACGCGCGCACAC
>Ga0075017_100002653_pt1 | contig 11209 bp, 10 predicted proteins | sample AleBraG_ABR_2012_FD_71475 | JGI IMG/M metagenome (GOLD analysis project Ga0075017, IMG submission 71475) | Freshwater sediment microbial communities in response to fracking from Pennsylvania, USA - Alex Branch Run_MetaG_ABR_2012 | ecosystem: Environmental > Aquatic > Freshwater > Creek >...
GTGCATTGGTGGCCGCGCCATGACGGCGCGGCCACCGGGGCTCCTCGGGAGGTGGCGAGGCCGGTGACGCAGCGTGGTGGCCCGTGAGGGCGAGGGCGGGCGGGAGGCCCGAGGATATGGACGAGTCCGAACGCGAGGGGATCTGCGAGCGCCGGACCCGCGCGGCAGGGGGGATCACGCGGCGCTCGCTGCTCCAGCGGGCGGCGGCCCTCGGCCTGTCCGCCTCCACGATGAGTGCGCTCGAGCTCGTGGGGCGCATCCCGCAGCGGGCCCTGGCCGAAGGCACTCTGCCGCTGCCCGAAATCCAGTTCGCGATCGATCGCTACATCCCGCGGGCCACGAGGGTGGAAGGGGTCCCGGTGCGTCCCGGTCCGGTGTACACGACGTTCGCCACCATCACGCTTGCGCGCACACCCACGACGGGCGACCAGGCGGCGCTGGCGTGGGCGCTGCAGATGCTGGAGGCCGCATATCCCTTCAGCCCGTCCGGGGTCTTCACGACCGTCTGTTACGGGATCCCCTACTTCGAACGCCTGCCCGGCGGCATGGCGGGGCCTTCGGTCTCCGCGCACATGCCCCGGTTGATCGCCGACCCCGGACGCTACGTCCTCGAGGAGGCGGTGCCGGGGCCGACGGACGTCTCGGCCGCCAACCCGTCGATCAGCAAGCTGCGCTTCAACGTACCGGTGCGGATCGAGGCCAACGACATGCTGGTGATCCTGCGCAGCGACTCGACCGCGGTGATCGACGACGCGCTCGGCTGGCTGAGCGGGGAGGGCGAGACCCTGGCGGGCGCGGAAGTGGGCGGGTCGGGTCTGGGCGAGCTCCTCACGGTCACCTCGAGGCGGCTGATGTTCAACCAGCAGGGCCTGCCCCGGGCGGTTGCGGATCGTGAGCAGCTGCCCTACGCCGGGAGGATCAACCCGAAATCCTCGATGTGGATGGGCTTCTCCGATGCGCAGGTTGGCAGCAGCGGACGCCCCCCGATCACGACCTTTGCCGGCGACAGGACGGTGAAGCTGACCTCGGCACGCGCCGGGTCGTATTTCGCGCGCGGCTCGATCGTGCACCTGTCGCACGTGATCCAGGATCTCGAACAGTTCTACGAAGCGCCGCAGCAGACATACCTGCGCAGGGTGGCGGCGATGTTCACCTCCAACCCCGTGCCCAGCCCGGGCAACGCGGACCAGTTCACAGATGGCGGAGGACCCGCGTTCATCCCCAACTTCTTCGTCGGCCCGACCGGCGCGGAACGCGAAGCGGCGGGGATGTTCACCTTCGACGGCCAGGCCCGTATCGGCCACGTCAGCGCTCTGCAGCGCTCGAGCCGGGCACCCAACACCGACGCGATCCACATCCGTGCCGACGGCCCCGGGTTCGATGCCCTGGATGTCCCCGACGGCTCCTCGCAGCCGAAGCTGCAGTTCAGCATCTTCGTGCCCTCGGCGGACTTCTTCGCCACGATGCGCCGCAGCCAGGCATCACTCGACCTCGCCGAAAAGTACAAGGTGCCTGCCCAGAACCTCGGCCTCGAGCGCTTCATCACGGCCACGCGCCGGCAGAACTTCCTAGTGCCGCCGCGCCGCCACCGGGCATTCCCCCTGCTCGAGCTGTCCTGAGGAGCGCGAGCGTCCCGCGGTGCTCACGGCGCCGCGGTCGCCGGCCCCCCGGTAGGCGCTCCCGCCCGGGCCGCGCGGACCCGTCAACGGCCGTCGGGGCCGGCGCCCTGCGTCAGGACGATGTCGAACCACAGGGCCACGCGATCGTCGATCACCAGCCCGCCCGCCGCGAAGGCCGAGTTCCACTCGAGGCCGAAGCCCCGGAGGCTGACGACGCCCTCGGCTCGAATTCGCAGATCGCCGTCCTCCTCGGCGGGTGCGGCCGGTGCATCGAGACGCAACTCGAGCGGCTGCGAGTTGCCGCGCACGGTCATCGTTCCGTACACCCGCGGGGTATCAGCCGGTCCCACGGGCGGGGAGACGGCGGCGATGGCGATCCTCGGATGCCGCGCGACGTCGAAGAAGTCCTCGCCGCAGAGTCGGCTGTCGCGCCTGTGATCGCCGGTGTCGATGCCTGCCACCTCGACCGATCCCTCGATTGAGGCCACGCCGTCGCCGTCGCAGCGAAGGACGCCGCTTACCCCATGGAGGCGGCCGCGGACCTTGGCGACCTTGAGGTGGCGCACGGCGAAACCGACCCGTGAGCGGACGGGATCCACCTCCCACGTGCCGGGGGGGACCAGCGTCACCGTCTCCGTTGCGTTCAACGTCGTCATGCCTGGAGTCTCGACGCGCGTCGCACCGGCCCTGACCGCGGATCACCGCACGAGGTCTGTGGGTTTCCACGGAGCGGACGCCGAGGGCCTCGACGGGGCCGGTCGAGTCCGCTCCCCGCCGGGGCACCTGCGGCGCGCCGCGGCCCTCGGGAGGGTGTACGGTCGAGGTCGTGTACGACCCGCCGCTCACCCAGCGCTCGGCAACGGCCCTCGCCCGCGCGATCCGCGAGGGCGAGGTCTCCTCGCGGGAGGTGCTCGAGGCCCACGTCGAGCTGTGCAGGCGATACCAGCCGCGCACCGGCGCGTTGGCCGTCGAGCGTTTCGAGGCCGCCCGACGCGAGGCCGACGCCGCCGACGCCCGCATCGCGAGCCGGGAGGGGGGAGAGCTGCCGGTCCTGCTCGGGGTGCCCTGCACGATCAAGGAGTCCTTCGCGCTGGAGGGCATGCCGAACTGCGCCGGGCTCCTCGCGCGGCGCGATCACCGGGCCGAGAGGACCGCGCCGACCGCGCAGCGGCTGATCGACGCCGGCGCGATCCCGCTCGGCCTCACCAACATCTCCGAGCTGACGATGTGGATCGAGTCCGAGAACCGCGTGTATGGCCGCTCCAGCAACCCCTACGACTCCTCCCGGGCGGCGGGCGGATCCTCCGGCGGCGAGGGTGCGGCGGTCGGCAGCGGGGCGTCCCCGTTCGGGCTCGGGTCGGACATCGGCGGCTCGATCCGCATCCCGGCCTTCTTCTGCGGCGTCTTCGGGCACAAGCCCTCGAACGGCCTTGTGCCGCACACGGGCTCCTACCCGATCCCGCACGGCGAGTCCAAGCGGCTGCTCGGCTTCGGGCCGCTGGCGCGCCGCGCCGAGGACCTGATGCCGGTGCTGCGGATCCTGTCGGGGCCGGACGGCGCCGACCCGCTCGTGACGGGCGAGCCCCGGCTCGGCGACCCTGCGAGCGTCTCACTGGAGGGGCTCAGGGTGCTGATCAGCGAGTCGGCGTTCGTTCAGCCGATCAGGCGCGAGCTGCTCGCCGCGCGTGAGCGCGCCGCCGGTGCACTGGCGGCCGCCGGGGCGCGCCTCGAGCGGGTCCGCCTGCCGAAGATGCGCCTCGCCGGCGAGGCCTACCTGGCGGCGCTCAGCGACGGGGGCAACGCATCGCTCGCGGAGATCCTCGAGCAGGAGGGAGAGGACCCCCGGACGCTGCGGGCGGCAGTGCGCCGCGGCGGCCCCCACACCACCCCGCTCAAGGTGTTCCTGCTGCTCGAGCAGGCGAACCGCCTGTCCTCGCCAAGGCGCCTCGGCAAGGCGATCGCCTGGGGGCGCGCATATGCGCGTGAGATCGCGGAGACGATCGGCGACGGCGTTCTCCTGCACCCGCCGCTCGCCGATGTCGCGCCCCGGCACGGGCGAACCCATGGCCGCCTGTATATGACCCAGCCGATGGCCGTCTTCAACCTGGCCGCCGTCCCTGTCACGGAGGTCCCCCTCGGTCTCGGTGCCCGCGGGCTCCCGCTCGGCGTGCAGGTTGCGGCGGCGCCGGGGCGCGATCACGTCTCGATCGCGGTCGCGCTCGAGCTCGAGCGCGTCTTCGGCGGCTGGGTTCCGCCGAACCCATGATGCTGATCGCCGACGGCTCGCCTACCTACTCACCGCGCATGGTGGCGCGACAGGCCTCCACGAGGTCGCGGGGCTGAGGCGCATCGTATGCGCATGCATCCGTCACTACATGGCGCGTGGGGCCCGAGGGCCCCACGCGCTTGCTGCGTACCTCGGTCCTTCCCGCTCAGGAGCGAGAGCGGGCGGGCTTGGCTGAATCAGCTACTAGAGAGAACCTTCTTCGTAGATCCCGACCTTTTCGCCCTTGTTTTCTGAGGTGCCTTCCTGACCCGAGGGGATCCCACCCGGCGGGTAGAATTCGGTCGGGTGACCGGTGATGCCGCCCTTGACTTCCGTTTTGAGGATGTCAAGCGGGCCGCCTTCGAGTTTCGGAACGTTGACGATCGGGGTCCAGTTGTCTTTGCAGTGTTCTTTGGTTTCGGGCTGTTCCGGTTCACATTCAGCGTGCTGTTCGCCGAGGTACGGACCCGGTGCGAACACCGTTTTCGACGCGCCGTTGATCACTTCGATGTTGCCGGTGACCTGGCCGATGACCGAGCCGCCCGTGCGGATTTCACCAAGCGCTTCGCACTTGAATTCGGCAAGGTAGCTACCCGGCGTTTCTTCGTTGACCAGATCGGCACCGACAACTTTGCCGGCTTTGTTGATCCAGCCGAGCGAGCCGGCGAGCGTCTTCGTTTCGATCGTTTCCTTCTTGACGTTTTCGCACGGCGCGCCGAGCGCCTTGCACTTCGAGAACGTCGTTTTCGCTTTCAGCATTTTGTTCGGCGGTGCGATGCTGAAGCCGCCCTTGAACGAAGCACATTCGACGGGAATGTCGACTTTGGCTTCCGGGTTCACGCTGTGCAGGACGGCCGCGCCGCCCTTGTCCTTGGCGGCCTTGCCTTTACCGATGCCGGCGACGAGGTTGTAGTTCCCGCCGGTTTCTTTCGCTGCATCGCTGCAGTTCTTTTCTGTGTGGTGGCCAGTTCCCTTGACCGCTGCCTTGCCGCAGGTGTACCAGATCGGCCCTGCAGCCGAGGCGGCGGAGGCGCTGAGCGCCGCGATCGCGAACACCGCGACCAGGGCGAGCCCCACAACCTTGATGCGAATCATGAAATCCTCCTTCTTCCCTCTTGAGTAGTCATTGAAAATGCTCCTGCTTTGCCTCTTGAATGACCGGCCAAGGGTGAGCGCACCGGGTGACGCTCCCACTCTTGAGTCCGACTCACTCGGTCCTACGGAGTTCTCGACAGACCGCTTGTCGCTTTTGCCTTGATTTCCTTCCTGTCGTATGTCGCAACCCACCTCGACTGTGCGTTGATGATGTTGCCGTTCAGGATCGCAACGTTCTTGCCGGCCGCCGCGGGTAGGCCCGCGTTCGCGTTGACGAGCGCCGTCACGATCGGTTCGAGCGCGAAACTGGTCCCGCAACCGGTCGCCGCGGGAACGGCGAAGGTATTGTCAACCAGCGTGTTTTCGTGCAGTTCGAGGCCCCGGCCTTTGAGGATCGAGACCGATTCGCCGCGTTTGCCACGGATCGGTTCGGTCCCTTCCGGCGGCGCCGTCGTGGAGTCGGTCAGGTGCAGCACGATCGGGTTTTCGTCCGAGCCGATGTAACAGTCTTCACCGAGCTCTTGGTTCTCCAGGTGGATCTTGATCGGCAGGGTGACCGCTGGTTCGATGCCGAACAGCTCGGCCGGTGAGACGATCACCGGATGGCCTTTGGCCAGTTCTGCGGTTGCCGTGACGGGGCCGCCGATCGATTCCGAGAGGCCCGTCAGGCCGCCGGGGATCGTCTGGGGCGTCCTGGAGAGCTCTTCGGCGCCGTACAGCGGCGGAATCAGTTCCATCGTCAGTTCGCCGATTTTCCCAAGGCTCGGCAGACCGCCCTGGAGGATTATCGGGTGTTCGATCGGCGACGTCTTGCTGCCGATCTTGAATTCGCCCGAGAGGGTTTCGGCGTAGGTGCAGTATTCGCCCCTGCTGATCGGGCAGTTGACGAATTTCTTGAACATTTCCTTACCGGCCTTGCCCTTGATTTCGCCGAACGCGCCAGCGCTCGACGGAGCCCATCCGGACAGCAGCGCAAGGCAGACGACCGCGAGCCCGGCAACTGCGAATCGGCCCACCCGTTTCAACGCTCCCTGGTCTGAGATTCCCCCTAGGTTCATCTTCTCCTCGTCTCCTTGTGTCCTTGCCTCTTTGATCGGATGCCCGGCGCGATCCAGGTGCAAAGCGCCGCGCGAGTCGAGCTGCTCGTCCCGCGATCTCTCCCAGCCCAGCCCACTGCTCACACGGCTACCTCACCCTCGCTCGCCTGATCCCGGACTCGTGAAAAGCCCGCGGGCTTGCATATGAACGCACACGTAGTCTAGGCACAATCGGTGCCGTTTGTCAACCACCGCGACACCTGGGGCCGTGATGACGCCAAGATCTGGGGTTTTTGCAGGAGATCTTTGCGAGCACGCCCAGAGAGCGAGTAGGCCGGATGGAGCCGATGAAATAGACGGGTGGCTAAAGAGAAGACCACGCGGATCTAAAGGGACTACGTGGTTTACCCGGGCCTGACGGGATGTGAGGTGCTGTATCTTTGGCTTACGAACGATGCCTCAGCCAGCTCGCAACATCAGAGGGTCCCAGCGCGAGCGCCCGGCACCCCGGGGGGTTGCGGCAACGCGCCCAGCCGCCCAGCCAACGCAGCGCGAGCGGCTGATCGGCGCGATCGTCGAGCTCTCCGGCCAGCACGGCTATCAGGGACTCAGCATCGCTCAGATCAGCTCGCGGGCGGGGGTCTCCAGCGCGACCTTCTACGAGCTGTTCGAGGACAAGGAAGCGTGCATGCTGGCCGCCTACCGGGACGCGACCCAGCGCACGCTCGAGCGCATGGACAGCGCGCTCGAAGCGGGCGAATGGGCGAGCGCGGCGCGGCCGGCCTTCGGTGAGCTGCTGCGGAGCGTCCAGGGCGACCCGGACGCCGGGCGGGTGATGTTCGTTGAGGCGCTGAGCGGCGGGCCTCGCCTGCGCGAGGAGCAGGCGCTGGTGCTCGACTTGATGGAGAAGAGCTCCGAGGCCCTGCTTGAGAGCGCTGCCGCGGGAACCATGACCCTGGACGTACCCGCGCGGGCGCTGATCGGTGGGGTTCGCTACATCGTCTCGCGACACCTGCGAACCCACGACGAGGATCGACTGACCCGGCTGACAGATGCCCTGATCGGCTGGATGGGCAGCTATGCGGTGCCGGTCGAGAGCGGCCGCTGGAGCACTGGGCCCGAGGCGCTCCTGCGGAGCGGAACCGAGCACGGGGGGCAGGACCCGGCTGAGCCGGTGCTCGCGCTGCCGCGCCTCCCTCGGGGTCGGCACGGGCTCTCCCCGGGCGAGGTCGCTCGCAGTCAGCGCACGCGCATCATGCTCGCGACTGCCCAGGTCACAATGGAAAAGGGCTACCCGAGCACCACGGTCGCCGACATCGTCGCCGCCGCAGGGGTCGCCAAAGATGCCTTTTACAGGTACTTCAGCGACCGCGAACAGGCATTCCTGGAGGCCCAGCAGTACCCCACCCAGCACATCGTGGACATGATGGCCCGCGCCTATTTCTCGGTAGACGAGTGGCCCGAACGGATCTGGCGAGCCCTGGAGGCGCTGCTGGCGCTGATTGCCGAGCATCCGGCCCTCTCACACCTGCGGATGGTCGAGTGCTACTCGGCCGGTGCCGCGGCGATCCGCCGTGCAGAGGACATCACTCGCTCATTCACGCTGTTCCTGGAGGAGGGGTATCGCTACGGGCCGGCCTCCGGGCAGCTGCCGCGGCTCTATTCGCAGGCCATCTCAGGAGCGATCCTCGAGCTGATCCAGCGCGATGTCGCCGCCGGACGGACGACCGAGGTGGGGCGTAGGCTGCCGCAGCTGAGCTATGTCGCGATCGCACCCTTCGTCGGACCCGAGCTCGCCCGAGCGTCCGTACGCAAGATGCTCGCGGCCCTCGACGAGGCCGCTTCTTGAAGGTCCGGATGAACTTCTCCCCGCACCGCCCCCAACTACCTCCTCAGCGGTTCCCCGCCCTCGCGGCCCTTGACCTGCGAGACACGGACGGTGCCGATGGCCCTGCGCTGCCTTGCCGTACGATCCTCCGATGATCGAGACCGGAGATACCGCCCCCGACTTCTCCCTCCCCGACCAGGACGGCCGTGAGGTCACGCTGTCGGGTCACCGCGGCCGGCCGGTCGTCGTCTACTTCTACCCAAAGGCGGATACGCCGGGCTGCACCACCCAGGCCTGCGGCGTGCGCGACCACCGGGCCGACTACGCGAAGGCGGGCGCGGTCGTGCTCGGGGTCTCACCCGACCCGGTCGCCAAGGTCAAGAAGTTCCACGAGAAGCAGGGGCTGAACTTCTCGCTGCTGGCCGACGAGGGGCACGCGGTCGCCGAGGCATACGGCGTCTGGGCCGAGAAGTCGATGTACGGGAGAACCTACTTCGGCAACGAGCGCACCACGTTCGTGATCGGCCCCGACGGCAGGGTCGCCAGGGTGCTGCGCAAGGTCAAGCCCGCCGAGCACGACCGCCTCGTCCTCGAAGCCCTCGGCGAGGGGGCTCCACCCGCCGGGTAGGAGCCGGGCCGATCGTCAGCCGAGGGCGGGGCGGGTCATTCCGCCGACCAGCACGCCGGCGCCCAGATGTGCGCCGAGGACGGGGCCGACCTCCGTGCAGAACGTCGGCTCGGTCCCGAACAGCTCGCGGCCGGCGGCGAGGAGGTGCTCGGCATCGGCCGGCGCCTGGGCATGCTGCACGATCCAGTCGCTCGCCCCGCGGCTCCTGAGCTCGCGCAGGTACTCGACCATCCGCTCGATCGCCCGGCTGTGGGTGCGCACCCGTCCGACGGGCGCGATCTCGACGCCGAAGGTGAGGATCGGCTTGATCTTCAGGGCCGTCCCGACCATCGCCTGGGCGGCCCCGATCCGCCCGCCGCGCCGCAGGTACTCGAGCGTGTCCAGGCAGAACCAGATGTCGAGCGTCTCGCGTGTGCGACGGACCTCGGCGAGGATCTCCTCGGCCCCCATGCCCCGTTCGGCCAGCTGCGCCGCCGTGAGCACCAGGCAGCCCAGGCCGCCGGCGCCCGTCTGGCCGTCGTGGACGTGGACCGTTCCGGGTCGGCCCTCCTCGACCAGGATCCGGGCCGCTTCGCGGGCGCTCTGGCAGGTGCCCGAGAGCCCCTCGGCGATATGCACCGAGACGACGTCGCGGCCGGCCTCGGCGAGCGGGCGGTAGACGGCCAGGAAGTCCCCCACCGACGGCTGGGAGGTGCTGGGCAGCTGCGGCGAGTCGCGCAGGCGGGCGTAGAAGGCGTCGAGATCGGTGTACTCGTCCTCGGGCTGAAGGTCCCCGCCCCAGCCGACGTAGAGGCTGACCCGCTCGATCCTGTGGCGCTCCAAGAGCTCGACCGGCAGGTATGTGGTGCTGTCGGTCACGACCGCCACGGGTGCTGCGGCGGGGGTTGGTGTCCCTGGCTCTGCGCTCACCACCACAAGCCTACGCGGCCGGCGGCGCGGCGGGCTCGCTCACGGCAGGGTGAAGGAGCCGCTGAAGCTGCCCCCGGCGGGGCACAGCGCGAAGCTGCGGGCCGTGTCCAGCTTCACGCTGACCGTGGCGAGGCTCAGGACGCGCGGGCTTTCGCCGGACAGCGTGCCGGTCAGCTTGGACGCCTGATAGAGGCATTTCGCGCCGGGTACGCTCGGCAGGGAGATTTCAAGGCCGACCTTCTTCGTGCCCCTGAGGGTCGCCGTGCGGCTCTTGAGGTTGACGGCGAGGTGCCAGGGGAAGCCGGCCCCGGTGAGCAGGGCCTCGCCGTAGGTGGCCGTTTCACAGGCCAGGGGGCTCGCACCGAGGACTTCGGCGCCGAGCCTGGTCGGGGTCGCGGTCAGCAGGACTTCGGCCCAGTTGGGTTCGGCGGGCGGCGTGAGCCCGCAGGTGACCGGCCCGGCCGGCGTTTCGAGCGTCACCGCCCGCGACCATTCGACCCGCGCGGCCACGGCGGCGCCGGGCACGAGCGCCGACAGCCCGATGGCCGCCAGCAGACAGATGAAGCCGGCTCTGTGATTGCTCGCCACGGGTTCCCCTCCCTTGAGTTTCGGGCCGACGCGAAGCAACGGCCACGTGCCCGCAGGCTACTGCAAACTCAGCGGATCAGCGGATCCATCCGCGTAGCCATGATCGTCTCGCGCAGCGTTGTGACGGCGTCGTGGCGCGGTCTCCAGCCCAGCTCCCTGCGGGCCTTGGCGGTGCTCATGATGACCGGCCGGCGGAAGGCCGCGATCCACTGCGCCTGGGCGGGCAGGAAGCCGAGCCGGGAGACCATCTCGGTGACGACGTCGAGCGCCAGTTCGGGCACCGGGATCGAGTACCAGCCGAGCTCGCGGGCGAGCTCGGCGACCGTCAGCTCGCCGGCGCCGGCCAGGTTGTAGACCCCCGGGCGGCCCCGTCCGATGACGCCCGCCCGGATCGCCGAGGCGACGTCGTCGTGGTGGACGAGCTGGAAGGGGACGCCCGGGTCGGGCAGCACCGGCCGCAGGATCGGCACGCCGTCGAGCAGGCTCAGGACCGGGCCCGGGAGCCGCTCGGAGATCTGCGTGTAGGGGAGGCTGTCGATCAGCAGCGGAGCGTCCGGGCCGGCGACGATGCAGGGACGGAAGACGTAGGCGTCCGTCCGCGAGCCGTGGAGCGAGTCGGCCAGCAGCTGCTCCACCTCGGCCTTCTGGGCCGAGTAGTAGTGGTCGGCGCTGCCGAGCGCCGGGACGTCCTCGGTGAGCGGCTGGGGGTTCTCGGCGTGAAAGCCGTAGGCGGCCACCGAGGAGGTGTAGACGAGGCGTTTCGCGCCGGCCGCCGCGGCGGCCGCGAAGACGTGGCGCGAGCCGTCCAGGTTGACGCGCCGGCTGGCCTTGGCGCTGCCCATGATCATGAAGGCCAGGTGCACGACGACGTCGGCGTCCTCGACCAGGCGGTTGACCATGCGCCGGTTGAGCACGTCGCCGCGGCGGTAGAGCACCTTCTTCCAGCCCCGCTCGCGCGGATCGAACGGCCGCCGGGCCATGCCGAGGATCCGGCCGACCTCCGGGGCCCGCTCGAGCGCCGCCACGACCGACTGTCCGATCTCGCCTGTCGGCCCCGTGATCGCGACCGTCAGCTTCTTTGCCGGGCGAGGTCTTGCCGGGCGAGGTTTTGCCGGGCGCGGCTTTGCGGTTGCGGCCATCACACGTTTTTACAGCATCCTTGTCCGCCTCGAGGTGCCCGCTAGATTCACCTGGATGAGTGGAGCCGAGTGGGGCCTGTCCGTGTCGGTCTTTCTGGCC
>Ga0075017_100002654_pt1 | contig 11206 bp, 9 predicted proteins | sample AleBraG_ABR_2012_FD_71475 | JGI IMG/M metagenome (GOLD analysis project Ga0075017, IMG submission 71475) | Freshwater sediment microbial communities in response to fracking from Pennsylvania, USA - Alex Branch Run_MetaG_ABR_2012 | ecosystem: Environmental > Aquatic > Freshwater > Creek >...
GCCGAGGTGAGGAAGAAGGCGAACATGGCGAAGTAGTAGACGGCCGCCGTCGGTATCGGGTGGCTCCACCATTTGAACACCTGCGAATTGAGGACCCGCAGCGTCCTGACCTTGACCGTCCGGCTCGACGTCTGCAGTACCAGGGTCATCGGCGCGCCGAGGGCCAGCAGCGGTGGCGCTGTGACCATGAGCAGCAGGTGCTGGACCATGTGGGCCTCGAAGTAACCCATGCTGAAAGTGGCAATCGGCGACTGCAGGGCCAGGTCGACCATGACCAGTCCAACCACGAACGACACCGTGCGCATCCGACTCCAGCGGCGGCCCTTGGCCGACAGCGCCCACACCGATTGCAGGTACCAGGCCCCGACAGCAAGGCAGGTCGCCAACGTGAGTAGGGCGAAAGGACCGGTGTTCCACGACATGAGCACGTTGTGGAAGGTGAACCCGAGACGATGCACCCCCGGCATACCCGGCATCACTGCGTCCCGATCCATAGTGGCACGGCAACCAGCCTACCGACCGGGACTGGTGGCTCCCACTCGAGGCTGGTGGCCCGGCCCCCGAAGTGCCGACGTCGACGCCTTGGAAAAGACACGGTGCCCGCGGCCATCGATTGGCCGCATTCCACGGGATAGCGTGTCGGGAAGCGTTCCGGGGGAGAGTCGTGACGACGGGCAACGAAGTGGACCGGCGATGATCGAGGACCGGCTGTCGGCGATCTGCGGCGCGGTGCATGTGGATGCCGGTGCCGCGGTGTCCGACGATTGGTGCCACGACGAGGCCCTCGGGCTCGAGCCGGTCCGTCCGCTGGCCGTGGCTCACCCGGCCACGACCGATCAGGTCGTGGCCATCGTCCAGGCCGCCACCCAACTCGGCGTGCCGCTCACCGCCCGGGGGTCGGGCACGGGTCTGTCCGGTGCATCGGTGCCGGTCGACGGAGGCATCGTCGTGTCGTTCGATCGGATGGCCGCTATCTGTGAGATCGACGAGGCCAACCAGGTAGCCGTGGTACAACCGGGGGTCACCCTGGTCCAGCTCGACACCGAACTGGCGCCGCTCGGGCTCGTCTATCCCGTCTTTCCGGGCGAGCAGTCGGCCAGCATCGGGGGCAACGTGGCCACCAACGCCGGAGGCATGCGGGCGGTCAAATACGGGGTCACCCGCCATCACGTTCTGGGGCTCGAGGCCGTCCTCGGCACCGGCGAAGTCATCACCACCGGTGGCCGGTTCGTGAAGGCGACCAGCGGCTACGACCTGACCCAGCTCATCATCGGCTCCGAAGGCACGTTGGCCCTCGTGACCAGGGCCATCCTCCGCCTCCATCCCCGTCCGGGGCACCAGACGACCGTGCTGGCACCCTTCGCCACCCTCGAACAGGTCGCCGAGGCCGTCCCGCCGGTGGTCGCCAGCGGCGTAGGCCCCCTGCTGGTCGAGTACATCGACATGATCTCGATGGCCGGGATCACGGCAAACGCCGGCATCGACCTAGGCATCCCCGAGGACGTGCGCAACGACGCCATGGCCTACCTGGTCATCGTGCTGGAAGGCCACCATTCCGACCGCGTGGGGGAGGACACCGAGGCTCTGGCCACCCAGCTGGCCGGTCTCGGGGCGCTCGATGTCTACGTCCTACCCGACGCCGCCGGAGTTGCTCTCATCAGTGCCCGGGAACATGCCTTCTGGGCCTCCAAGGCCGCCGGCGCCGATGACATCATCGATGTCGTGGTGCCCCGGGCCACCATCCCCAGATTCCTGTCCGACGTGGGCGAGCTGGCCGCCGACTCCGGATCGCTGGTGGCGGGGTGTGGCCACGCCGGTGACGGAAATGTCCACCTGTCGGTGTTCCAGCCCGACGCCGAGGTCCGCCGCGGTCTGATCCACGCCATCCTGGCCGCCGGCGTGGGGTTGGGCGGTGCAGTTTCGGGCGAGCACGGCATCGGCACGGCCAAGTTGGCCTCGTTCACCGACCTCGAAGACCCGGTCAAACTCGAACTCATGCGCCGAATCAAGGCGGCATTCGACCCCACCGGCATCCTCAATCCTGGCAAGGTCTTCAGTCCGACCCGATAGGTCCCCACCGGTAGCCCCCAGGAAGGAGCCCGTCCATGAACGGAGCCCAATCTCTCATCCGGACCCTCGTCGGCCAAGGGGTCGACACCTGCTTCATGAACCCGGGTACCTCGGAGATGCACTTCGTGGCCGCCCTCGACGACGTGCCCGAGATGCACAGCGTGCTGGCCCTGTTCGAGGGAGTGGCCACCGGCGCGGCCGACGGCTACTCGAGGATCGCCGGGCGAGCCGCGGCCACGCTCCTCCATCTCGGCCCCGGCCTGGGCAACGGACTGGCCAATCTCCACAATGCCCGTCGGGCCGGCAGCCCGGTTCTCAACATCGTCGGCGACCATGCCACCTCCCACCGCCGCTTCGACGCCCAGTTGCAGTCCGACATCGAGACGGTGGCCCGCAACGTGTCGACCTTCGTCCGCACCACCGAGACGACGGCATCCCTCGGCACGGATGCCCGGGACGCGCTGGCCGCCGCCTACGGCCCGCCCGGATCGGTGGCGACGCTCATCCTTCCTGCCGACGTCTCGTGGTCCGAGGGCGGTGTAGTCGCCGAACCGGCCGGAAAGCTCGCCATGGCTCCCGGCCGGGGCTCCATGCCTGCGACGTCGGTGATGGAATCAGCGGCCGCCGCTCTCCGCTCGGGCGAGCGCTGTGCGCTCTTCATTGGTGGTCGGGCCTGCTCAGGACCGATGCTTGATGCAGTGGCCGACCTGGCCGCCGCCACCGGGGCGGAGCTGCTGTCGGAGACGTTTCCGGCTCGGATCGAGCGGGGAGCCGGGCGTCCTCCGGTGGAGCGGCTCGGCTACCTGGCCGAATTCGCCAAGATGCGACTCGACGGCGTCCGCCACCTGATCCTCCTCGACGCCAAGTCGCCCGTTTCGTTCTTCGCCTACCCGGGCAAGCCCAGCGACCTGGTGCCCGATGGCTGCACAGTCCACGCCGTGACCGGACCCGATGAGGACCTGACCGCCGCCGTGAACGCACTTTCCGACCTGATCGGAGTGGTAGCCGGATGCGCCATGCGCCAGGAGGTCGGGCGGCCGGACCTACCCTCCGGACCCCTCACCTCACAGACCGTGTGCCAGGCCCTCGGTGCTCTACTGCCCGAAGGCGCCATCGTCTCCGACGAGGGGAACACCTCTGGCCTGTTCGCCCCCGGTGCGACCGCCGGGGGTCCACCCCACGACTGGCTCACCCTGACAGGCGGCGCCATCGGCCAGGGGCTCCCGGTGGCGGTCGGCGCGTCCGTAGCCGCCCGGGACCGACGTGTGATCGCTCTTGAGGCAGACGGCAGCGCGCTCTATACGATCCAGTCCTGGTGGACCATGGCACGCGAAGGCCTCGATGTCACCACGATCATTCTCAACAATCACTCCTACGCCGTACTGAACATGGAACTCGACAGGGTAGGCGTGGGTGGGCCCGGTCCCCGGGCCCGGGAGATGCTCGACCTGGGACGCCCGGACATCGATTTCGTGCACCTCGCGAACGGACTCGGACTCCATGCGGCACGAGCGGAGACCACCGAGCGGTTCAATGACGAACTGGCGCGGTCGTTCGCCACGCCGGGGCCGAGCGTGGTCGAGGCCGTTGTTCCCGGTCTGCTCTGAACCGGACGGCTGGAGGACCGACGTGCCTTCTGAGGTGGTCGGTCGTGGCCAGCTGCCGGGCCAGTTGCGGGGGCCACTGCTCGCCGCTGCGCACGGCCACCAGCAACCGGATCCGGTCGGTCGAGGGAGCCGCCGCCGCCGCAAAGGCCAACGTGTCGATCCCGAGCGCATAGCCCGAGGGGAGAAGGATGTTGTCGTATCCCCATCGCTCCGCTTCGGCGACGATGTCGGCACAGTGCTCGAAGCTGCTGGCCAGGGTCGGGTCGGGAAGGCCGAGGACCTCATAGTCGTCGTCGCACAAGGCAGCGAACCAGGAGATCTCCACCGGGCCGCCAGCCGATGTGCTCACGTCGCCCAGTCTGCCGAATCTGGTTGGCGGTCCGTCAGGCGTCGATCTCCTCCCATTCCTGGATCCTAGGTTCGACGGGTGCTTCCGCCGACGAGGCGGGGCATCCCGTGACATACGGTTCGTTCCGAGCCACTCCGGTAGGGACACGGTGGGAATCACGTAACGAACCCTTTACTACCTAGACTGAAGCTACGTGGAGATCGCAGAGTCTGGCCCAATCGACAACTCCACGACTACCTGTGCCTGGCCGGCCGACCCCTCGGTACTCCCGGTGGACATCCTCTGGCTTCGACTCTCGTGGGACCCTCAACAGTGACCGCGACGTCGTTCAACGGATTGCTCATTGTTACCGTGCTAGCCCTCGGAGCACCCCTGGTGGTGGCTACCGTTCCGTGGCTGAAGGTCCCGAGCGTAGTTCTCGAGATCGTCACCGGAATCGTTGTCGGACCGGCGGTGCTCGGCTGGGTCAAGATCGGGCCGGCGATACAGATCCTGGCCGTTGTGGGCCTGGCCTTCCTGCTCTTCCTTGCCGGTCTCGAGATCGACCTGGGGAATCTGAAAGGCCGCGTACTGCGGCTGACGCTCGCCGGCTTCGCCGCCACCATGGTGCTCGGCTTCACACTTGGGCTGTTCTTCCACGCCATCGGGTGGGTCCGCAGCCCTTTCTTCTTGGCGGTCGCGCTGGCTGCCACTTCTCTCGGCCTCGTGATCCCGGTGTTGCGCGACGCCGGCCTGAGCGACTCCCCCGCAGGTCGTTTCACTATCGCCGGGGCGACGGTCGCGGAGTTCGGCGCTGTGCTGCTGCTTTCGTTGTTCTTCTCCGAATCCAAAGGAGGAGCGGCCAGCAAGCTCGTGACCGTCGGGATCTTCGCGGCGTGCATCGTGGCCGTCAGCTTCGTGCTCCTCCGTGCCGGACGGAGCATCCGCCTCGACATGCTGCTGACCCGTCTCCAGGACACCACCGCCGAGATCAGAGTCCGATCCGCTGTCGTCCTGCTCATCGGCTTCGTCGCCCTAGCTGCCAAATTTGGCCTCGAAACGGTACTGGGGGCCTTCGTGGCAGGGGCGGTGCTCAACATCGTCGACAAGGATTCGATGAGCCACCCCCAATTCCGGGTGAAGCTAGATGCGATCGGTTACGGGTTTCTGATCCCGATCTTCTTCATCTACAGCGGGCTCACGTTCGACCTCCACGCTCTCACGAGCAACCCGTTGACGTTGCTGCGGGTCCCCGTCCTCCTCGCCGCCCTCTTGATCGCGCGTGGACTCCCGGCCGCCCTCTATGTTCGCTCCATCGGCTTACGCTCGTCCGTGGTTGCCGGACTCCTGCAGGCGACGTCGCTCCCCTTCATCGTCACCGCCACGACGATCGGCGTGGCCATCGGCGCTGTCCGGCCGGTCACCGCCGCCGCACTCGTGGCTGCGGGCCTGCTGTCGGTGGTGCTGTTCCCGTTGATCGCCCTCGCTGTCGCCTCCCCCGCAGTGTCCGTGAACCCGCTGCCAGCGGGCGCCACCATCAACGAGACCGAAGGGATCGACCAATGACACCGCCAGGACCACACCCACACTCGTCCGCTACGACCCGCCTCGACCTGCAGCGTGTCGCTGTGCACGTTTTGGCCCGCAGGCGGTTCGAGGTGGCGTCCCGATTCGGCCTGCGTGCCACACCGGGCGGCATCGCCACGCCTTCTTTCGGCGATACCGATGAGGTGATCCGAGTGTCGGGCACCCTGCTCATACGGGAAGTCGGGCCGACTGCGTCATCTATGACTATGTCTGGATCGACGCTTCGGGAGCTGTGCGACTTCGTCGGCTCGGACCCGGAGGCGACATTCGAGTGCGGGCCCGACACCCCCGCCACCGGTGACCTCGACGCCTCGTTGAGTTTCGAGCCGACTGAACTCCAGAGCCTTACGGCATGGTGGTGGCTCGGGTGGAGGGTCCTCGACAAAGTGACCGGTGAGCTGCAGGAATCCTCGGCCACGACGACACAGTTGTGGCCCGAGCACTTCGATGCCGGGACCACCGTTACGGCTGGTCCGACGAAGGTCAACCTCGGCTTCTCCCCCGGAGATGCGTGGTGCGGGGAACCCTACGCCTACGTCGGTCCGTGGAGTGACGACCGTCCCGGCGACGAGGGGTCATGGAACGCACCGTTCGGGGCGGTCCTCCGACGTTCCGAGGTCGGGGGAGACTCCGACGCTGCGTCTGAGAAGTGCCGGTACTTCATTGAGGACCGGCTGACCGCGCTCGGTGTCAAGCTACGTACTGAAGGTGAACCACCGTCAGGGTGGTCTAGAACAGGGAGCAGCGAACAGTGAGTCTCGTTTCCGTTGGCCGCATGGCCGAACTACCTGAAGCTGCGCCTATCGCGGCGGAGGTGGACGGGGTCGATCTGGTGGTCGTCCGTCGAGGAACGCAGGTCGATGTGTTCGAGGGACGCTGTCCCCATCGCGGGGCGCTCCTAGCGGATGGGCGGATCGAGGGTCAGGACCTCATCTGCGGGGTCCACGGCTGGGACTTCCGCCTCGACACGGGAATCTCCGCGTATAACCCGGCAGAGCGGCTGTTCAAGTTCTCGAACCAGATCCTCGACGACGAGGTGTGGATCGAGAAGGACGATCTCGTCGACTACCGATCGAAGCGACCTGGCCGGGCAGCGACGTCAGTTTACGAGCGGCTGTTCGACGATCCGCACCAGGACACGGCCGAAGAGCCGTTCGTGTCGGATATCCACCGGTTGGCCCGACACGGTCTCGACGGCCCCCACGGGCCGGTCGGTGCGATGGGGGTGCCCCGGGGTGAACTTCCCACCTGGGACGACCTACAGATCCTCACCGCCCAGTTGCACCGCTTCCCTCTCCTCGATGACGAACCGGTCGACACGTCGGTCACGATCGGGCCGGCAGCAGCCAAGCCGCTTCACCTCGACATTCCGCTGTTCGTTTCGGACATGAGTTTCGGGGCGCTCTCCGCCGAGGCCAAGACGGCGCTCGGCCGGGGAGCCGAGGCAGCAGGCACCGCCATCTGCTCGGGCGAGGGTGGCATGCTGCCCGAGGAGCACGCCGAAAGCTCGCGTTACCTGTACGAGCTCGCTTCGGCCCGCTTCGGGTGGGACGAGGCGGTTCTGAGTCGGGTCCAGGCAGTCCACCTCAAGCTCGGGCAAGGTGCCAAGACCGGCACTGGAGGCCACCTGCCGGGCAACAAGGTGGTGGGACGGATCGCCGAGGTCCGTGGGCTCGCGGAGGGTACGCCGGCGGTGTCACCGGCCCGATTCACGGATTGGAAGACATTGCTCGACGCCCGCTCTCTGGTCGACCACCTGCGGGAAGTGTCCGAGGGGATTCCTGTGGGGGTGAAGATGTCGGCGCAGCACGTCGAGCGCGACCTCGACGCCGCCCTCGAGCTCGGTGTCGACTATGTGATTCTGGACGGTCGCGGAGGTGGCACCGGGGCTGCGCCGCTGATCTTCCGGGACACGATTTCGGTTCCGACGATGGCTGCGCTGGCCCGGGCCAGGCGGCATCTCGACCTGTCCGGCGCACGCCAGGTCACGCTGGTGGCCACGGGCGGGTTCCGCCGGCCCCAGGACATGGTCAAGGCTCTGGCGCTAGGAGCGGATGCGGTAGCGGTGTCGAACGTGGCCCTCCAGGCCATCGGCTGCGTCGGGATGCGGGCATGCCACACCGACAATTGCCCGGTCGGAATCGCCACCCAGAAGCCGCATCTTCGGGCCCGGTTCCCGGTCCAGCAGGCATCAGAGCAGCTGGCCCGGTATTTGACAGCGACCACGCAGCTGATGGTCGTGCTCGCCCGGGCGTGCGGCCACGATTCGATCAGCCACTTCACCCCGTCTGACCTGGCCACGTGGAAGCGCGATGTCGCCGACCTGGTCGGCGTCGCCTACTCCGGAGTGAGCAGGTGAGCTCCGCCTGGCACCGCATCGTCGACCCGCCCACCGAGGGTCGGGTTCGCACCGCCATCATCGACGGGCGCAGTATCGCCCTCACCTGCCAGGGTGGACAGGTGGGGGCGCTCGCCAACCACTGCCCCCATCAGGGCGGTCCCCTCGGCGAAGGATCCATCGAGGGGGGCTGGCTACGATGCCCCTGGCACGGTTACGACTACGACCCGCTGACGGGTATTCCGCCAGAGGGTTTCAGTGACGCCCCCACCGCCTATCGAACCGATCAGCGCCACGACGGGATCTGGGTGGAGCTGCCCGAAGTCGAGTCCCACCAGCGGTCCGTATCCGACGTGATGGTCGAGACACTGGTCGCTTGGGGTGTCGACACGGTGTTCGGCATGGTCGGACATTCCAACCTCGGCTTTGCCGATGCCCTCCGCCGCGCTGAGGAACGAGGCGACCTGCGTTCCATCGGGATCCGCCACGAGGGCGCCGCCTCGTTCGCAGCCAGCGCCTACGGCAAACTGACCGGCCGACCCGCCGTCTGTCTGGCCATCGCCGGTCCCGGTTCCACCAACCTCCTCACGGGCCTCTACGACGCCAAGCTCGATGGCGCTCCCGTCATCGCTGTTTCAGGCCAGGTACCATCCCAGGTCCTTGGCCGGGGGGCCTTCCAAGACGTCGATCTCTCGGCTGTGTTCCGCGACGTGTCCCTGTCGACGATCACCGTTCACGGCCCGTCAGATCACGCCGAGCTGGCGGCCACAGCCGTCAAGCACGCTATCGACGGGCGGGGGGTTGCACACCTGGTCCTTCCCGACGAGGTGCAGGACGCCCCTTCGGATGCCGAAGTGAAATCACCGGACGGCAGACGGGCCGACCTGGGCACTTCGCCGTCGGCGACGAGCGTGGAAGCCGCGATGGCTGCCATCGGATCGGCAGTCCGGCCGGTGTTCATCGTCGGGCGGGGCGCCCGACACGCCGTAACCGAGCTACTCGTACTCGCCGAGCGGCTGGGCGCCCCGGTTCTGACGACATTCCCCGCCAAAGGTCTGGTTCCCGACACCCACCCCCTGGGGGCCGGTGTCCTCGGACGGTCCGGGACTCCCGTGGCATCTTGGCTCATGAATGAGGCCGACCTCCTTGTCGTCGTCGGTGCCTCCTCGTCCAATCACACCGGCATCGCTCCCTACAAATCGATCGTGCAGATCGACGACGCGCCCTCTTCGATCGGACGATTCCATCCAGTAGCCGTCACGGTGCTCGGCGATGCCGCCGTGAGCCTCCGTGCGTTGAGCGATGGCATCAGCAATCCACAGGCTGTCGACCAGCGCCCCGATGTTGCGGAGCGATGGGCCATCTGGCGGGCCGAGAAGCAGCGCCGAGCCTCTGACGATCGAGGTAAAGGAATTTCCAGCGCCGCCATCTTCGCCGCCATTGGTCGCCACTGTCCGACGGACGCTGTCATTGCCGTCGACGTCGGCAACCACGCCTACTCCTTCGGCCGCTACTTCGAGAGCGCCGGTCAGCCCGTCCTCATGTCCGGCTACCTGGGGTCCATCGGCTTCGGCTACCCAGCCGCAATGGGTGCGTGGGCAGCCGACCCCACCCGGCCGGTGGTCGCCGTCACCGGAGATGGCGGATTCGGCCAATACCTCGCCGAGGTGACCACCGCCGTCAAGTACGGCATGGCCATCAAGCACGTTCTTGTCGACAACGGCTCCCTCGGCAAGATCAGCAAGGAACAGCTGGCCGGCCAGTACCCGGTCTGGCAGACGTCCTTGGTCAATCCGGACTTCGCCGATTATGCCGGGCTGTGCGGCGCGACAGGTATCTCCGTTCGGTCCGCCGGTCAGCTCGATGACGGGATGCGGCAGATGTTCGCCACCGACGGACCAGTGCTGCTCCACGTTCACGCCGACGGGGATCTCGTCTGACCGGGGCTCCCTCATCCGCGGCTAGCTGATTCACTCCGGCTGCTGACGGAGCCGTAGGTCGCACCGGCCAAACGGACACAGAACACTCATGACCTGGACGAGCGCCTTATGGTGGGGCTACCCGGAATCAGACTTGTTCCGTTAGTGCCGTTAGTGTCATCAGTTCGCCGGCGAAATCGAACGAGGTAGTGGGAGGAACGCATGACGATCGAGCTGATCATCATCGGATTGGCCATCACCCTCGAGCCCATCCCCCTCACCGCCTTCATCCTCATCCTGGCATCGAAGGGCGGTACTCGGAAGGGGGCTGCGTTCATCGCCGGGTGGCTCCTCTCGCTGGCCATCGTCATAGCTGGAACGGTCCTCGTCACCGGTAACAACCCGCCGAAGCCGAACACGGCACCCTCACTGGCCGCCCTTGCTGTCAAGATCCTGATCGGGGTGGTGCTCGTCCTCATTGCCGTGCGGAAGTGGCGGAGCAAGGACAAGCCCAAGAAGCCGAAGAAGACGCCCAAATGGCAGACGGGCATCGACAACATGTCGCCGTTGTACGCCCTTGGTCTGGCTCCTCTGACCCAACCTTGGGGACTGGTGGCGGCAGGTGTCGCCACCATCACGTCGGCCAAGCTGTCGTCCTGGCAGAGCTACCTGGCACTGATTCTGTTCTGGCTGGTCTCGACGGCCGTCTACCTGGCCGTGGAGTTCTATGCCACCTTCCGACCCGAGCAGTGCGCCGCTCTACTCACATCGACCCGGACGTGGATCGATACCCACACCGACCAGGTGATCATCGTCGTCTCGTTGGCACTCGGCATCTGGCTGATCGGCGACAGCATCTATCTGATCACTTCATGACAGCCGAACCGGCCGAGGCCATCGGCGAGAGGCGATGGCCGATGGCGCTCACCCTGGTCGTTGCCATGTCGTTGCCGTTCCTTCTTCCCCAGAAGTTCAGTCTGGCCCCGCGGTGGATCATCCCGTCCATCCTGGGGTTGTTGCTCATCGCACTCGTGTTTGCCGATCCCGGTCGGATCGATCGTCGCTCGACTGTCGTGCGTGTGCGGCGGCGGCCTCCTCGTGGAGGTACTCCTGCAAGATGTGGTCGCTCACCAGGTATTTTACAGACGTTTAGACTCATTAGAGTCATATAGACATTCCGGAGCGGTCGCCCATCGGAATTCCGCGGGCCTCGCTGCTCGATTCGCGCTACAGAGGACTACAACGTGCCTCTGACCTGGTGGGGCTAACAAGAATCGAACTTGTGACCTCAGCATTATCAGTGCTGCGCTCTAACCAACTGAGCTATAGCCCCGCAAACCGGTTGCTCACGCTACAC
>Ga0075017_100002655_pt1 | contig 11204 bp, 12 predicted proteins | sample AleBraG_ABR_2012_FD_71475 | JGI IMG/M metagenome (GOLD analysis project Ga0075017, IMG submission 71475) | Freshwater sediment microbial communities in response to fracking from Pennsylvania, USA - Alex Branch Run_MetaG_ABR_2012 | ecosystem: Environmental > Aquatic > Freshwater > Creek >...
GCACAGCTGCGCGGCGCGCGGGAAAGCCCGTGATGGTTTTCGTTGGTAGCAACAAGGATGCACTTGCGATGAGAGAAATCGGCGCCTGTGCGTTCATCTTTTCATCCGATCAGGGATTGATGCGACAGGCGGCAGGCCGGGCACTTGCCGAATTCGAAGCGTTGGTTTGAGCGTGTATTCCAGCCCAACCGTCACATGGAGGACTGAAAGTGAGTGAAGCCCTGCGTGCTGCGACCCACGCGCGACATTACGCCGAACCGCCGCAAGAGATCGATGCCGATGGAACGCGCCACTGGATAACGCGCGCCGCCAATTTCGTGACCGTGATTAGTGAAGCGCCGGCGGGGGCCGTTCTCGCCCGCAATAATCCGGACGAATATATGGTCCTGCTGCCTCCAGGAACTGAGGCCGTCGCGGAAGCCGGCGGCACGCGTGTCGAGACTAAGGGCAACAGTCTGATCATCGCACCACCAGGCGAGAGCAAGATTCGAATTCTAAAATCAGGCATCGTGGTGCGGGTATTCTCGAAACGGGCCGAAGACCTGGCTGCGGCTGCTGTAAATGCTGCAACATATGCCGATGGCGCGCCTGAAGTGGCCGCTCTGACACCCTGGCCCGACCCGACCGGCGGTTTCCGTCTCCGCCATTACGACCTAAGCCATGCCACAAGCGCAGACCCAAGCCCTCTAAAAATGCGCGTGTTCCGGTCGACAAATCTCATGATCAATATTTTTATGCCTTGGACGAGCCGGCGCGATGAGAAAAAGCTTAGTCCCCACTCGCACGAGGATTTTGAGCAAATCTCGATTAGCTTGAAGGGCGCTTTCGTTCATCATCTCCGATATCCGTGGTCACCAGACAAGACGGGCTGGCGCGAGGATGAGCATCAGCGATACGACAATAGCCCGTCGGTCCTTGTTATTCCCGCGCGGGTGATTCACACCAGTCAGGACGTAGGTCAGGGTACGACCTGGCTCGTCGACGTCTTTGGGCCGCCGCGAATGGATTTGTCGGCAAAGCCCGGATTTGTGCTCAACGCCTCCGACTATCCACAACCGGGCACGCAGTAACCACAGGCCGTAACAAACGTGCCTGCATCGCGAAACTTCGCCTCTGAAATTAGGGAATCCAAGGATGGCCAATTTTTTCTCTCGTGCTTCATTCGGCACCCACGACGAAGCGGCAACCTATAATCGGGCGGCCTGGAAACTCATTCCGTTTCTACTCGTTCTCTACATCATCTCTTTTCTCGATCGGGTGAACGTGGGCTTTGCGAAGCTCCAGATGAGCGCGGACATCGGATTGTCCGATGCCGTATTCGGACTCGGTGCCGGGATATTCTTTATTGGGTACGCGGCATGCGAGATACCGAGCAACCTGCTGCTGCAGCGGTTCGGCGCCCGATTTTGGATTGCACGAATTTTGGTTGTGTGGGGAATCATTTCAGTTTGCTTCATGTTCGTAACCACACCGGCTCAGTTTCTAACATTACGTTTCCTGCTCGGTATCGCGGAAGCCGGCTTCTACCCCGGCATCGTTCTGTATCTCACATACTGGTTCCCGTCGAAGCTGCGCTCTCAAGTCTGTGCGCTGTTTTTCATCGGTATACCAATTGCCGGGTTCATCGGCGGGCCCTTGAGCGGATTCATCATGAAATCCATGGCAGGCGTGTCCGGCTTTTCAGGTTGGCAATGGCTATTCCTGCTCGAAGGAACTCCCGCGATCATCGGCGGCATTGCGACTTACTTTTATCTCAGCAACGGTCCCAGCGACGCGAAATGGCTGACTGCAAACGAGCGCAACATCATTGTGCCGGCACTTCAGGCCGAAGAAGCCGCACATCGTGCCATGGGTCACGGACATCGGCTAGTCGACGCGCTTGCAAGCCCCAGGGTATGGGTGTTGGCAATAACCAACTTCACACTGCTCGGCGGAATTTACGGCATCTCCTTCTGGCTGCCTCAAATCGTCAAGGACTTGGGCGTGCAGGACGTGTTTCTGAACGGCCTCGTCACCAGCATTCCTTTTGCTGTCGCTTGCGCGGCGATGATCGTCGTAGGCCGGAGTTCTGACCGCACGCGCGAGCGCAAGTGGCACATCGTAGTTTGTGCAACGATCGGCGCCCTTGGGCTAATCGGAGGAGCAACGCTAACCAGCGTGCCTGCATTAGCGCTTGTCAGCCTTTCATTTGCGCTGGCCGGAGCCTTGGCGTCGATTACAGTTCTTTGGGTTCTTCCCAGCGCGCTTTTGACCGGCGCTGCGGCGGCGGGTGGCATAGCGCTCATGGCAACCATCGGCAATTTGGGCGGGTACGTCGCGCCCTACGTGCTGGGTCTGGCAAAGGAAGCGACCGGGCGCCTGGACTATGGCCTCTACTTGATGTCGGCAGCGATGGTTGTCGGAGCATTGCTCGTCCATTTGTTGCCACCCAACGTTTCAATCGACGAGGCCCCCGTGCCGCAAGGAGCACCGGCATGAAGGTACTGATCGTCCATGCCCATCCGGAGCCGCAGTCGTTCAACGCGGCGCTCACAAGGGCCGCCGCCGCGGCGTTGCGCGACGAGGGGCACGAAGTGACGTTATCGGACCTGTATGCCGATCACTTCGATCCCGTGGCCGGCCGGCACGACTTTCTGCAGGCCGCAAATCCGGAGCGGTTTCACTACCAGAGCGAACAGGCGCATGCTGCGGCTAACCGCTCCTTCGCGCCCGATATCGCGCGCGAGCAGGCGCGTCTGCTTTCGGTGGATCTCCTCGTTCTCCAGTTTCCGCTTTGGTGGGGCGCTCCGCCCGCAATCCTCAAGGGATGGTTGGAGCGCGTGCTGGCGTACGGCATTGCCTATGTGGACGGGCGGCGATTCACGTCGGGTCTCTTCAAGGGACGACGGGCGATAATGTCCGTAACGACAGGCGGTACGCCCGAGCGGTTCAGGTCCGAAGACGTCTATGGAAACATCGAGCAGGTGCTGTGGCCGGTACGCCGGCTCGCCCTCGAATACATGGGCTACGACGTCGAGGAGCCGTTCGTCTCTTACGCGGCGCCGAGAGTCGGAGACGCCGAACGCACAGCCTACATCAAGGCCTGGTGCGGGCGGGTAGTGGAAACTGCCAGCAAGCCCGTGATTCCGGTGTCCATCGATTCCGAAGCCCTGATTGCCAGTACCGGGCCCGCAGCCTGGGCGCGGACGTGAGTTTTCCCTGACGAAGAAACGAGATAGCGATGACTACTTTGAATGCGAACGACATCGAAGCCCGGATCGACGCAATCCTCGTCGGAGCCATCGATCCTCATGTCCACTCCGGCCCCTCGATTGCACCGCGCGGGATTGATCATCTCGAACTCGCGCAAGAAATGTCGAAGGCGGGTTTCGCGGCCGTGATCACGAAGGACCACGACTACAGCGGCGTCATGACAGCCGCCCTCATCGCGCGTCATTATCCGGAACTGCGCACGAAGGTCTATTCGAGCATCGTCCTTAACAACGTCATCGGCGGCTTTAATCCCTATGCCGTAGAACATACCGCCGCCATGGGCGGCAAGATCGTATTCATGCCGACGCTCGCCGCGGAGAATCACTTACGCTGGGAGAAGACATCGGGCTGGGTTCATCCTGCTTCGACGCAGAAGATCCGCCCGGCCTCCCCAATACCCGTCCTCGACGCGAACAGACAGGTGCGCGACGAGGTGAAGGAGGTGCTCGATATCATAGCGAAGAACGATTTGGCTCTGGCTAGCGGCCACCTCCATATCAGTGAGACGTGGCGTGTGTTCGAGGAGGCCCAGAAGCGCGGCGTGAAGCGAATGGCTCTGACCCATCCGGAGGAGATTGTTGGAGCCAGCATGAACGATGTGCGCGGCATCGCGGCGATGGGCGCTTTCGTCGAGCACTCGCTCTGCATGTTTCTCGACGGATCCAAGTTCAAGGTCTGCGAGGGCGAGGATCTGAAGAAGCACATCGACGCTGCGGGAATTTCCCAGACAATTCTTTGCTCAGATCTCGGCCAGACAGGTACGTTCAGTCCTCTTGAGGGATTCAGACGGGGTGTGAAGCTGTGCATCGATCTCGGCTATGGCGATGACGACATTCACGCCATGGTTTCAACGAATGCCGCGAAAGCATTTAATCTCCAGGATGACGTGAAACGTGTCCAGGCGGCATCGAACTGACCGTATCATGATGTGGGGCCTGACCTTTTGAAATAACTGGCGAGAAGGTCGACGCGCTGGTGCCGGCCGATCCGGAAATCATCGGCGAGATCGTCCACTTCATGTACGAAGTCGGCCGAATCAAGCAGAGGCCGGCATCGTGGAAGGAGATGTTCTTTCCCGAGGCTTACGGATCAAACGGCAGTTGAGCGGGCGGTCATGACAGTCACACCAGCGGTAAATGCCGACACGACACAAGGTCCATTTTGTGCCGACGCCGAAGCCGCCGAAGCCTTCGGCCGCCGGCCCGTTCCGAGATAGTCATCCGGACATTGCGAAATCAACGCTTACTCCCTCAGCATTTTTGTAAACAGCTCGGTGTCGGCCCGGAGGGTCGCGTCGAACTCCGTGGGGGTCGATGACGTCACTATCGTTCCTTGCTCGGCCAGTTGCTCGCGCACGTCGGGCATCGTCACCACCTTTGCGATATCACCGCTGATCTTCTCAAGGATCTCCTTCGATGTGTTCGCCGGCGCGAGCAGGCCGAACCAGGCATCGTATTCGTACTCCGGCACACCGGCTTCCCTGAAGCTCGGAACATCGGGCAAGCTCGACACGCGCGTCGTCCCGGTCACGGCCAAGGCCTTCACCTTGCCCGATTTGATGAGGGCGTCGCTCATCGACGCGGGCGAGAAAAAGAAATCGGTATCGCCGCGCATGATGCTAACTTGCGCGTCCGGTGTCCCCTTATAGGGAACGTGAAGCACATCGAGCTTTTCGGTCTTCTTGAAAAGCTCGCCCGCGATGTAAGCCGAGCTGTTGAGGCCGGCGGATGCGTAGCTCAAGCCACCCGGTTTCGATTTCGAAAGGCGAATCAAATTTTCTAGGGAATCATGACCCTCCTTCAAAGGAGCGATCATGATCGTCGGCATCGAAGCAAGTTTTGATACGCCAGTGAAGTCGCTGATCGGGTCGAAGGAAAGGTTCGGATTGGTCGCTTTGATGATGGTATGCCCGTTCGAGATCAGCAGCAGGGTGTACCCGTCTGCCGGCGCCTTGGCGGCGCGCGCTGTGCCGGCAATTCCCGGATAGTTCTCCACGATCACCGGCTGCTTCCACATGGTCCCGAGCTTGTCGCTGAGTATGCGCGCCAACAGGTCGGTCAGGCTGCCTGGCGAAAACGGCACGATGATCTTGACGACTCGATTGGGGTAAGATGCCGCCGGGTTCTGTGCGACCGCAGACTGTACAAACAATGTCAGGAAGATCGCGCTGATCGCCACCTGCAATCGCTTCTTCATTCCAGGCCTACCCCTCGCCAGTCGTGGAAAGTTTTAGACGAGCCATGTTCGCGGCTTCGGACGCATCTCTTGCAAACGTTTGCATGGACTGACGTCCGGAGTCAAACCGAAGATTTCGTGTCGATACTCCAACAAGCAGGCACACGCCCGCCGACCTTATTTGCGGGGGACACTGGTCGACCGACGTTTGATGAATTCGGGGCGCAGCAAAATATCGGCGACGGAATGATTGCCTGCCATTCTGGCCAACAGAATTCGTGCGGCCTCACGGCCCATCTCTTTCTGATTGATGCGGATCGTGGTGAGCGGCGGGCGCGCCAGATCGACAAATGGAGCGTCGTTGTAGCCGGTGATCGAAATGTCTGCGGGGCAGGCGATGCCTTTTTCCGCGAACGCGTCATAACAACCCAGCGCGATCAAATCGTTGGCCGCGACGATTGCTGTAACTTTCGAGTTTTTCGCGAGCAATTCGAGGCATGCCGTCCGGCCGGCTTCCCGCGTGAACGCCGTTGCGTGTATGACCGAGTGCTTCGTCATCGGGATCGATAATTCGTTGCACGCCAGCAGGAAGCCGCGCAAGCGCACGGCGCCCGTCGAAAGAAATTCAGGGCCCGCGATATGCGCAATCCGCTTGTGCCTCAGATCCACTAGATGTCGAACGGCCAGCGCGATGCCACGCAGGTCGTCGTTGACGACTGAGGGTGCGCGTCCGGAATCATCCGTTCGATTGATGAGAACAATTGGTGCGCGGGTCTCCAGCCACTCATCCAGAATCGGATCGCGCAATGTCACGGATGCGAGAATCAAGCCGTCAACCCGGCGTTCGACCATGCCGGCAAGAATGCGGCGATGACGCTCGGGGTTGTTGGCGGAGTTCGCAACGATCGTCATGTATCCCTCTTTCAGGAGGGTATGTTCAATGCCTTCCAGAATCGGGGGGAACAACAAGCTTCCGAAGTCCGGGACCACTACACCGACGACGCGGGAACGCTTTGTGCGGAGGCTGGACGCCAGCGAATTGGTGCGATAGCCGAGACGTCGGGCAGTTTCGAGAATGCGCGCGGCCACCCGCTGTTTTACGAGATCGCGGGTCGCCGGATTGAGCGCGCGGGAGACCGTGGAGAAGTGAACGCCGGCCGCGGTGGCAACGTCTTTCATCGTCACCGGCGCTTTTCGCGAGTCTGGCATGGGCGGGCTTGTAAGACAAAAACGCCAAGGCTGCCAACGAATTACAACAATTGTAGAACATGTTGGCCTGAACTGGCAAAAAAATATTTGACAACAGTCTGTAAAGTGGCCATTTTTTGCCTCTGCAAACGTTTGCAAGAAGGATAGCAAAAATGCCGCCCCGGATTAGCTACGTCGACCCAAAGAATATCGAGGACGAGGCGATGCTGGCCGAGCTTGATCGGTGCCGCCGCGAAGGCACTCCGCGCCCCGAAAGCCAGGCGATACGGGCGCATGTCCCGGCGACGTTCTGGTCTTTCGCGAATACCTGGCGCGAGGTGTTCCATCAGGGTGTTGCTGATCACAACATCAAGGAGCTTTGCCGCATCTACGTGTCGCGGTCGGTGCTTTGCGAGTTCTGCGGCAATCAGCGCTCGATGAAGTCCGCCAAGACCGGGCTTGTCGAGGCCGATTACCAGGATTTGATCAATTTTGAATCCTCGCCTCGCTACGACGACAGGCAGAAGGCAGCGCTGGCCTACGCGGAATGCATCACCTGGGATCTGCCCTCGGATGACATGCTGTGGGAGCGCCTCCACAAACATTACTCGGAACCGGAAATTGTCGAGATAGGATACTTTGTCGCGATCACGATGGGCCAGCAGCGCTGGTTGCGGACGCTCAACATTGAGCACCACCAGATTTTGGCAGGGACCGACGCATCGATGGCGCCCGGCTACAAGACGATGGATGAACTCGTGAAGTCGAAGTCGGATCCTGAGTACTGGGCGAAATCCAAGCCGGCTCCCAAGGCGTCCGCCGCCTGAAAGGAGTGTGGCAACGGTGGGCCGTGCATCAAAAAGCCGTGCGGCCCGTTTTTTTCGTGTGAAGCGGTCCGCGCTTGCCCCACATACTGGGCTGCAAAGAAAGAGTTGCGAGAGCAGAGGTGGATCCGCCCACAACTTGTTCCGTATCCGGGACAGAGATTCGTGCCGCTCGTGGGACGCATGGTGATCACGGTCGCGGAGCCGTCACGGAAGACGCTCTCCACGTCAACCCCCCGGGGGATCAGGTCCGACCGACATAGGGCTCGCTGCATCATGTTGATTCTCTCGTGCTCAGGCGTTGCTTACGAATTGCAGTTCGCATTTTATTTCTTCAACATGGCCTCGCGAAACTGATTGATTTTCCGCATATGGAAAACATCGAACAGACCTTCTCCATATTTGGACAGTTGGCCGATGGCTTCAGGATTGCCGCAGGACCTATCGAAACCATCGGTGGGGTATTTCTCGTGGTTGGACTCCCACACGTCCAGCAGCATTCATCTTGTGCGGCTTCTCCGCGGTTGCCTATTTTTCGGTCCATGCGCCAGGAGGCTTCTTTCCGGCGTTGAATGGTGGAGAGCACTCAGTTCTCTTTTGGTTCTCTTCTCTTTTCCCCGCGGCGGGCGGTTCCGGAACCTGGGCTGTCGACAAAGTCCCGACGGACAAGCGGCGATGGACGCGGTGAGGCCACTCCCGGGTGTCTTCTTCGGCCGATGCCGCGTGGAAAGCGCCGACCATCGTGAGCCCAAGGGTAGCGGCATGCGCGATTTTCTCGTCTTCTTGCGCGCTTGGGCGCGTCTAAGGGTTGCCGGCGGTTCAACATGTCAGCGGGGAAACTGCTCGCTTTTCCCGAGCAGGAAATCCACGTCGCTCTCGAATATGCGCTTTAGAAATTTGCTGACCAGCTTGATCTTCGCAAGGTGATTCTGCTCGGTGCGAACCGACATCCAGACCTCGCGGCGAACCGATATCTGGTCCGGCAGAATGCGATTGAGTTCGGTTACGCCTGCGGCCACGAATGTCGGCAACAGCACAATGCCGAGCCCTGACACCGCGGCGCTGCACTGGGCGATGATGCTGTTGCTGTGAAAGCATATCTTTGGCGCGGTGATGACCTCGTCGAGCCATCGTACCGCGTGAATCGCGAGAAGTTCGTCGATGTATCCGACAAAGCTGTGATTGGCCAGATCGGCGCTGTTTTTCGGCGTTCCACATTTTTCCGTGTAGGCCTTCGCGGCGTAAAGAAACAGGGCAAACTCGCCAAGCGCGGTGCTCTTCAGTCCCTGCGCCTTGGGGTTGAAGAAACTCAGGAAAATATCGGCTTCCTTGCGCGACAGGTCGACGGTCTGGGGAATGCTAAGGAGTTCGATTTTGACGCCGGGCGCGATCTGGCCCAGCACCAAGAGACGGCGGGCGAGATAGCGGCTCGCAATGCCTTCCATGGTTGCGATCCGAACCACCTGGGCCGCGCTGGCGGCGTCGCGGCTGATAACGTCGTCCACCAGATTCGCCCGACGATCCATCTCCTCGATATGCTTGAGGAGGCTCTGGGCCTCCTCGCGCACGACGATGCCCTTGCGTGTGCGGTCCAGCAGTTTCAGGCTTAGCTTTGATTCGAGCCGGTCGATCCGGCGGCATACGGTCGAATGGTCAAGCTTCAAACGTCTGGCGGCCGCGTGGACACTGCCCTGCCGGGCAACTTCCAGGAACACCCTCAGATCGTCCCATTTGGTAGCGGCTGAATTCATCAAAAGGTCTGTCCTGCGCTGATCGTCTGATGCGCGATGCTATCGCAACGGAACACTGCATGGTGTAAAAAAACCATATCGGAAAAGCTGCCCGTCGTGGAAATCTGGCGCATAGTGGAGGCGGATATCCCGAGCCTTGAGGCGTGAAATGCAGGTCGTAACGACCGATGTTGCGGTGATCGGGGGAGGCGCCGCCGGCTGCTATGCCGCGCTCAACCTGAACAAGCGCGGCATCAAGCCTTTGATCATCTGCAAGGGGTTGGTTGGCAAGAGCGGGGCTTCGCTGTTCGCCGGCAATCTGGTGATCTCCGGCCGGGCGCTGGGCAATAGCGAAGAGAACGCCCGCAACACGGCCGAGTTCCTGATCAAGTATCACAACCAATTCCTGATCGATCAGAACTGGGCGCAGCGGTGCGGGCAGTGGCTCGAGAAGGTGTATTATCCGGAGCTGGAGGAAGCAGGCCTCTACTTTCGCCGTGACGATTCCGGCGAGGTCGTCACCAGCCCCGGGAAGATCCGCAGCATCGCCGCCAATGTTCAGGGCAATTCGGGCGTCCCGTTCATGGACCTGCGCAGGAAGCAGGTGATCAAGGCGGGTATCGCGCGAATGGAGGAGACGGTCGCCACCTCACTCCTGCACAACGCGGACGGTTCGGTGGGGGGCGTGTTCTGCCTGAATTACATCACCGGCGAATATACAGCCGTGGTCGCGCGCGCGGTCATTCTGGCGACCGGCTACTCGGATCGCCTGCATACGCGCTCCACGGGCACAAGGGAGATGTCGGGGGACGGCGTCGCGCTGGCGTGGCGTGCCGGCGCGACCCTGCTCAATATGGAAATGCAGTGGTGGCACACCAATGACATGGCGCACCCACCGAGCTGGCAACGCATGCAGATCTATCCGAACCCGATGCTTGGCTCGGAAAAGTCGGCGCGAATGCTCAACTCGGCGGGCGAAGAGTTCTTCAACCAGCAGCAGGACGATCCGCTGGCGTTCGGCCCCTACACCGTCCAGTTGAAAGCCCTGGTCAGACAGGTTCGTGCCGGCAAGGCGCGCTACGAGGGCGGCTACTATGCCGGCTTCGACAATTGCGATCCGGCCGAAGTGGAGACGTACACGACCTATGGCAAGACATTTCGGCAGCTCGGCCTGCCATTTCCCGCACACATGGCCGAGACGGCGGTTTCGTCGCACTACCGGCAGGGCGGGATCGATGTCGACACCACCACGATGCGGTCATCGATTCCCGGGCTTTACGCGGCAGGCGGAGTAGGCGGCCACAGCAACGGATTGATCGGGCTCGCCACCTATGACGGCCAGGTGGTTGCCGAAGGCGTCGCGCGGGATATCGCGACGCTGAAGACGGCGTCGCTGCCGCAACCGCAGATCGAGGCGGAATGCCGCAGGCTCGATCGTTTGCGCAGTTCTTCCGGCGACGGGCCGGCACCGGGCAGGCTGAAGGAAGACCTCCGGGCGGTGATGTGGGAAAAAGCAGGCGTCGAGAAGAACGCTTCCGACCTGCGTTCGGCGCTTGACGACATAGAACGGATTCGCCTTGAGCTTCTGCCCGGCATGAAGATCCGCAACACCGGAAAGTCGGTCAACTACGAGTGGCTGGACGCGATCGACGTGATCAACATGATCGATGTCTGCGAGCTTGTCATCCACTCCTCGCTCGCGCGCAAGGAGAGCCGTGGGCCGTTCATTCGGCAGGATTTCCCGCTTACCGACAACGACAATTGGCTCGCCGCCAATGTTCTGAAGAAATCCGGCAATGGCCTGCGATTTGAGCGGCGGCCCTACGACCTGCCGTTGTTTGCGCCCGGCTTTTCCAGGAAAGACAACCTCGAGGTCGCCTGGTGACATTTGTCTCTCCCGGTGACGCTCCCGTGCCCGTTCTTTCTTCCGTCGATGGCCGCCGGATCGGACAGGCCGAACAGCAGGACTCGCTGGCTGCACGCAATTCCCGCCTTGCGCCAGGCGAATCGCTGACCGTCAAGGTCCGCCGGTCGC
>Ga0075017_100002656_pt1 | contig 11200 bp, 6 predicted proteins | sample AleBraG_ABR_2012_FD_71475 | JGI IMG/M metagenome (GOLD analysis project Ga0075017, IMG submission 71475) | Freshwater sediment microbial communities in response to fracking from Pennsylvania, USA - Alex Branch Run_MetaG_ABR_2012 | ecosystem: Environmental > Aquatic > Freshwater > Creek >...
GATCGCTTTGTCGAGGAACAGCGCCTGCTTGCGGCAAGTCAGCGTCCGACCGAAAGCGAGGAACGGGGGCCTTATCTGCGTCACATGTTGCAGATAGGAAGACGAACCGCTGAAATGCACGACGCACTTTCGGCCGCCACCGGTTTGACCGATTTTGCGCCCGAACCGATCCGCGCCGCGGATGTGCGGCGCTGGACCGAAAACATTCTCGCGCGCGCCGAACGCGTTTTCGAGACGCTGCGGCAGCGCCGCAACGGTTTCAGCGAAGCCGATCGCCCATTGGTCGATCGATTGCTGGAGCTGGAGACGGCCTTGCGGGATCATCTGAAAACCCTCCTGCCCCCGGATTGCGGTGGGTTGAATATCCGTTGTCATGGCGACCTCAATCTGGACCGCGCGCTGATCGTGAAAGACGACATATTCATTACCGGCTTTGAAGGCGACCTTCGTCTTTCCATCGAGCAACGGCGGCGCAAGGCGCCCGCGGCGCGAGACCTCGCAAGCCTGATCAGATCGATCGAATGTTCGGCTAGCGCAGCGCTCGAGCGCGCGCTGAAGTTTTCGGGTGATGAACAGGGCAGACTTGGTGCGGCGCTTTCCGAATGGGTCAACCGCGCGAGCCAGGCCGTCCAGGCCGCATATCGCGAATCGAGCGCCAATCCGGCGCTTTGGCCGGCCGACCGTCAGGCCGCTGGCCGAATGTTGGACTATTTCTTGCTTGAGAAGATATTCGACGAGCTGGAGTACGATCTGAGGTATCGACCCGAATGGGTACGGGTGCCTTTGACAGGAGCGCTTCGAATCTTGTCCCCGCGTAACAACGAGACCTCATGACCGAGCTTTCCGCCGAGGCCTATGCGATTCTGGAAGGCCGCCATTCCGATCCGTTTCACTATCTTGGACCGCACACCGAAGGCGGCAGGACGGTGGTACGCGCGTTCCTTCCCGATGCCTCGAAGGTCGACGCCGTGGTCGAGCGTGGCCAGGCGGCGGCGCTGACGCGCATCCATGAGGATGGGCTGTTTGCCGGCGTTCTGCCAAACGGCTCCAAATCCTACCAGCTACGGGCCCGCTTCGGCGAGACTGTCGTCGACCTCGACGACCCCTACCGTTTTCCACCGGTGCTCACCGACTACGATCTGTATCTACTCGGCGAAGGCACCCATCAACGGCTTTATGACAAGCTCGGCGCACACCCCCTCGCGCTCGAAGGCGTGGCGGGCGTCGCGTTTGTCGTGTTTGCGCCCAATGCGCAGAGAGTGAGCGTGGTCGGCGATTTCAACTTCTGGAATCCGAGACGGCACCCGATGCGGGTACGGGGTCTCGGTTATTGGGAGTTGTTCATTCCCCGTGCCACGCCGGGAGACCGCTACAAGTTCGACATCGTCAGCCGGCAGGGTGACCATTTGCCGCTGAAATCGGACCCGCTGGCGTTCGCCACGGAGATGCGCCCAAGCACAGCATCGATCGTGTTCGACGAAGAAGGTCTGCCGCATCCCCGTCCCGCCCCGCCCAACCTCAACGCGCGTGAAGCCGCAATCTCGATCTATGAAGTCCACCTCGGTTCGTGGCGGCGAAAGGGCAATAATGAGTGGCTGACCTATCGAGAGCTTGCCGAGCAGCTTCCGCGCTATGCCCGCGATCTCGGTTTCACTCATGTCGAATTCCTGCCGGTGAGCGAGCACCCCTTCGATGGCTCATGGGGCTACCAGCCAACCGGACTGTTCGCGCCCACCAGCCGGTTCGGCAACCCCGCCGACTTTGCCGCGCTGGTCGATGCCTGCCATCGCGAGGGCCTCGGCGTAATGCTCGACTGGGTGCCCGGCCACTTTCCCGACGACCCGCACGGGCTCGGCAATTTCGACGGCACCGCACTTTACGAGCACGCCGATCCACACCAAGGCCGGCATCTCGACTGGGATACGCTGATATACAATTTCGGCCGCACCGAGATCGTCAATTTCCTGGTGTCGAACGCGCTGTTCTGGCTGGAGCGTTACGGCATCGATGGTCTGCGCGTCGACGCCGTCGCCTCGATGCTGTATCTCGACTACAGCCGGCCCGCGGGAGAATGGGTGCCGAACCGGTTTGGCGGCCGTGAAAATCTCGACGCGATCGCGTTCCTGCGCCGCTTCAATACCGAAGTTTTCGCACGCTTTCCGCAAGCCACGACGGCAGCCGAAGAATCGACGGCTTGGCCGCAAGTGTCGCAGCCAGTTGAAAATGGCGGGCTTGGCTTCGGTTACAAGTGGAACATGGGATGGATGCACGATACGCTGAATTACATCAGCAAGGAACCGATTCACCGCAAGTATCATCACGGCGAGATCCTGTTCGGCTTGCATTACGCGTTCTCCGAGAATTTCATTCTGCCGCTGTCGCACGACGAAGTCGTTCACGGCAAACGATCGATCCTCGGCCGGATGCCCGGCGACAACTGGCAGCGCTTTGCGAATCTGCGCGCCTACTACGCCTTCATGTTCGGTCATCCCGGCAAGAAGCTGATGTTCATGGGTTGCGAATTCGCCCAGGAGCGCGAATGGAATCACGATCATTCGCTCGACTGGCACCTGATCGATCAGTCAGCGCACGCAGGCGTCCAGGCGCTCGTCCGTGACCTCAACCGGCTCTACCGCCGATATCCTGCGCTGCATGAGCTGGATTGCGATCCTTCGGGCTTCGAGTGGGTTGTGACGGATGACGCCAACGGAAATGTTTTTGCGTGGATTCGAAAGGGACGGGATGGAAAAGCGCGCTGCCTCGTTGCGGTGAATTTTTCGCCGAATGTGTATTATGACTATCGCGTTGCCGTGCCGATCGCGGGAAGTTGGCGCGAGGTGCTCAACTCGGACTCCGCCCATTACGGCGGCAGCAATGTCGGGAACATCGGTGAAGTCCGGACGTTGGATGGCGCACCGCCGGAACTTAGCCTCACCATCCCGCCGCTGGCCGCGATCTTTCTCGTACCCGAAGGCTAATCATGCGACTGTCGGCCGGATCGTCCTCTCGCCTGGGTGCAAGCTGGGACGGCCGGGGCACCAATTTCGCGGTATTCTCCGCCAACGCGCAAAAGGTCGAACTCTGCCTGTTCGACAGCCAGGGTCGTCGCGAGCTCGAGCGGATACAATTGCCCGAGCGCACCGAGGATGTCTGGCACGGCTATCTGAACGACGTTTCGCCCGGGCAGCTCTATGGCTATCGCGTTCATGGACCCTACGCCCCGGAGCAAGGCCATCGGTTCAATTCCAACAAGCTGCTGCTCGATCCTTATGCCAAGCGGCTGTCCGGTCGCCTGGTCTGGAGCGATGCGCATTTCGGCTATCGCACCGGCAGCGCGCGCGAGGACCTTTCCTTCGACCGGCGCGACAACGCCCGCGGCATGCCCAAGGCCGTGGTGGTCGATGAGACCTTCAACTGGGGCCGCCGTGAAATTCGTCCCAGCATTCGCTGGGAAGACACCATCATCTACGAGGCCCATGTCAAGGGTTTGACGCAGAAACGGGAGGAGGTTCCGCCAAACCTGCGCGGGACTTATGGTGGGTTGTCTTCGCCTGCGATGATCGAACACTTCAAGCGGCTGGGGGTCACGACACTCGAATTGCTGCCGATCCACGGACTCGTGGATGACCGCACGCTGGTCGAAAGGAAACTGTCGAACTACTGGGGTTATAATAGTCTTTCTTTTTTCGCGCCTGAACCGCGCTACGCGCAGGATAACCCGCTCGACTCCTTCCGCACCACGGTTGCAAGACTTCATGATGCCGGCATCGAGGTCATGCTCGACGTCGTCTACAACCATACGGCCGAAGGCAACCATATGGGACCGACGCTGTCGTTCCGCGGCATCGACAACGCCTCGTATTACTGGCTGAAGCCCGACGACAAGCGCTACTACGACGACTTCACCGGCTGCGGCAGTTCGGTCAACCTTACCCATCCGCGCGTCCTGCAGATGGTGATGGACTCGCTGCGCTACTGGGTCGAGGTTTGTCACGTCGACGGCTTCAGGTTCGATCTGGCAACGACCCTGGCGCGCGGACCGAACGGGTTCGATCGTGGTGCGGCGTTTCTGACCGCGGTCCGGCAGGACCCGGTGCTCGCCTCCGTCAAGTTGGTTGCCGAACCGTGGGACCTCGGCATGGGCGGCTACCAGGTAGGTGCGTTCCCATCGCAATGGTCGGAATGGAACGACCGTTACCGGAGCGCCATGCGGCGCTATTGGAGCGGCGAAGGCAGCTTGATCGGCGAGGTCTCCAGCCGAATGACCGGTTCGTCCGATCTGTTCAACCATGATGGCCGCATACCTCGTGCCAGCATCAACCATGTCACCGTGCACGACGGCTTCACGCTGAAGGATCTGTTCAGCTACAACAGCAAGCACAACGAGGCCAATGGCGAAGACAACCGCGACGGCGCCAACGATAACCACAGCAATAATTGCGGCCATGAAGGCCCGACCGACGATCCGGCAATCAACGCGCTCCGCAACCGGTTGCGGAGGAACCAGCTCGCCTGCCTGCTGCTTGCGCAGGGCGTGCCGCTGATTTTGGCAGGAGATGAAGTCGCCAATACCCAGCATGGCAACAACAACGCCTATTGCCAGGACAACGAAACTGGCTGGACCGGCTGGGATGGCTTGGGGCGCGAGGGTGACGACCTCATCGACTTTATCGGGCACATGAGCGAAATTCGCCGGCGTTTCCCGCAAATCCGTGCCCGCGGCTGGCTCGACGGACGGCGCGCGGATGGAACCTACGGCGTGTTGTGGCTGACGCCGGCCGCCGAGGAGATGAAGGAAGCGGACTGGAAATTTCCCGAAGGCCGCTTCCTCGCCTATGTGCTGGGACCTGCCGAAGCGGGCCAGGCCCCCCTCCTCATCGTGCTCAACGCCGCACCCGAAGCGATCGAGTTCAAGCTGCCGAAGTTGCCCGAATACAAAAGCTGGCGGCAACTATTGAACACCGCCGACGTTAAGCAAGTCGTCGCGGATTTTGCATCGGGAAGCGAGGCCACTGCGCCTCCCCGCTCGGTGCTGGCTTTCTCGGGTTCGGCATGAGCGGACGGCAATTCGGCGCCAGGCTAACTGCGGAAGGCGCCTCCTTTCGCCTCTGGGCGCCTGCGGCCAGGCGTGTCGATCTCCTGCTGGAGACACCTCACCCGCTCGAGCGCGGCTCGGATGGCTGGTTTGCTGCCGATGTTGCCGGCGTAAAGGCGGGCGACCACTACCGCTTCCGGATCGACAACGAGATCGACATACCCGATCCGGCATCGGCCTTTCAGCCGGATGACGTGTTCGGCCCGAGCGAGCTGATTGACCATTCGGCCTATCGCTGGTGCGCTTCGGACTGGCGGGGACGGCCATGGCACGAAACCGTGCTGCTTGAAGCCCATGTCGGTACCTTCACGCCGCAAGGCACTTACCGCGCCATCATTGAAAGACTCGATCACCTCGTCGCAACCGGGATTACCGCGCTCGAATTGCTGCCGCTTGCGGATTTCGCCGGCTCGCGCAATTGGGGATATGACGGCGTCTTGTGGTACGCGCCCGACGGCGCCTATGGCCGGCCCGACGATCTGAAGGCCCTCGTCGACGAGGCGCATCTGCGCGGGCTGATGGTATTTCTCGACGTGGTCTATAACCACTTTGGGCCCGAGGGAAACCACCTCGGCCGCTATGCCCCTCGCTTCTTCACCGAGGCACAGACGCCCTGGGGCAGCGCGATAGATTACCGCGTACCGCAGGTTCGCAAGTTCGCGATCGAGAACGCGCTTTATTGGCTTGGCGAATATCGCTTCGACGGGTTGAGGCTCGACGCCGTGCACAGTATCGCCGAGCTTGGCGAAGTGTCGATGCTGCACGATCTCAGCGTCGCGGTCGGCGAACTCGCCGCAGAGACGGGACGCCATATTCATCTTGTTCTCGAAAACGACGACAATCGCGTCGGAATTCTCGATCCCAGGCAAGACCCACCGCGCGGAAAGTATCGCGCGCAGTGGAACGACGATTATCATCACGCCTGGCATGTGTGGCTCACCGGCGAAGCGCAAGGCTACTACCGCGACTATCAGCGATCGCCGCTTCGTGATATCGCCCGAAGCCTTGCCTCGGGTTTTGTCTACCAAGGCGAAACTTCGGCCCATCGGGACGGGCGGCCGCGCGGCGAGGCAAGCGGCGGCCTCGCGCCGACCGCCTTCGTCAATTTTCTTCAAAACCACGACCAGATCGGCAACCGCCCGCTCGGCGACCGGCTCGAAAACCTCGTGAGCAAGGATGCGATCGAGGCTGCGCTGGCAATCACCTTGCTCGCGCCGCCAATTCCGATGCTGTTCATGGGCGAAGAATGGGGATCAAAAACACCATTTCCGTTTTTCTGCGATTTCACGGGCGGTCTCGCCGAGGCAGTCCGCGAAGGCCGGCGTCGTGAATATGGCTGGGCCTATGCGAAATTTGGCAGCGAGGTACCCGATCCCCTCGATCTCTCGACCTTTCGATCAGCGAAGCTCGACTGGGATTCCCTGAACGAGGAGGCGGGACGTCAACGGCTGGCGCTGGTTCGCGACCTCCTGACGGTGCGGCGGCGTGAAATCATGCCGCGCCTTGCCAACGCAGCGTTCGGTGAGGCCCATGCCGCGGACAACGGACTATTGACCGCGAGTTGGCAGCTTGGCGACGGCACGGGGCTATTGTTGCGGGCCAACCTGTCGACCGCCGAGGTCACCGATAACTCAAGGAAAGAGAGCGTGGTTGCGATCTGCGGCGGCCCGCCGGGCGACGTCCTGCCGCCCTGGTCGGTGTTCTGGTGCCTGGAACCACGCTAATGCGTGCCGCTGTTCCGATCGCCACCTACCGCGCGCAGCTGACGGCGAATTTCGGCTTCGAGGCGGCGGCCGCCATCGTCCCCTATCTCAAGGCGCTCGGTATTACCCATTTCTACGCCTCACCCTTCATGAAGGCGCGCAAGGGCTCAACCCACGGCTACGACGTCGTCGACCACACCGTCATCAATCCGGAGCTTGGCGGAGAAGCTGGCTTCGAGCAGTTCAGTGCAGCGCTGCGTAAATATGGCGTCGGCCTTATTCTCGACTTCGTGCCCAATCATGTGGGCGTGCATTTTGCCGACAACCCCTGGTGGCTCGACGTGCTCGAGTGGGGCGAATCCTCGCCACACGCGGTCTCGTTCGACATCGACTGGGAACTCTTGCCCCACCGCTCGCGCGGGGGCGTCCTGCTGCCCATCCTCGGCTCATCCTACGGCGAGGCGCTTGAAAGCGGCAAGATTGAACTGCGTTACGATGCGAACGAAGGCAGTTTCTCGGCATGGTACTTCGAACATCGCCTGCCGATCGCGCCTGAACGTTACGGCGAAATCCTGAACATGATCGTCAGAGAGGCGGCGGCGGAGAACAGCACGGCCGGAAGGCTGCTGACCGACCTCGCCTCGCGCTACAAGGGACTGCGCCACCCAAACCGCAAGGAAGCCCCCGCTTTCAAGGCGGCGCTGAGGGACATCGCGGGTGGCGCAGAGATCATCGACCGCGGCCTTGCCACCTATCGTGCCGGGCAGGGTCGTTCGTCGCAGACGCTGGCACTGCACCACCTGCTCGAACGCCAGCATTACAGGCTGGGGCACTGGCGGCTCGCCTCGAGCGACATCAACTACCGCCGCTTCTTTGACGTCAACTCGCTCGCCGGCCTGAGAATGGAAGACGCCACGACCTTCAATATCACCCACCGCCTGGTCAAGAGACTGATCGCGGAGGGAAAGTTGCAAGGCCTGCGGCTGGATCATATCGATGGCCTGCGCGACCCCGCTCAATATTTTCAGCGCCTGCACCGCCTGGTCCGCGAGGCACAGGGCAAAGGCACCAAATCATTTTATGTCGTGGTCGAAAAGATTCTCGGCGAGCATGAGGCCTTGCGGCCGTTCATCGGCGTAGAGGGCACTACCGGCTACGATGCGCTGAACACGATCGCGCGCGTGCTGATCGATGGCCGCGGCCTCGATGCGCTCGACGAAACGTTCAGGCAGGTCAGCAATATGTCGCCGGCGCTGGCGCCTGTTCTGAAAGAGGCCAAACGCCGCGTTCTCGAAACGCTGTTGGCCAGCGAATTCACGGTGCTGGCTCGTTTGCTTGCCCGCATCGCAGCCGGCCACTATTCGACGCGCGACTTCTCCGCAGACAGCCTGCGGCAGGCGCTCGAGCTTTATGTGCTGCATTTTCCGATCTACCGCACCTATCTGACGGTGGCCGGCACATCGAACGAAGATCGCGCCTTGATCTCGGAGACGATCGAAAAGGCGCGCGCGGAGTGGTTTGCCGCCGACGAAGGCATCTTCGATTTCCTGCGCGACGTACTGACGATGGACCTGATCAAGCCGGGCCGCGCACCGCACGGCCGGCCGCGCGTGCGCCGGTTTGCATTGAAGGTACAGCAATTCACCGGACCGTTGATGGCGAAATCGCTGGAAGATACGGCGTTCTATCGCACCCATCGACTGCTCGCGCTGAACGAGGTTGGCGGAGAACCTTTCGCGCCAGCGCTTGACCTGGAAGACTTTCACCAGGCCATGAAGCTTCGGGCGCGCCATTGGCCTCACGCCATGACGGCGACCGCAACCCACGATACCAAGCGCGGCGAGGATGCCCGGGCTCGCCTGATGACGCTCACCGAACTGGCGGGCGAGTGGACCGGCACTGTCGCTCGCTGGAAGGTCCTCAATGCACCCCACATCGTCTCGAACGGCGCCATGCGCGCGCCATCGGCGACGTTCGAATATTTCCTGTATCAAACGCTGCTCGGCGCATGGCCCGTTGGCCAGGCCGATGATGGCAACTTTGCCGATCGCATCCATGCCTGTGCGGTCAAGGCCGCTCGCGAAGGAAAACAGGAAACGAGCTGGCTCAATCCCAACGCCGCTTACGAAGAAGGAATCGGCCAATTCATCGCAAAAATCCTGGACCCCTCGGTCTCCGGTGACTTCCTCGATTCGCTGCGCAACCTGGCGGGAAGGGTTGCGCTGCTGGGGGCGCTGAACTCGCTCAGTCAACTTACGCTGAAGATCACGATGCCCGGCGTCCCCGATTTCTATCAGGGAACCGAGTTCTGGGACTTGTCTCTGGTCGATCCAGATAACCGTCGGCCGGTGGACTTCACGGAACGCAACCTTGTCCTGAAAAAAGTCGAACAGGCTGACTGGAAGGCACTGGCGCAAAACTGGCAAGACGGGCACATCAAGCTTGCCTGGATGCGGCACCTCCTGAAGCTTCGGAATGAACTTTCCGAGGTGTTTACAGCCGGCAGCTACGAACCCCTCGAGGTCAGCGGCCCGCACCGTGATCATGTCATCGCATTTGCACGCCGTCGCGGGCGTGACGCCGCTATCACTGTCGTCGCAAGGTGGTTTGCCCCGTTTTCGGAAGACGGAAGGATCTGGCCACGCGCGGAAGCCTTCGACGGCGCCATCCATGCAGACGGTTTTGCCGTGGCCGGTTCCAGCGACAGGATCGGCGCGGCAGCTATCCCTCTTTCCAGCCTGTTTCGGCCAGTTCCCGCGGCAGTGCTGAAGGCCAGATTGACCGGCGCGGCCAAGCCGGTGACGAAAAGGCGCAAGCAGTTCGCCTGAGATCGACGTTCAGGTTCAAGATCTCGGCAGGACCTCACCGCTTGGTCAGCAGAAGGTTGCCGCGGTGCTTGATCGCGGCCTGCGCGACCTCGGCAAAGCGCTGCAACAGCCAGGGCAAGGTCACTTCCAGCCGGACGTGATCCTCGGCGACGTCGAGATGGCCCGACGCCGCCTGACCCAGCGCGCGAACGCGGAAAATCATGCGGTTGTCCTCCCACCTCTCTTCATCAACCGCCAGCACCGGAACGCTGGCGGCGGCGCGCGTCAATCCGGTCCTGAGGCGACGCATCGCTTCCTCGCGGCCAAGACTGTGCGGAATCGAAACGATGAGAGGCGCCGGCATGCTGGGATTCCTTTCGCATCACTGCATGTAGTTCCACTTCGTCAGGAAAAAAGCCCGGCATTGACACAAGTTAACACAGGAACTTTCCGAGTTCCGGTTTGTTTCTCCGCCTGAAGTCAAATCAAGAGGTAACTAGCATCGGCTGGAGGAGAACTGCATGTCCATCGGAACTATCATTCTCATTATTCTGATTATCGCATTGCTTGGTGGCTTTAGCGGCATCGGCGGCGGCCCATTCTATGGCACCGGTTATTACGGTGGCGGCGGCCTCGGGCTCATCATCGTTATCATACTGATCCTCGTACTGCTCGGACGAATCTGAATCTCGCGTGCTCGGACCTCATCCTTCGAAACGCGCACGAACCGCGCGCCGCTCGGGATGAGGTTGCAGCGCCTTTCATAATATTCCCGCCAACTTCCTGATCGCGGCCTTGATCGACGATGCAGCGTCCTCGTATCCCTGCCACGCCCTGCTTCTCGCAAGCAGCGGCGGCACGGTGCGGACCGTGTATCGCTTCGGGTCGAGATCGCCCTTTACCTGCGCCCAGGTCAGCGGCATCGAGACGGTAGCCCCTTCGCGCGCCCGCGGCGAAAGCACCGCAACCGCGGTCGCCATGCGATCGTTACGGAGGTAGTCGAGGAAAATCTTTCCCCGCCGCAGCTTCTTCGACATATTGAGCAGATATTGATCGGGATTTTCTTTCGCCATCCACTGGCAAACGCCTTGCGCAAAAGCCTTGGCCTCCTTCCAGTCCACTCGCTCCCTTGCGCCGTAGGCCAGCGGCACCACGACGTGAAGACCCTTGCCGCCCGTGGTCTTGCAGAAGCTTTCCAGGCCAAGTTCATCAAGCCGCTGTTTCATGTCCCTGGCTGCCGCAACCACGTCGGAAAAATCCACCTCCGGCGCGGGGTCGAGATCGAACACCAGCCGGCCAGGTATATCGGGCGCGAACGGCGCGCAGTTCCATGGATGCAGTTCGAGGCCGCCGGACTGAGCCACAGCCGCAAGACCCTCGACGCGGTCGATCTGCAAGTAGGGCTTGCGGTCGCCGGAGACCTTGACAAGCTCCAGCAGGTTGGAGGTGCTCGGCATCGCGTGGCGTTGAAAAAATCTTTCGCCGTTGATTCCATCCGGCGCGCGCACGACCGAACAGGGCCGTCCCTTCAGATATCCGATCATCCAGCCGCCGACCGCCTCGAAATAGCGGGCGAGGTCGAGCTTGGTCACGCC
>Ga0075017_100002657_pt1 | contig 11200 bp, 8 predicted proteins | sample AleBraG_ABR_2012_FD_71475 | JGI IMG/M metagenome (GOLD analysis project Ga0075017, IMG submission 71475) | Freshwater sediment microbial communities in response to fracking from Pennsylvania, USA - Alex Branch Run_MetaG_ABR_2012 | ecosystem: Environmental > Aquatic > Freshwater > Creek >...
TGGGCGACGGTCACGCTCCAGAACTACTTCCGCCTCTACGAGAAGCTCGCCGGGATGACCGGGACAGCCGAGACCGAAGCCGCCGAGTTCGGCAACACGTACACGCTGGCCGTCGTGCCGATCCCGACCAACCTGCCGTCGAGTCGCGACGACAAGGCCGACCTCATCTACAAGACCGAGGCCGCCAAGTTCGGCGCGATCGTCGAGGACGTGCGCGAGCGTAGCGACGCCGGCCAACCGATCCTGCTGGGCACGGCGTCGGTCGAGAAGTCCGAGCTGCTCTCACGCGAGCTGTCCAAGGCGGGCGTCACCCACGAAGTCCTCAACGCCAAGCAGCACTTCCGAGAAGCCGAGATCGTCGCCCAGGCCGGTCGCCTCCACGCCGTGACCGTCGCGACCAACATGGCCGGGCGCGGGGTCGACATCGTCCTGGGTGGGAACGCCGAGGGCCTGGCGCGCCGCGATGTGGTGGCCAAGGGCCTCGAGCCAGGCACCGAGGAGTTCGACGCGGCGTACCGCTCGGCGCTGGCCGGATTCAAGACGGTCTGTTCGGGCGAAGCCGAGGAGGTCATCGCTCGCGGCGGCCTGTACGTGCTGGGCACCGAGCGCCACGACTCGCGGCGCATCGACAACCAGCTGCGCGGCCGCTCGGGGCGCCAGGGCGACCCGGGTGAGAGCCGCTTCTACCTCTCGCTGGAGGACGACCTCCTGCGCCTCTTCGCGACCGGTGCCGTCTCGTGGGTCATGGACCGCACGATGCCCGACGACCTGCCCATCGAGGCGAAGATGGTCTCCAAGGCGATCGAGCGCGCGCAGAACACCGTCGAGGCGCGCAACGCGGAGATCCGCAAGGACGTCCTCAAGTACGACGAGGTCATGAACGAGCAGCGCAAGGTCATCTACGGGCGCCGCCAGCAGGTGATCGACGGCGAGGACATGCACGATGCCGCGATCGTGATGATCGAGGAGATCCTCGCGAGCGTGATCGAGTCGCGCCTCGAGGCGGAGTTCGCCGAGGATTGGGACCTCAACGGCCTTCTCGTCGACCTGCAGACCTACTACCCGACGCGCCTGAGCCTCGAGACGCTGGCGACCTACGAGGACCGCGACGACATTGTGGCCTTGGCAGTCGAAGACGCCCTGTCGCTCTACAACGAGAAGTGCGAGGCGTTCATCGGCGGCCTCGACACGGCCAAGGAGATCGAGCGTGACGTGATGCTCCAGATCCTCGACCAGCGCTGGCGCGACCACCTCTCAGATATGGACTACCTGCGCGACGGGATCCACCTGCGCCAGGTCGCCCAGCAGGACCCCCTCACCGCGTGGCAGAAGGAGGGGTTCGTCATGTTCGAGCACCTCCTGTCGGCGGTGGAGCACGACTTCGTGCGCTTCATCACCCACGTGGAGGCCATCGTCGAGCCGGCCGAGGCCGACGACGAGGGGCTGGAGCGGGCGATGACCAACGCCAACCAGGTCGCCCCCGGGGGCACCGCGCTCCCGGCGCACGGCGTGCCCGTGGCCCAAAAGCCCACGCCCAAACAGGGCGACAAGATCGGGCGCAACGACCCGTGCTGGTGCGGGTCGGGACGCAAGTTCAAGCAGTGCCATGGCCGACCATAAGGCCGAGATCGCCGTTCGCGACGCGCTAGCTTCTCTCGGCGAGCTCGAGGAGCGCTGGCGCGCCGCGCGCGAGTACCTGCAGATGGATCGGGGCCGGGCGCGCCACGAGGAGCTCTCGGCGCTGGCGGCCGACCCCCACCTGTGGGACGACCAGGACCGGGCGCGCCAGGTCACGACCGAGCTCGGGCGGCTGGCCAACGACCTCGAGGACTTCGATGCTCTGCGCCGGACGCTCGACGACTGCGCGGTCCTGGCCGAGTTCGCCCAGGAGTCCCTCGCCGCGGGTGAGGGCGACGCGTCGCTGATCGAGGAGTTGACCACGTCGGTGGGCCACCTCGCCGAGTTGCTCTCCGCGCTCGAGACCCAGAGCCTGCTCAGTGGCCCCTACGACCAGAACGACGCGATCGCCGACCTGCACGCCGGCGCCGGTGGAACCGACGCCCAGGACTGGACCGAGATGCTGGTGCGCATGTACTCGCGATGGGCCGAGCGGCGCGGCTTCGGTGTCGAGATCGATGAGGTCACCGAGGGCCAGGAGGCCGGGCTGCTCTCGGCGACCTTCATCGTCAAAGGCCGCTTCGCGTACGGGTGGCTGTCGGCCGAGCGCGGCGTGCACCGGCTGGTGCGCATGAGCCCGTTTGACTCCCAGGCGCGTCGCCAGACCAGCTTCGCCAGCCTCGACGTCACGCCCCTGCTCGGCGACGACGCCGGCGAAGTCGAGATCGACGAGAAGGACCTGCGCGTCGACACGTATCGGTCATCGGGCGCGGGCGGCCAGCACGTGAACAAGACGGACTCGGCGATTCGCATCACCCACCTGCCGACGGGCATCGTCGTGAGCTGTCAGAACGAACGCAGCCAGCATCAGAACCGTGCGCGGGCGCTGCAGATTCTCGAGGCCAAGCTCGCCGAGCGCGCCCGCGCGCAGCGCCAGGCCGAGATGGACGCGCTGTCGGGAGTACGCAGCGACAACGCGTGGGGATCCCAGATCCGCAGCTACGTGCAGGCGCCCTACCAGCTCGTGAAGGACCACCGCACCGACGTCGAGACGGGCAACGTCGAGGCCGTGCTCGATGGCGACCTCGACGAGTTCATGGAGGCCGAGCTGCGACGTCAGCGCTCGGGAAAATAAGAATCGCGACATCCCAGTGCTGGCCCCGCGCTGGTGGTCACAGGCCCCGGAACACGCCACGTAGGATGGTGGGGAGGTTTGCGCGTCGCGCACCGACATCTCAACGGGAGGGCCCGACGGCGTGATTCGCTTCGAAAACGTCTCCAAGACGTACAAGAACGGGACGACGGCCCTCAAAGACATCACGCTGGACATCGACAAGGGCGAGTTCGTCTTCCTCGTCGGATCCTCCGGTTCGGGCAAGACGACCTTCCTGCGCCTGCTGTTGCGTGAGGAGCTGCCCGACCAGGGGCGGATCCTCGAGGCCGGACGGGACATCGGCGACCTGCCCAAGTGGCGCGTGCCCTACCTGCGACGCAACATCGGCTGCGTCTTTCAGGACTTCCGACTGCTGCCGAACAAGACCGTGTTCGAGAACGTGGCCTTCGCTCTCGAGGTGATCGGGCGGCCCCGTTCGACGGTGGAGTCCCAGGTGCCCCAGATCCTCGAACTGGTCGGCCTGGCCGACAAGTCCGACAACCTGCCCAGTGAGCTGTCGGGCGGTGAGCAGCAGCGCGTCGCGGTGGCCCGCGCGTTCGTCAACCGCCCGCTCATCCTGCTCGCCGACGAGCCGACCGGCAACCTCGACCCGACCAACTCCGAGTCGATCATGGCGCTGCTCGAGCGAATCAACCGCACGGGCACGACCGTGGTCATGGCCACGCACGACAAGGCGCTCGTGGACCGGATGCGCCGGCGCGTGGTGGAGCTCGACCGTGGCGAGATGATCCGCGACCAGGTGCGTGGCGTCTACGGTATCGACGAGACGGCGGGGAGCATCTGATGCGCGTCTACCTGCGCTACGCCATCAAGGAGACCTTCTCGAACCTCTGGCGAAACCGGCTCATGACGATCGCGGCGGTCTTGACCGTGGCCGTCTCGCTGTCGCTCGTGGGCGCGGCCCTGCTGCTCAAGCAGAGCGCGGCCCAGGCGTCGGCGCAGTGGCAGCAGGGCACGCGGGTGACCGTGTGGATGCAGCCCAACGCCTCGGCGACGGAACTGGCCAACGTCCGCACGCAGCTGGCCAACCTGCCCATCGTGAAGAAGTGCGTCTTCTACACCCAGCAGCAGGACTACAACGAGGCCAAGCAACTCCTGCCGCGCAATGAGTGGAACGTTCTGTCGGTCACCGACATGCCGACCTCGTTCCGGTGCGTGCCCACGGTCCCGGCGGACGCTTTCACGGTGGTGACGACCTTCACCAATCAGCCAGGCGTCTACCAGGTGACGGCCCCGGTCCAACAGATCCGTCAGATGAATCGGGCGATCCGTATCCTTCAGCTCGTCTTCCTGGCCCTGGCTGGCGTTCTCCTGTTGTCGGCGGGTGTCCTGATCCTCAACACGATTCGCATGGCCATCTTCGCGCGACGTCGCGAGGTGTCGGTGATGAAGCTCGTGGGCGCGACCAACTGGTTCATCCGGATCCCGTTCATTACCGAGGGCTTCATCCAGGGGCTCCTCGGATCGGGGGTAGCGATGCTTGCCGTCACCGCGCTGCACACCTGGTATCCGCTGCACAACGAGTTCGCCCTCACGACGCGCTCCCTGTGGGGAACGAACGTGGTCGTGCTCGCGGTGGGAGTGATCATCGGATCGGTCGGGTCGGCCGTGGCCATCCGACGGTTCCTCGACGTCTAGGACGTCTCCTCGGCGTAGTCGATGGCGAGTGAGTTCACGCAGTAGCGCAGCCCGGTCGGCGTCGGGCCGTCCTCGAAGACGTGCCCCAAGTGGCCGCCGCACTTCGAGCAGAGGATCTCGGTGCGTGATCGCAGCAGGGCGTGATCGGCGCGTTCGATGATCGTGCCCGGCTCACACGCGTCGAAACTCGGCCACCCGCACCCCGAGTCGAACTTCTGCGCGCTCGTGAAGAGGACCTGCCCGCAGCCGCCGCAGGAGAACACGCCCTCGCCGTCGACGTGCAGGAGCGACCCGGTGAAGGGAGGCTCGGTCGCCGCCTGGCGCAAGACGGCGTAGCGCTCGGGCGCCAGTTCGGCCCGCCACTGGTCGTCGGGCTTGTCCACGTCGTAGGTCACGGCGCCAATGTAGCGGTCGCTGCCGCGGCCTTGGCGGTCCGCGTCGCGTCGCGCGGCCCGTGCCAACATTAACCGGTGACGAGCCCCGCCTGGGAGACCCACTGGCACAAGCACCCGGGGGTTCGCTCGGGCGACGACCTGTCGCGCGGTGAGCGCGCCGCGGACAAGATGCGCAACGCCATGGGCTCGTGGCCCTTCGTCTTCATCTTCTTCGCCGTGATGATCGCGTGGGCGATTGTCAACACGCTCTTCATCGAGCACGTCTTGCACCACAAGGCCTTCGACCCCTACCCGTACATCCTGCTCAACCTCTTTCTGTCGATGATGGCCGGCGTCCAGGCGGCGGCGCTGCTGATTGCGGCCAAGCGCGCCGACGCGGTCTCCTCCGAGGTGGCCCTGCACACCGCCACCAACACCGATGACATCAAGACGCTGATCGCGGAGAACACCGCCCTGACGGCTGAGGTGAAGAAGCACACTGACCTGCTCGACGAGATTCACCGCCACGTGACCGCGATCGGCCAGAAGATGGACGTGGACACGGGGAAGTTCGCTCCGGGCGAGTCGCCGAGTTCGTGAGTCCTCGCTAGGGCAGTCCGCACTGCCGTGGGTCAGAGGTATCTGACTGGTGGCGCTTCGGGAAGTGTGCGAGGGAACTCGGGGTCACCCGAGAGCAGCCGCTCGAACGCGCCGGCGAGACCCGGCGCGTCGAGGCCCAGTTCGGCGAGCAGCGCGTCGGGACGGTGGTGCTGGAGGTAGGCCCGCGGGACGCCGAGGATCCGAGTGGTGGGGAAGGGGCGCGATAGCTCTTGGGCGCGGCCGCGCACGGCGGAGACCATCAGCGTGCCGGCGCCGCCGTGGCGCGTACCATCCTCGACGGTGATGACGCGTTCGTGGGCCAGTGCGTCGTCAATCATCGCAGGGTCCGGCGGCAGGACCCGGACGTCGTAGAGCGTCACGCGCGCCGCCGCGTCTCCCATGAGCTCGAGCGCCCGATAGGCCATGGGCGCCATCTTGCCCACTGCCAGGACGCACAGCGATCCGTCGCCGCGCACGACCTCGCGCGCACGCAGGCCTTCGCCGACGAGTCCGTCGAAGGGCAGCGGCGGCGTCTTGGGGAAGCGAACTGCCGTGGGCGACGAGAGTGAGAGGGCGGTGGCCAGCATGACCGGCATCTCCGCGGTGCTCGATGGCGCGAAGATCGTCACGTTGGGGATGGCCAGGCACAGGGCCATGTCGAGCAAACCGTGGTGGCTCGGCCCGTCGTCGCCAGTGATGCCCGCTCGGTCGAAGACGAAGACCACGGGGAGGTTGAGCAGGCCGACGTCGAGGTGGGCCTGGTCGAAGGCGCGAGAGAAGAACGTCGAGTAGACGGCGACGACCGGCTTGAGGCCCCCCATGGCCATGCCCGCAGCGGCGGTCACCGCGTGCTGCTCGGCGATGCCCACGTCGAAGAAGCGGTCGGGAAACCGGTCCTGGAACGTGAGGAGGCCGGTGGGGCCGGCCATCGCCGCGGTGATCGCCACGATCCGGTCGTCGACAGCGGCCATCGTTGTCAGGGCGTGGGCGAACGCCTCGGTGAAGGACTGCGGAGCGACCTCCTCGTCGTCCAGGCGCGGTCCCAGCTTGAAGTCGTGCATGCGCAGGTCGTCACTCACCGCGGGCGCGTATCCGCGGCCCTTTTCCGTGAGCACGTGCACGACGATCGGTCCGTCCCACTCGGCCGCGCTACGCAGGACTGTCTCCAATGACTCGATGTCGTGCCCGTCGACCGGCCCGACGTAGCGAACGCCGAGGTTCTCGAAGAATGTGTGGGGCGTGACCATCTCTCGCACGACCGACGTGACGCTGTCGATGCCCTTGTAGGCCGCCTTGCCCACCGCGGGCAGACGGGGTACCACCTTGCGCACGGCGTCGCGCGCGCTCAGGTACGTGCGGTTGAGACGCAGTGCGGTCAGCGACTCGGAGAGGCGCGAGATGGTGGGCGCGTAGCTGCGTCCGTTGTCGTTGAGCACGATCACGACGCGCTGGTCCGAGTGGCCCAAGTTGTTGAGCGCCTCGTACGCCATGCCGCCGGTGAGGGATCCGTCGCCCACGACCGCGACGACGTGGCGTGAACCACCGTGACCGGCCAGTTCGCCGCGGTGCTGGAGGGCGACCGAGAGACCGTGGGCGTAGGAGAGCGCGGTCGACGCGTGGGAGGACTCGATCCAGTCGTGCTGGCTCTCGGACCGGCTCGGGTAGCCCGACAGGCCGCCGCGCTGGCGCAGCGCCTTGAACCCGTAGCGGCGACCGGTGAGGAGCTTGTGGACGTACGCCTGGTGGCCGGTGTCCCACAACAAGATGTCCGAGGGTGAGTCAAAGACCCTGTGCAGCGCGATCGTGAGCTCCACCACTCCGAGGTTCGAACCGAGGTGCCCGCCGGTCGTCGTGACCGTGGAGATGATGAACTCGCGGATCTCGCCGCTCAGTTCATCGAGCTGGTCGTACGAAAGCGCCCGCAGGTCGGCGGGTGTTTCAATCGACGGCAGGATCACTCAGTCAGCCTACCGGCGCTCATCGCCAAATCTGAGTGCGCCTAGCCGCGCGTGGGTCGGGCGAAACTCGGGTGCGACAGTGGCGCGCGGGCGTTCACCGCGAGTTCCACCCGTCGCGCCACGTCCAGGATTGCTGCCTCGCAGCCCGGCCGGGCGATGACCGCGAGGCCCACCGGAAGTCCTTGGACAAGGCCGATTGGCACGCTGAGGATCGGCCAGCCCGCGATCGCCGGAGCCATCGTCGCGCAACTCGCCGGTCCTGGGTGCCCGCCAACGATGAGGTCGCTCTTCCACGCCGGGCCGTAGGCCGGCGCGACGATCACGTCCACGCCGTCCAGGCCTGGTGTGAGGCACGTCGTGATGGCCCACTCGAGGTTGCGCTGGCGCGCGGGAGCGTACGCCTCGCCGGCGCGCCCGCCGCTGGCCACGGCCATGGCGAAGAACTCGTGGCCGAAGTACGGCTGCTCGACGTCGCGGTGCTCGTCCTCGTACGCCATCACGTCGGCCACCGAGCGGACCCCATCGCCGGGCCTCCCCGCGAGGTAGGCGCCGAGGTCGTCGTACAGCTCGGCGACAAGGACGGCCAGCTCGTCCTCCTGCTCGCTCTTTCCCGGCTCGACCAGCTCGCGCCGCGCGACGCTGACGCCGGACTCCTCGAGCCACGACACCACCGTGGCGGCGTGGTCGTCGGTGGAGGGATGCCCAGTGCGCCAGTTCGTGGCGAAGGCCACGCGCGGCGTGTCGGTGACGGACGCGTCCTCGACGCCGGCGAGCACGCTGTAGAGCAGGGCCACGTCAACCACCGTGCGCGCCATCGGCCCCGGCGTGTCTTGGCTGGCGGCGATGGGCACGACGCAGGCCGCGCTCACGGCGCCCACCGTCGGCTTCAGGCCGACCAGGCCGTTGACGGACGCGGGGCAGACGATCGAACCATCGGTCTCGGTGCCGACGGCGAGCGGGGCGTAGCCCGCGGCGACGGCGGCGCCCGATCCGGAGGACGAGCCACCGGCGGAGCGGTCGAGGGACCACGGGTTGCCCACCAGTCCTCCGGTGGCCGACCACCCGCTGGAGGAGCGCGGTGAGCGCAGGTTGGCCCACTGGCTCAGGTTGGTCGATCCCAGCAGGACCATCCCGGCGTCGCGCAGGCGCGTCACCAGCGGAGCGTCGCGGGCCGTCCGACCGAGAAGGGCCGTCGATCCGGCGGTACCCGGCAGTCCCACGGCCTCGACGTTGTCCTTGATCAGTACGGGCACTCCGTGCAGTGGTCCGCGCATCTGGCCCGCTGCGCGCTCGCGGTCGCGCTCGTCCGCGACCTCACGCGCGTCGGCGCTCAATCCGGCGATCGCGCACAGGCCCACGTCGGTGCCGGGGCCATCGAGCGCCTCGATACGAAGGAGAAGCGCGTCGACCAGCGCGCGCGACGTCAGCGTGCCCGCGGCCATTGCTCTGGTTGCCTCGCCGGCGGAGAGATACGCGAGGTCGGCGGTGGCGGGGTGCGGGTCTATCACGGCGCCAGCGTAGGCGGGCGGAGACGTCGCGGGCGGGCCCGGTACGCTGACGCGATGCCCGACACCCTGATCGCCGATGACGTCCTGACGCGGACGTTGGACGTGGCTCTCTCGCGCGGCGGCGAGTTCGCCGAGGTCTTCGTCGAGGACCGCACGACTTCCTCGGCGTCGCTCGACCAACGCCGGATCGAGGAGCTGAGCTCTGGCCGCGACCGCGGTGCGGGCGTGCGCGTGGTCGTGGGCGAGACCACGGGGTTCGCCCACACGGCGGACATCTCCGAGACCGGTCTTCGTGCGGCGGCGTCCGTCGCGGCGTCGGTCGCGCGCGAGGGCGGCGTGGGCGTGCGCACCGTCGCGCTCGGACCGCGCGACGACCACCGATCCACGGCTCGACTTGTGCCTGGCGACGTCGACAAGGCGCGCCGCATTGAGATCCTGCTCGCGGCCGACGACGCCGCCCGTGGCGCGGGCGCCCAGATCACCCAAGTCCAGGTCGGCCTGGGCGGATCGACGCGCCGGTTCGTCGTCGCGAACTCCGATGGCGTCCACGCGTCGGACCACCAGGTGCGCACGCGCTTCAACGTGCGCTGCGTGGCCAGCGGGGACACGGGGATGCAAACCGGCTACCAACCGATCGCTGCGACCCTGGGCTTCGAGATCCTGACACCCGAGGCGGTCGACGCGGCCGCACGCGCGGCCGCCGACCAGGCCATCACCAAGCTCGACGCCCGCCCGGCGCCGTCGGGGGACCTCCCGGTGGTTCTCGCGGGCGGGTCGGGCGGCATCTTGTTCCACGAGGCGTGCGGGCACGGGCTCGAGGCGGACGCGATTATGAAGTCCGCGTCGGTGTACGCCGGGCGGGTCGGTGATCGCGTGGCCAGCGAACTCGTGACGCTCATCGACGACGGGTCGATGGTCGGGGAGTGGGGCCACCTCAACGTTGACGACGAGGGACGCGCGGGCACGCGCAACGTCTTGATCGAAGACGGGGTCCTCACGGACTACATGTGGGACCTCCTGCGGGCGCGTCGCTCGGGGCGGGCCTCGTCGGGCAACGGTCGCCGCCAGAGCTACCAGCACCTGCCGATGGTGCGCATGACCAACACCTACCTGCGCGCCGGAGAGTCCGACGCCGACGAGATCGTCGCTCAGACGCCCCGCGGCGTCTACGTCGCCCAACTCGGCGGCGGGCAGGTGAACACGACAACCGGCGACTTCGTCTTCGGCATGACGTCGGCCTTCCTCATCGAGGACGGCAAGATCACCGCACCGCTGCGCGACTGCAACCTCATCGGCAACGGCCCCGAGATACTGCGCCGGGTGGACGCCGTCGCCAACGACGTGACCTTCGCCATGACCCCCGGGACCTGCGGAAAGAACGGCCAGAGTGTGCCGGTCGGCACGGGCCAGGCCACCATGCGTCTGTCGGGGGTCACCATCGGCGGGACGGCGACGTGAGCGACGTCCTCGTGAGGGCCGAGCGCATCCTGGACGCCGCTCGCGGCGCCGAGGAGGTCGAGGTCTTCATCTCCACGGGCGTCGAGACCGAAGTGACCGCCTACCAGGGTCAGGTCGAGTCGTTGACCAGTGCGTCCTCGAGCGACGTGGGCGTGCGGATCATGATCGATTCACCCTCGGGCGCGCGCGTGGGCACGGCTTGGGCCGGTTCCCTGGACGAGGCCGCAGTCGCCGACGCGGTGCGCGAGGCCCGCGACAACGCGCGATTCGCGACCGAGGACGAGTTCGTGGACTTCGCCCGGCCCGACGGTGTGGCCGCGGCAACGCTCGACTTGCTCGACGACGCCGTCCTCTCAACGCCCGTCGACGACAAGATCGCGCTGGCCCTGGAGCTCGAGCGACTGGTGCGTGGCGGCGATCCGCGCATCCGCCAGGTCGAGGAAGCGAACTACTCGGACTACCTCGCCCGAGCGGCCCTCGTGTCGACGCGCGGTGTGCGCGCGACCTACGAGCGATCCGGTGCCTACCTCTCCGTCGAAGCGATCGCCACCGACGGCGTCGACGACCAGACGGGTTGGGGCCTGTCGGCCGCGCGGGGCCCGGCGGGACTGGAGATCGAGGTGGCCGCGCACGACGCGATCGAGCGCGCCACCCGGATGCTGGGCGCGGTGAAGCCGGCGTCCATGAAGTGCGCGGTCGTGTTCGATCCGCGCACCGCCGCCACGCTCCTGTCGATCATCGGACGCGCCCTGAGTGGCGACGAGGTCGTGCGCGGACGCTCCTTCTTCGCCGAGCGGATCGGTGAGACGGTGGCGTCGCCGCTCGTGACCGTCATCGACGACCCGACGGACGCGCGTCACTTCGCCGCGGGCA
>Ga0075017_100002658_pt1 | contig 11199 bp, 8 predicted proteins | sample AleBraG_ABR_2012_FD_71475 | JGI IMG/M metagenome (GOLD analysis project Ga0075017, IMG submission 71475) | Freshwater sediment microbial communities in response to fracking from Pennsylvania, USA - Alex Branch Run_MetaG_ABR_2012 | ecosystem: Environmental > Aquatic > Freshwater > Creek >...
CCGCGGGCCAGCATCCCGAGGCTTGGCGCGGGCGAGATCGGGTCGATCTGAGTTGGGCTCAAAGCGGCCTTCTCATCGGTACCGGTTTTCGCACCGGCGATGATCGCCTTGTTCGGTTCGGTCTCGTAGGCATAGCCGGTGATGATCGCGCTGTAGCCATGTGACTGGGGATTCTTGATGTTGACTGAAACCCGCAGCCAGCCGTAATGAGGCTCAGGGCCGATATTGAATTTCACTCCGATGTAACGATCCCGAACTCCTTTTCCGCCGTTGGCGAAGGGGCCGAACCAGTTTGGGGGCCCGATCGTTCCGGAAAAGAATCGATACCAGTTGGAACCGATGACCTCACGGGCGCTGAACTGGGCCGCAGGACTGATGACCTGTCCAGCGAAAAGCGCTGGCGTGAAGCCGGACGCGCCTAGAAACCTCCCCAGTTTGTAACTGGAAGCGTTAATCGCATCAGTGCCACCGCAAAGCGATCCCACCGCCTCGCTAATGCAAAATCCATAGGCCCTGATACCAACATCGACGATGCCGTCGTGGTTCAAGTCTATAAAGGCGCCGCCCAAGCCCAAGTAGGTTGGCGTGTAAACCACTTTGGCTCCGGCAGGCTGAGTCATCGCCAACACGGAGACTCCCGCTGCCCCGGCGGCGGCCACATAAGACGCCAAGCTCTTGCCGAGCATTGAACCGATCTGAGCGGAAGCGCGAAGCTTGCCGGATCTTTTCGCTGGTTTTGGCATTGCGATTCTCCCTTTCGTAATGAGAGATGTTGAAGAGTGCCCGAGCTTGTGTCGGCTCAGGCACCTCCGCGACTAAACTGCGGCGGCTTCTCCCTCGCGCCGCCAGATGGCGAGACCATCGGCTCCGCGCGCCAGCATCCCCAGGCTCGCGGGCACGCGATTTGCGGGGCCGGGCAGGATGTTGGCGGACACTTCTGCTGTGTCTGCGCCGGACGTCTGGCCCGCGAGAATTCGTTTGTTGGGGATGGTTTCGTAAGCGTAGCCCGTGAGGGTGCCAACGATACCGCTTTTAACGGTGAGGCGAGCCCAGCCGTAATGCGTCTGCCCGTTGATTGAGAACTGCAGCCCCAGGTAATGATTCTGCACGTTCAACCATTTGCCGAACGTTTCGATCGATCCGGAAATGGCGCCCGACTTCTCGATGAGCCCGAAGTGAGAAAAGCGTCCGTTAGGTCCGATCGGAACCCCGAAACGCAACGCCGAAGCACTGCCGTTCCCGAAAATGCGGTTGGCGACCAGCCCGTTGGCATAAAAGTGGTCCCAGTTACCGTAGGCGAAGTGACTGAAGGAGAAATCGTTCACCCCATCGTGATTGAGATCGAGGAGATATTGGCTGTTCTCCCCAATCGTTACGGTTACGGGCGTGTAGACCACCTTGGCTTGCATGGGTTGAGAGACGGCAAGAGCTCCTACTCCGGCGGCGCCGGCGGCGGCCATGTAAGCGGCCAGGTTCTTCTCAAGCTTCGAACTGATCTGGGTGGATGGTCGTCTCTTGGATACTTGCGGTTGCCTTGTCATTCGGATCCTTTATTCGACTTATTGGTTAGGTCGTCGAACTCGAAACAACTTCGCATTTTTCTTACCGAGCCGTTCCGACTTCCTCTCGCCTCCAGATTGCGATGGTATCCGCGCCACGCGCGAGCATGCCGAGGCTGGCAGGCTGCGGAGCTGGCGTGAGCAAGTCGGCAGGTGCGATCATGCTGGCCTTCTCCGGGCCGGAGGTGTGGCCTTCGAGGATGTTCTTATTGGGCGTGGTCTCGTATGCATATCCGGTGAGCTCGACGTTGCGGACGTATTTTGAAACCGACACCCGCGCCCATCCGAAGTGAACCTGTCCGTTGATCAGGAACTTGAAACCGAGATAACGATTCGTAACATTGGCCCATGGTCCAAACGAACGAGCGCTGGTGCCATTGCTAAAGAAAGCTGCCATGCGAACGCCGTGTCCAGAGTAGGAATTGGCAAGGAATTTTTGACCCGGTCCGACTGGGACGCCGAAAAAGCCGCAAGCCGCGGAGCTGTTTCCGATACCACGGACAGCATTGCCGGTCACCTGCGGTTCGACGTCAAGATAAACCGAATGCCACCCAGGTGCCCAAAATTGAAAGGTGAAGTCGGCGATTCCGTCGTTATTGAGGTCAATCGGAGTGGACTGAGTGACGGCCACGTTTGTGGCGGTGAAGACGACCTTGGCTTCGGCCGGCTGGGTTACGGCCAACATTCCCACTCCAGCGGCGCCCGCTACGGCAATGTAGGCTGACAATTTTTTCTCAAGCGTCGAGTTGATTGGGGATGCGGTGCGACGGTTCGGAGTTTGAATCGGCTGCAACATGTAAATTTCTCCTCTTCGAATTCGTAGATCCTTCAGAATTTTTTGGTTCACTCTTGCCGCGTGACTGCTTCTTCGTCACGCCACCAGACTGCCAAGCCGTCGGAGCCGCGCGCCAGCATCCCCAAGCTTGCAGGTTGCCTTGATGGCGCGGTCAATCGCAGAGAATCTATCGCGCCAGCAACCTGCGGACCTGATTGCGCTCCTGCGATGATGGGCTTGTTGGGAATCGTCTCGTAGGCGTAGCCGGTGATGACGGAATAATAGGGTCGCTTCGGGACGTTGAGCCTCAGCCAGCCGTAATGAACCTCTCCGCTGATGACAAACTTCACACCAAGAAAATGGCCTTGTGTGTTGTCCCAGGGACCGTTATAGCTGCAGTTGGAACTGTGACAGCCGCCCACGCTGGCGATGTTTTGCGCCTTGCTGGTGAAGGCAGCCTTGGGGCCAATCCGCGCTCCCCATTTTAGTGCGGAAGCATTGAAGTTTGCTCCGGCAATCCCGTTGCCCGTTGGAGCATAAACCTTGAGGTAGGTGCCATAAGCGAAAGTGGCGCCAAAGAACGTCAGATCCGTGACTCCATCGCCGTTGATGTCTAAGGTCACATCGGCATAGCCGTAGGTGAAGACCGGGATGTTGGCAGAAGCGTAGACGACCTTGGCTTCGGCTGGCTGGGTTGCGGCCAGCAGGGCTACACCTGCCGCGCCCGCCGCGGCCATGTAGGCGGCCAGTTTGTTCTCGAGTTTCGAGTTGATGGGCGTTGTCGAGCGGTGATTCGAGTTGGGTGTGGAGTTTATCAAGTCGATTGCTCCCTTTTCGTGAATGCCCCGGGATTTGTTCTTGGCCGTTAGTTACCGAACGACGGCATCGTCCTCGCGTCGCCAGATGGCCAAGCCGTCGGCGCCGCGCGCCAGCATCCCCAAGCTTGCGGGCTGCGGAGCGGGAGCGAGCAGGTCAGTTGGAGCAAGGTTGTCGGCGGTTCCATCAGAAAGGTGGCCCTCGACGATGTTCGTATTCGGAACGGTCTCGTAGGCATAGCCGGTGAGAATGACTTGGTTGATGGCGTGGAGGTAGTTGCCTACGCTGAGGCGCGCCCATCCGTAATGCACCTCGCCGTTGATGAGGAACTTAAAGCCGAGGTACCGGTTGGAGGCATTGGCCCAAGGTCCGTTGAACCAGGTGATGGAGTAGCTGCCGGCGTCGGCCATGATGAGACCCCAACTGTAGGAGTTGGTCGCGGCAAATTTCTCACCGGGGCCAACCGGTACTCCGAAGAAGCCCGCTGCCGCTCCGCCGTTCGCGATGCGCATCTGATTTCCAGTAACCTGAGGACCGACAAACAAGATGATGGATTTGTCCAGCTCCTGGAAGCCGATGACGAAATCTGCGATGCCGTCATGATTGAGATCGATCGTGGTTGTGCCGTTTATCGTCGTATTTGCCGGCGTATAGACAACCTTGGCGTGCGCGGATGGCGCGAGCGCGAGAATGCCCACACCGGCAGCGCTGGCAGCCGCCATATAGGCGGTCAGGCGCTGGTTCAGTCGGCTGTTAATGGGCACAATGGTTCGAGGGGCATTAGCTGCCGGGTGAGGCATGGGCAGTCCTCCTTCAAGGTGATGATGCTGGGCCCGGTGCAGACGGAGTACGCCGAATACTCGGCTCAGGGGAGGAGTTACGAGGCCAGGATTCTGTCATTGTTCAGGGCGGAGGTCAAGGAGTTTTTTGGCACATGCCCGGCCGGTTGGGCGGTTTGGCCGATCGCCTTGCCCCCATGCGCCACACTGTGAAAAACTGACAACCACCCTTAGTTGAGCGGGATTCATGGTCCAAGCGCGTACATTGTTCGAGAAAATTTGGGATGCGCACCTGGTGGCGCAGCCTTCGGGGCGCTCGCCCATTATTTATATCGACTTGCACCTGGTGCATGAGGTGACGTCGCCCCAAGCCTTCGATGGGCTGCGAGTTTCCGGGAGAAAAGTGCGGCAGCCGGCGCGTACGGTCGCGACAGTCGATCACAATATTCCGACGGAGCCGCGCGGAACCCCGATTACCGATCTGATTGCGGCGAAGCAGATCTCCGCCCTGCAGCAAAACTGCAAGGAGTTCGGCATCCGGCTGTTTGACATGGATTCCCCAGAGCAGGGAATCGTGCATGTGATCGGGCCGGAGATGGGGCTGACCCAACCGGGGCTGACGATCGTGTGCGGCGACAGCCATACCAGCACTCACGGAGCGTTTGGAGCACTGGCGTTTGGGATTGGAACGTCGGAGGTGGAACACGTTCTGGCGACGCAGTGCCTGCCGCAGCACAAGCCCAAGACGATGAAGATCGACGTTCGCGGCCGGCTGGCTGAAGGCGTGACGGCCAAAGACTTGGCGCTGGGAATCATCGGGCAGATCGGAACCGACGGCGCGACTGGGCATGTGGTCGAATATGCCGGGCCAGCGGTTCGGGCGCTCTCCATCGAAGGGCGCATGACGCTGTGCAACATGAGCATCGAGGCGGGTGCGCGCGCAGGCATGGTGGCGCCGGATGAGGCGACCATCGCGTATGTGAAGGGGCGGCGGTTTGCTCCGAGCGGGATGGATTGGGACAAGGCAGCAGAATACTGGCGGAGTTTGCCGTCTGATGACGGCGCGGTCTTTGACAAAGTAGTTGAGATCGATGCAGCGCAGTTATGTCCGTTTGTGACTTGGGGCACGAATCCGGGGATGGTGGCACCGGTGACCGGGCGCGTGCCGGAGATCAAGAGCATGGACGAATCGGACCGGCGGGCGACGGAGTTGGCGCTGCAGTATATGGGGCTGGAGCCGGGCCGGCGCATTGAAGATATCGGCATCGATCGCGTGTTCATCGGTTCGTGCACGAACTCGCGCATCGAAGACCTGCGGGCGGCGGCAAGGGTGGCCAGGGGCTATCACGTCAGCGCACAGGTGCGAGCGATGGTGGTGCCGGGGTCGCAGGCGGTGAAGCGGGCAGCAGAGCAGGAAGGCCTGCACCGAATTTTTCAGGATGCTGGGTTTGAATGGCGGGAGTCAGGGTGCTCGATGTGCCTGGGGATGAATCCGGACATCTTGCAACCTGGGGAACGCTGCGCTTCGACCAGCAACCGCAACTTTGAAGGGCGGCAGGGGCGGGGTGGCCGGACGCATCTGGTCAGTCCGATGATGGCGGCTGCGGCGGCGATCGCGGGACACTTTACAGACATTCGGAATTGGAAGTTTCAGTAAGGCAGTGGTCAGGGCTCAGTCGTCTGGCGTCAGTAGGAGCCTGGAGGCTGCATGATCTGGGAATGCAAGGGAAAATGAAACCTTTCACAGTGCATCGCGGGCGCGTGGCTCCGCTGGATCGGGTGAACGTCGATACCGATCAGATTATTCCGAAGCAATTCTTGAAGCGCATTGAGCGCACTGGGTTCGGGCAGTTTTTGTTCTACGACTGGCGATTTGGGACCGACGGGCGGGAAAATCCTGAGTTCATCTTGCACCAGCCGCGCTATGAAGGGGCAAGCATTCTAGTCGCAGGCAAGAATTTCGGATGCGGCTCGTCGCGCGAACATGCAGTGTGGGCGCTGGAGGATTTCGGATTTCGTGCGGTGATCTCATCTTCGTTCGCCGATATTTTTGCCAATAACAGCACGAAGAACGGATTTCTTGCGGTAAGGCTCAGCGAGGACGAAGTTGCACAAATCATGCGGCGGGCGCAGGGCGGTGAGTATCAGATCACGATTGACCTGGAGAAATGCGAGGTGCGCGACGACGACGCATTTCGCGCGAAGTTCAGCATGGATGAGTTCACCCGCTACTGCCTGCTGAACGGGTTGGACGATATTGGCCTGACCTTGCAGCACGACTCTGAGATTGCGGCCTATGAAGCGCGCCACGCCGTTCCTGCGGCGCTGCAGAGGCCCTAAGGGTAATAAATGGTCAATGCAGGTAAAGAATTGTAAAACCTGCCCGCCGACCTTGACCTTGCCCACGGTCGCAGTTGATGCTGGTTTAGCGAGATTTTTGGCTAGCAGACTGTGATTTTAGCGAGTTTCCGCCCGGAATAAGATTTTCCTGCCTGCCAGACGAGTTTGCCGAAACCGGGCCTACAATGTGTACGTCTAATAGATGACCTAGTGTCGGTTTAAGCTCGGCAACGGACTGCTTTTCACTATGATTGATTCACAACATTCAGGGAAACGGTGGCACACAGCTGCGTATGCGGCAGCGATCTTTGTTCTTGCGGCAGTTTGCGCGTTGTTCCAGGGGTGCAGCAGCGGCGACGCGAAGCAACAGAAAGCCCAGGCAGCCGGACCACGCGCGGTGTCCGTTGCGGTGGCGCCGGTGCAGCGGCAGGATGTTCCCGTCTACCTCTCGGGTCTCGGGGCTGTAACGGCCTTTAATACGGCCAACATCAAGAGCCGGGTTGACGGGCAGATCATGAAGGTGAATGTTCGCGAAGGACAGTCCGTCAACCAGGGCGAACTGCTGATCGAGATCGACTCCCGGCCTTATCAGGTGCAACTGGAGCAGATGCAGGCGCAGCTTTTTAAAGATGAGGCAACGTTGCGCGACGCCAAGCTGAACCTGGATCGCTACACTGCGCTGATTCCTTCGGGCAGCATTGCGCAGCAGCAGGTGGATACGCAGAAGGCGACGGTCGATCAGTTGGAGGGGACCGTTCGCACCGATCAGGCGCAGATTGATAATGCCAAGCTGCAGATTGTCTACTGCCACATTACGGCGCCATTCAGCGGGCGCGTGGGATTGCGGCAGGTGGATCCAGGCAACATTATTCATGCGTCGGACACCAATCCGATGTTGATCTTGACGCAGTTGCAGCCGATCGCGGTGATCTTTACGCTTCCGGAAGATCAGCTGCAGAGCGTGTCGAAGCACATGAAGCAGGGGACGCTTCAGGTGGACGCGTTCAGCCGCGACGATCAGACCAAGCTGGCTAGCGGCAAGTTGGTGACGATTGATAATCAGATCGATGCGACTACCGGAACGGCGAAGCTGAAAGCGGTCTTCGACAACAAAGACGACAAGCTCTGGCCCAACCAGTTTGTGAATGCCGACCTGCTGCTGGAAACGCGGAAGGACAGCACGGTGGTGCCGACGGCGGCGATCCTGCGTGGTCCGCAGGGCACATTTGTTTACGCGGTGAATTCTGACAAGACGGTGGAAGATCGGCAGGTGAGCGTGTCTCTTACGCAAGGCGACACGACGGTGATCGCCAGTGGAGTGAATCCGGGCGACACAGTGGTGACCGACGGCCAGGACAAGCTGCAGCGCGGCAGCAAGATCGAACCGCGGGCTACGACTCCGCCTCTGACGCCCGGTCCGTCGGGGGTGAATGGCGGGGGGCGCCAGGCACCTGCGGGGGGAAGCGGATCGAGCCACCCGATCTCTGGCCAATCAGGTTCAGGCGCGCCCATTGCGGGTGGCGGAGGTTCCGGCCGCTAAGTCAGGTCCAGTTTCATGAGCCCTTCAAGATTATTCATTCTGCGCCCCGTTGCGACAACGCTGCTGATGGTGGGCGTGCTGCTCGTGGGCTGGGTGGCATTCAGGCAGCTTCCAGTTTCAGCGCTGCCCGAGGTCGACTATCCGACGATTCAGGTGGTGACGTTTTATCCCGGGGCCGCTCCCGAGGTGATGGCGTCGTCGGTAACTTCGCCGTTGGAGCGCCAGTTCGGGCAGGTGCCCGGACTGAGCCAGATGACCTCCACGAGTTCCTATGGCAGTTCGCTGATCACGCTGCAATTCGGACTCGACCAGAACATCGACGTGGAAGAGCAGCAGGTTCAAGCCGCGATCAACTCCGGCTCGACCTACCTGCCGAGCGATCTACCGAATCCTCCGATTTACAACAAGGTCAATCCCGCGGACGCGCCGATCCTCACGCTGGCGCTGAGTTCTGATTCGTTGCCGTTGTCGAAGGTGGAAGATCTCGCCGACACCTCGCTGGCGCAAAAGATTTCGCAATTGCCGGGTGTGGGATTGGTGTCGATCAGCGGCGGACAGAAGCCCGCCGTGCGTATTCAGGCGAATCCCACGACGCTGGCCTCTTACGGGCTGAGCCTCGAAGATTTACGTGCGGCGCTGGTGCAGGCGAACGTCGACCAGGCCAAGGGCGTGATCGACGGCGCGCGGCAGTCCTACACGATCGGCGCGAACGACCAACTTTTTTCCAGCGAGCAATACAAACCGATCGTGATCGCGTATCGGAATAATGCGCCGGTGCGGTTGAGCGATGTCGCTAACGTAATCGATGGGACGGAGAACAACCAACTCGCGGCCTGGATGAATCTGACTCCGGCGGTGATCGTCAACATTCAGCGGCAGCCCGGCGCGAATATCATCAGCGTCGTCGACCGCATCAAGAAACTTCTGCCGCAATTGCAGGCCTCGCTGCCGCAAGCCATCAAAGTACAGATTCTTACTGACCGGACGACTACCATTCGAGCCTCCGTAAAGGACGTCGAGTTTGAGCTGATGCTATCCATCGGCTTGGTCGTGATGGTTGTCTTTCTTTTCCTGCGAAATTTTTCCGCGACCGTGATCCCGAGCGTGGCCGTGCCGCTGTCGTTGATCGGCACATTCGGCGTGATGTATCTGCTGGGATACAGCTTGAACAACCTCACGCTCATGGCGCTGACGATCTCTACCGGCTTCGTGGTGGACGACGCGATCGTCATGATCGAAAACATCGACCGGTACCTTGAGGCGGGAGATTCGCCGCTGGAAGCAGCGCTGAAAGGATCGGCGCAGATCGGGTTCACGATTGTTTCGCTGACCGTGTCACTGATTGCCGTGCTGATCCCGTTGCTGTTCATGGGCGATATCGTGGGGCGCTTGTTCCGCGAGTTCGCGGTGACGCTGGCCGTGACGATTATCGTTTCGGCGGGAGTGTCGCTCACGCTGACGCCGATGATGTGCGCCAAGCTGCTGAAGCATCGCAAGGAGGGCGAAAGGGGGCGCTTCTACGAAGTTACGGAAGACTACTACAACCGCATCATCGCGTTTTATGGACGCACGGTAAAGGTCGTCCTGAAGCATCAGACGGTGACGCTGCTGGTCACGGCCGCGACGCTGGTGCTGACGCTTGCGTTATATGTCATCGTTCCCAAGGGATTTTTCCCGGTGCAGGATACGGGCGTGATTCTCGGGATCTCCGAAGCGCCGGATGATGTTTCATTCGGAGCCATGGCGCAGCGGCAGCAGGAGCTGGCCAAGATCATCCTGCAGGATAAAGATGTGGATAGCCTGTCGTCGTTCATCGGTGTTGATGGGACGAACACGACCCCGAACTCGGGCCGAATTCAGATCAATCTGAAGCCGCGCGACCAGCGCTCGGATAGCGCGTCGGACGCGATTTTGCGGTTGCAGCCGGCGCTGGCAAAGGTGGACGGAATCACGTTGTACATGCAGCCGGTGCAGGACCTCACGGTGGAAGATCGTGTGAGCCGCACTCAATTCCAGTATTCCATTGAGGATGCGGACGTGCAGGAGTTGTCGCAGTGGATCCCGAAGCTGGTGGCAAAGCTGCAGACATTGCCGGAGTTGCGCGACGTGGCGACGGATCAACTGAACGGCGGCTTGAGAACCAACATCAGCATTGATCGCGACACGGCGTCACGGCTGGGAATTTTTCCGCAGGCGATCGACAACACGCTTTACGACGCTTTTGGGCAGCGCCAGGTCTCGACCATCTTCACGCAATTGAATCAGTACCACGTGGTGCTGGAAGTGCTGCCGAATTTCGCGGAAGATCCCGCGAACCTGCGAGATATTTATATCCGCCCCAGCACCGTGACACAGAACTCGGGTGCGCCAACGGCGAACGGAGCAGCTGTTAGCACCAGCGGAAATCCGGTGCCGATTTCGACTTTCACGCGCATGAAGTCGTCAAATGCAACGCTGGCAGTGAACCATCAAGGGCAGTTTCCTGTGGTCACGCTTTCCTTCAACCTGGCGCCCGGGGCGTCGTTAGGCGAGGCGACGAAGGCGATTCAGCAGGTCGAAAAAGACATTCAGCTTCCGGCCAGTATTCACGCGTCATTTCAAGGGACAGCCGCGGCCTTTCAGAATTCGCTGGCCAGCGAGCCTTACCTGATACTGGCGGCTGTGATTACGGTTTACATCGTGCTCGGTGTTCTCTACGAGAGCTACATTCATCCGATCACGATTCTTTCGACACTGCCTTCGGCTGGCGTGGGCGCAATTCTGGCGCTGATGATTACCGGCAATGATCTGACCGTGGTGGCGCTGATCGGCATCATCTTGCTGATCGGCATCGTGAAGAAGAACGCCATTATGATGATCGACTTTGCGCTCGAAGCCGAGCGCGAGGAGCACAAGCCCCCGGAAGAAGCGATTTATCAGGCGTGCCTGCTGCGTTTCCGGCCCATCATGATGACGACCATGGCGGCGCTGCTTGGTGGTTTGCCGCTGGCGCTGGGTTCGGGCACCGGCGCGGAGCTGCGGCGGCCTTTGGGCATCACGATTGTTGGCGGGTTGTTGCTCAGCCAGTTGCTCACGTTGTACACGACGCCGGTGGTCTATCTGTGGTTTGACCGGTTGGCGCAGAGGTTCTCGCGGTATGCCATCGGCAATCCGATTCCGAAGAACGAGCCGATGTCGGCCGATTGATTTGTCTTACGCGTTTTGAACGATGAGTATCTCTTCCCCATTTATCCGGCGCCCGATTGGCACGTCGTTGTTGGCAGCGGCGCTGCTGATGTCGGGAATCCTTGCATTTAATTTCCTGCCGGTCGCCTCGCTGCCGAGAGTGGATTTCCCGGTGATCGGCGTGGGTGCGGGTCTGCCCGGAGCCGACCCACAAACCATGGCGTC
>Ga0075017_100002660_pt1 | contig 11199 bp, 9 predicted proteins | sample AleBraG_ABR_2012_FD_71475 | JGI IMG/M metagenome (GOLD analysis project Ga0075017, IMG submission 71475) | Freshwater sediment microbial communities in response to fracking from Pennsylvania, USA - Alex Branch Run_MetaG_ABR_2012 | ecosystem: Environmental > Aquatic > Freshwater > Creek >...
ATGCGCGGCCCCGGGCAGATCGCCGAGCTGACCGAGCTCGCCGCCCCCGACGTCGGCGTGATCGTGAACGTCGGCCACGCCCACCTCGAGCTGCTGGGCTCGCTCGCGAACATCGCCGCCGCCAAGGCCGAGCTGATCGCCGGGCTGCGGGCCGGGCGCACCGCGGTCATCCCGGCCGGCGAGCCCCTGCTCGAGCCCCATCTGCGTAGCGATCTGCGCACGGTGACGTTCGGCCCGGGCGGGCAGGTCCGGCTGCGCGAGCGCCTCGACACCGGGGAGGTGCTGATCGACGACGCCGGCGCCGAGATCCGCCTGCGCCCCTCCTTCGAGCAGGCCCACCACATGAGCAACCTGCTGGCCGCGGTGGCCGCCGCGCGAGCGCTGGGGCACACCCCGACGGGCCCGCTCGAGGTCGTCTTCTCCGCGATGCGCGGGCAGCGCACGGAGCTCGGGGAGGGGGTGCTGATGATCGACGACTGCTACAACGCCAACCCGATGTCGATGAGGGCCGCGATCGACGACCTGACCGAGACGGCCCGCGGCAGGGCGGTCGCCGTGCTCGGCGAGATGCTCGAGCTGGGGCCCGAGAGCGCCCGCCTGCACCGCGAACTCGGAGAGCATGCCCGCGAGCGGGGCGTCGAGCTGCTCCTCGCCGTCGGTCCGCTGGCGGGCGCGATCGCCGAGGGCTTCGCCGGCGAATCCCACATGCTGCCCGACGCGGCGGCCGCGGCCCGCGCGCTCCCGGGCCTGTTGCGCGGCGGGGACACCGTCCTGCTGAAGGCCTCGCGGGGCGTCGGCCTGGAGTTGGCCGCCGAGGCGCTTCGTGGGACCGCCGAGGCGGACGGCGCGCTCGAGGGGCGGGGCTGAATGGGCCGCATCCTCTTCGGCGGGATGTCGGCGCTGTTGATCTGCATCTTTCTGAGCCCGAAGTTCATCGAGTTCCTGCGCATCCGCGAGTTCGGTCAGCAGATCCGCGAGGACGGGCCCCAGGGCCACCATCAGAAGGCGGGCACGCCGACGATGGGCGGGATCCTGATCTTCCTCGCCATCTCGGTCCCGTTCCTGATCCTGACGAACTACGAATGGAAGTCGGTCGGGGTCTTTGGTACCGCGATCGCCTGCGCGCTGCTCGGCTTCGCCGATGACTACGTCAAGCTCGTCCGGCGCCGGTCGCTGGGCCTGCGGGCCCGGACCAAGCTGCTCGTGACGATCGCCATCTCGCTGGGCCTCTGGTACGTCGCCCACGAAGAGGTCCACCTGCCGAGCTACCTGTACCTCAACTTCGCCGACTACCACATCGATCTCGGCCCGCTCTACCCGGTCCTGATCTACCTCGTCGTCGCCGGAACGACCTCGGCCGTCAACCTGACCGACGGCCTGGACGGCCTCGCGGCCGGCTGCGCGGCGATCGTGCTGTTGGCCTACATCGGCATCACCTTCCTGGTCTTCGACTACGACATGGCGATGCTCGCCGGCTGCCTGGTCGGGGCCTGCATCGGGTTTCTGTGGTTCAACGCCTTCCCGGCGACGATCTTCATGGGTGACACGGGCTCGCTCGGCCTCGGCGGGGCCATCGCCGGGCTGGCCGTGATGACGAAGACCGAGGTGCTGCTGATCCTGCTCGGTGGGATCTTCGTGCTCGAGGCGCTGTCGGTCGCGATCCAGGTGATCTCCTTCCAGACGACCCGCCGCAGGGTCTTCCTGATGGCCCCGATCCACCACCATTTCGAGCTGAAGGCCTGGTCGGAGACGAAGATCATCCTGCGCTTCTGGATCGTCGCCTCGATCTGCGCGGCGATCGGCTTCACGATCTTCCGCCAGAGCCGCGGCCTCTGAGCCTCCCGCCGGCGGGAGGCATCCGGCCGGCGGTGTCGAATGGGGGCTGGATGCCCTCGATCAGAGCAGGCCGTCCTCGAGCCAAGACGGGCCGCGGGCCGGCCGCCTGGGGCCGGGGCAAGCGCAGGCGCCCGAGCGCCGCGGCGTCGCAGCCGCTCGAGCAGCGGATCCTGCTGACCGCGACCCTCTGCCTGCTGGCCTTCGGCGCCGTGATGGTCTACAGCGCCTCCTCGGCGACCACGCTGCTGCAGGGCCGGGGCAACGGCTCGAGCTACCTGATCCGCTTCGTCCTCTACGGCAGCGTCGGCCTGGTCGTGATGCGGGTCCTGGCCCGCGACGGGGTCGCCAAAGTCCACCTCATCACCGGCCCGCTGCTGGCGCTCTCGTTCGTCCTCGTCGCCGCCTCCCACGTCCCCCACATCGGCGTCTCGATCAACGGGGCGAAACGCTGGATCGGCCCCAGCCAGCTGCAGTTCCAGCCGTCCGAGCTGATGAAGCTGGCGCTGGTCCTCTACTGCGCGACGCTGCTCGCCAAGCGCCCGGGGCGGGTCATGGACATGAAGGATCTGGCGCGGCCGCTGCTGTATGTCGTGGGCGCGGCCGCCCTGCTGATCTTCACCCAGCCCGACCTCGGGACGGCGCTGGTGATCGTCTTCACGGTGGCGGCGATGCTCGTCGTGGCGGGCATCCCGCTACAGAAGCTCGCCACGATGGCGGCCTGCGGCGCCGGGCTGATCTTCCTCTACGCGCTCGTCAAGCCCTACGCCCGCGCCCGGCTGACCTCCTTCCTCGACCCCTGGGCACACGCCTCGAGCACGGGGTTCCAGGCGGTCCAGGGGCAGATCGCGATCGGCTCGGGCGGTCTCCTGGGAGTCGGGCCGGGGCAGTCGGTGCAGAAGATCTTCTACCTCCCCGAGGCCCCGACCGACTTCATCCTGGCCGTCATCGCCGAGGAGCTCGGGATGGTGGGCGTGTTCGCCCTGCTCTTCCTCTACGGCCTGATCGCCTACGCGGGCCTGCGCGCGGCGAAGGCCGCCCGCAGCCTCTACAGCGCGCTGATCGCGGTCGGGGTCACCGCGCTGATCCTCTCGCAGGCGATCCTGAACACGTTTGCCGTCCTCGGCCTGGCGCCGCTCACGGGCGTGCCGCTGCCGTTCGTCTCCTACGGCTCGAGCAGCCTGATCGTGATGCTCGCGGGGATGGGCCTGCTGCTGAACGTCGCCTCCGGGGCGACGGGGCACGTGCGTTCGGTTTCGCCCGCCTCGCGGCGGCGCACGAGCAGGGCGGGCGCCGGCCCCGACGCCGCCGCCCTCAAAACGCAAGGATTGAGCGGTGAGCGAAGCGCGCAAGAGGATCGTGATCGCCGCCGGCGGGACCGCGGGGCACGTGGTTCCGGCGCTGGCCGTCGCGGAAGCGCTGCGGGCTGAGGGCGCCGAGGTCAGCTTCATCGGCGGCGAGCGGGCCGAGGCCGAGCTGGTGCCGGCGGCCGGCTTCGAGCTCGAGGAGCTCACGGTGCGGGGGCTCAGCCGCACGAACCCCCTGCTGGCCCTGCGCGCGGTGGCGCTCGCGGGCGCCGCGGTGCTGCGGGCCCGCCGGCTGCTGCGCCGGATCGGCCCGGATGCGGTGATGGGCGGCGGTGGCTATGTCGCGGGGCCGGTCGGGCTGGCCGCCCTCACCCTGCGGGTGCCGCTCGTGCTCAGCGAGGCCGACAGCCATCTGGGACTCACCAACCGGATGCTGGCCCGCTTCGCCCGCCGGGTCTGCCTGGCCTTCCCGATCGCCGGGCGCGAGGGCCCGCGCTACCGGCTCACGGGCCGCCCGATCCCGCCTCCGGTCCGCGACCGTGCCGGCGCCCGTGAGCACTTCGGGATCCCGCCGGGGCTGAGCTGCGTGCTGGTCTTCGGCGGTTCGCTGGGGGCGCGATCGGTCAACGAGGCGGCCGTCGCCGCGTTCGCCGGCGCGCCCTTCCGGGTGCTGCACATCTGCGGCCGGCGCGACTACGGTCTGCTCGCCGCCGCCGCACCCGCCGCGGAGCCCGGCCGCGACGGCCGGTTCGACGGGCGCCCGGGCGGCTATGACCTGCGGCCCTACCTCGAGCTGGGGGAGTTCGCCGAGGCGCTGGCCGCCGCCGATCTGGTCGTGGCGCGGGCCGGGGGCTCGGTCTTCGAGCTCGCCGCCAACGGCCTGCCGGCGATCCTGATCCCATACCCCCAGGCAGCCGGGAACCACCAGCGCTCGAACGCCGCCTGGATGGCCGACGCCGGCGCGGCGGTCGTGATTGCCGACCGGGAGCTGACGGGCGCCCGGCTGGGAGGGGAGGTCGCGGCGCTCCTGGCCGATCCACGGCGACTCGCCTCGATGAGCGCCGCGGCCCGCCGCCTGGCCCGCCCCGACGCGGCGCGCGACATCGCCGCCGAGGTTCTGCAGGCGGCCCGGGCATGAGCACCGCCGGGCGCCCCTGGGCGGGCCGGCGGATCCATCTCGTCGGCGTCGGCGGTGCCGGGATGAGCGCCTACGCGAGGGCGGCACACGCGCTGGGCGCCGAGGTCAGCGGATCGGACGCGGCGCCGGGCCCCTATCTGCAGGCGCTGGCCGCCGACGGGGTGCTCGAGGGTCACGTCGGCCACGGCGCCACCAACGTGCCCGCGGGCGAGGGCGTCGAGCTCTACTACTCCTCGGCGATCGGGGAGGCCAACGCGGAGCGGGTGGCGGCCCGCGAGCGGGGCATCCCCGAGCGGCCGCGGGCCGAGCTGCTGGGCGAGCTCTCGGCGCTGCGGCGGACGATCGCGGTCGCCGGCACCCACGGCAAGACCACGACCGCCTCGATGGTGGCCCACGCGCTGCTGGGTGCGGGGCTGGAGCCGGGCTGGCTGATCGGCGCACCGATCGGCGGCGGGCTGGCCAATGCCCGCTGGGGGGAGGGGGAGTGGCTCGTGGTCGAGGCCGATGAGTCCGACCGCTCGCTGCTGAGCCTGGAGGTCGAGATCGCGGTGCTGACGAACGTCGAGCTCGACCACCACGCGAGCTTCGCCTCGCTGGCCGAGCTGCGCCTGCTGTTCGAGCGGTTCCTGGCCCACGCGCCACAGGCGGCCATCTGGGCGCGTCCCGAGCTGCTGGCCCTGCGCGAGGGGCCCGTCGTGGCCTACGAGGCACGGGGCCTCGTCCTGACCGAGGGCGGCTCGCGCTTTGAGTGGGACGGCCGCGAGGTGGAGCTCCGGGTCCCCGGCGAGCACAACGCCAGCAACGCGGCCGGTGCGCTGGAGGCGGCGCGGCTGGCGGGCGCCGACCCGGCGGGCGCGATCGCCGCGCTGGCCCGCTTCGCCGGTGCCGGACGGCGCTTCCAGGCGCTCGGTGAGAGCCCCGAGGGCGCGCACCTGTACGAGGACTACGCCCACCATCCGACGGAGATCGCGGCCACCCTGCGGGGCGCCAGGACGCTCGCGCACCGTCGCCTGGTCGCGGTCTTCCAGCCCCACCTCTACTCGCGCACGGCGATCCTGGCCCGCGAGTTCGGTCGTGCCCTCGCCGAGGCCGACGTCGTCGTCGTGCTCGACGTCTACCCGGCCCGTGAGCGGGCCGAGGACTTCCCGGGGGTCAGCGGCCTGCTGCTGGCCGAGACGACCGCCGACGCGGCCCGGGGCCGGCCGGTCTACTGGCTGGCGTCCTTCGCCGACGCCGAACGGGTCCTGCCGGGGGTCCTCGAGGCGGGCGACCTCTGCGTCGTGATGGGGGCCGGCGACGTCGACCGGCTCGCCCGCCGTCTCGTGGCCGGCGCGGGGGTCCCCGGTTGAGCTTCGCCGAGACTCCCGTCGGCGTCGAGCGCGAGCACCCGCTGGCGCGCCTGAGCACGATCCGCACGGGCGGCGCCGGCGAGTACTTCGCCAGGGTCGGCTCGATCACCGTGCTGCAGGGCCTGTTGAGCTGGGCCCGGGCGGAGGGCCTCGAGCTGAACGTCGTCGGCTCGGGCTCGAACCTGCTGATTGCCGATGAGGGGGTCAGGGGCCTCGTGATCAAGCTCGCCGGGCAGCTCGCGACGATCGAGGTGGCGCCGCCGCGGATGACCGTCGGCGGCGGCGCCCGGCTGCCGGCCGTCGCCGCTCGAGCCGCCCGCGAGGGTCTCGCGGGAATCGAGTTCGGGGTCAACATCCCGGGCACCATGGGGGGTGCGGTGCGGATGAACGCCAACGCCTACGGCGGTGAGCTGGGGCGGGCGCTGGAGTGGGTCGAGCTCGCGACGGGCAGCGAGCTGCGACGGCTCTCGCCGCGCGAGCTCGGACTCGGCTACCGCAGCTCGAACCTGCGCCCCGGCGAAGTCGTGGCCCGGGCCGGTCTGGCGCTCGAGCCGGCCGACGCCGCCGAGCTGACCGGCCGCCTGGCCGAGCTGCGCCGGCGCCGCCACGAGGCCCAGCCCCAGGGCATCAGGACGTTCGGCTCGACCTTCAAGAACCCGCAGGACGGCGGCGAGAGCGCCGGCATGCTGCTGGCGCGGGCCGGCCTGAACGGAGTGTCCGTCGGAGGGGCCAGGTTCTCCCCCAAGCACGCCAACTTCATCGAGAACACGGGGCAGGCCACGACGGCCGATGTGCTGGCGCTGATGGCCGAGGGCAGACGGCGGGTGCGCGAGCTGACCGGCATCGAGCTCGAGCCCGAGGTGCAGACGCTCGGCGATGTCCGCTTCCCCTGGAGTTGAGGTAGGGGAAGTGCCCTGCGGGTCGAAACAGAGATCATGGATCGAAGCTTCGCCGCCGGCTCGGCGCGCGGCCGTGCCGGGCGCCGGCCGAGCCGCGCCCGCGGCCGCGGCGGTGCCGGCGGCTTGGCGGCCGCGCCCCTGCTGCGAGACGGCCTCGCCCGCCTGCGCACGGAGCTCTCGGCCCACCGCCGGCTGCGGCTCGCGCTGAGCTGCCTCGTCGTCGCGCCGGCGCTCCTGGGAGGGGGCTGGACGTGGTTCCGCCACTCATCGTTCGTGGGTGCCCGGCAGATCAGGGTCAGCGGCGCCGGCGGGCCGGAGGGGCCGGCGATCGTGGCCGCCCTGACCGACGCCGCGCACGGCATGAGCACGCTGGCCCCGAACCACGGCGCGCTGATGGCGGCGGTCGCCCGCTTCCCGCAGGTCAGCGGGGTCCGGGCCGTCCCGAGCTTCCCCCACGGCATGAGGATCGTCGTCCTCGAGCGGGCTCCCGCGGGCGCCCTCGTCGTCTCCGGGCTGCGGACGGCGGTCGCGGGCGACGGCGTCGTGCTCGGTCCGGCCCTGGCCGCCTCGACGCTGCCGACGGTCGCCGGCGCCTCGGTGCCGGCCGTCGGGACCCACCTGAGCAACCCCCTCGTGCTCGAGGCGATGATCGTCCTCGGGGATGTCCCGCGCGCGCTGGGCGGCCTCGTCGCCCGTGCCTACGTGGGGCCGCGCGGCCTGACGGTCGCGATGCGCAACGGCCTGATCGTCTACTTCGGCGACGCCTCGCGGCCGCATGCCAAGTGGCTCTCGCTGGTGAGCGTCCTCGCGGACCCCGGCTCCGCGGGTGCGAGCTACGTCGACGTCCGGCTGCCCGGCCGTCCGGCGGCTGGCTTCGGCGCGTCGGCCCTCGCGGAAACCCGGCTCTCGGGCACCGGCCCGGCGGGCGGCCACCCCGCTGAATCGACGATCTCGGCCCTCGCGGCGGGCCTCAAGGCGGGCACCACCCAGCCGGCGACGAGCGGGGCCGAAACCCGCTCCCCGAGCTCCGGCGAAACCTCATCGGGTAGCGAATCGGGCTCCGCCCCGAGCGGGACCGAAGCCTCGGAAGGGGCGGTGGCGACACCGGGCGGCTAGCCTGAATCTCCACCTGAGGTAGAGGCTTGGCGGCGGGCAACCTCAGGGGCCGCTGGAGACTCCCGCGATCTGCAACGATTGTTGCGAGACTGGACCCCGTCGTTGACATGGCGAGATTCCCTGCATAACGTGAGCATCCCTGCGGTTCGGCGACCAGTATGCTGCGAACCCTAAATTCCTACTGAAGGCTTCGGATAGAACCATCATGGAGAGCAGCGGAAGCTATCTGGCGGTAATCAAGGTCGTCGGCGTCGGCGGCGGCGGGACCAACGCCGTCAGCCGCATGGTCGACGCCGGTCTGCGGGGCGTGGAGTTCATCGCCGCCAACACCGACGCCCAGGCGCTCGCCATGTGCGACGCCGACATCAAGCTGAACATCGGCCACGAGTCGACCAAGGGCCTCGGCGCCGGCGCCGACCCCGACGTCGGGCTCGCAGCCGCCTCCGAGTCCCGGGACGACATCAAGGAGTCGCTCAAGGGCGCGGACATGGTCTTCGTGACGGCCGGCGAGGGCGGCGGCACCGGCACCGGCGCGGCTCCGGTGATCGCCGAGATCGCCAAGAACGAGATCGGCGCGCTGACCGTCGGCGTCGTCACCCGCCCGTTCGACTTCGAGGGCTCCCAGCGCAGCCGCATGGCGACCGAGGGGATCGAGCGGCTGCGCGAGGTCGTCGACACGCTGATCGTGATCCCCAACGAGAAGCTGCTGGCCGTCGTCGAGCGGCGGACATCGATGCTCGACGCCTTCCGCGAGGCCGACAACGTGCTGCGCCAGGGCGTCCAGGGGATCACCGACCTGATCACGATCCCGGGCCTGATCAATCTCGACTTCGCCGACGTGCGCACGATCATGCACGACGCCGGCTCGGCCCTGATGGGCATCGGCACGGCCTCCGGCGAGACCCGCTCGGCGGACGCGGCCCGCGCCGCGATCTCCTCGCCGCTGCTCGAGGAGAGCGTCGAGGGCGCCACCGGGATCCTGCTCAACATCACCGGCGGCAAAGACCTCGGCCTGTTCGAGGTCAACGACGCCGCCGAGATCATCCAGAACGCGGCCGACCCGAACGCCAACATCATCTTCGGAGCCGTCATCGACGAGGGCATGGGCGACGAGGTCCGCGTGACGGTGATCGGCACCGGCTTCGACCATCGTCCGGGCCGCGGCGCCCGTCGCGAGCGGGCTCCGGGCCGGCCGGACCGCAACCCCCGCATCTCCGACCGTCAGCGCTCGAACCTCGAGATCTCCGACGACGACATCGACGTACCGCCGTTCCTGCGCTAGACGCCCGCGCCGGCGCTAGCCTGCATGCCGTGAGCGAGCCCCTACGCCGCACGGTTCTTTACGAGCGCCACGTGCAGGCGGGGGCGAGGATGGTCGACTTCGCGGGCTGGGAGATGCCGGTCCAATACGAGGGCGTCCGCTCCGAGCACATGTCGGTCCGCCGGGCGGCCGGGATCTTCGACGTCTCGCACATGGGCGAGATCGAAACCTCGGGGCCGCAGGCGCTCGAGCTGCTGCAGCGGCTGCTGTCCAACGACGTCTCGGCGATCGGGGTGGGCGGCGCGCAGTACAGCGTCATGTGCCGCGAGGACGGCGGCGTCCTGGATGACCTCTTCACCTACCGCCTGGGCTCCGAGCGCTTCCTGACGGTCACCAACGCCGCCAACCACGAGGCCGACCTGGCCTGGTTTTGCGAGCACGGGGCGGCCTTCCCGGAGGCCGAGGTCGCCGACCGGATCGAGGACTGGGCGATGCTGGCCGTGCAGGGGCCGCTGGCCCGCGAGATCGTGCAGGCCGGGGCCGATGCGCCGCTGCCGGGCCGGATGACCGTGGAGCCGGGGCGGATCGGCGGCGCCCAGCTGCTCGTGTGCGGCACGGGCTACACCGGCGAGGACGGCGTCGAGCTGCTCTGCCGCCCCGCGGACGCGGCGGCGCTGTGGGAGCAGATCGTGCGCCGCGGCGCGCACCCGGCCGGCCTGGGGGCCCGCGACACGCTGCGCCTGGAGGTCTGCTTCCACCTCTACGGCAACGACCTCAGCGTCGAGCGCGGACCGATCGCCGCCGGCCTCGGCTGGTGCTGTCAGGAGGACACCGGCTTCATCGGCTCCGCCGCGGTCCGCTCCGAACGCCGGGCGGGCCCGGCCGAGAAGCTCGTCGCCTTCACGATCGACGGGCCTGGGATCGCGCGCCGGGGCAACCCCGTGATCGGCGGCGGGGTGGTCACCAGCGGGACGCTGTCGCCCTGCCTGGAGCACGGCATCGGTCTCGCCTACGTCCCCGCGGAGCGCGCCGCGGTGGGCACGCGGCTCGAGATCGACGTCCGTGGCCGGAGGCGGCCCGCGCTGGTGGCCGGCAAGCCGCTCGTTCCCAAGCGCGGCTGAGGGCCGGCCGGGCGCCGCCCCGCCAGCGCATAGAGTTGGGCCCACCGACCGAAAGAGCCCGCGGACCTGTGACCGCGGGACCGAGCTCAGGAGCTGAAACGAATGGCCGAAGCCAGCTATCCGGACGAGTTGCTCTACCACCCCGAGCACGACTGGGCCCGTCTCGACGGTGACCACGCGACGCTGGGGATCACCTGGTACGCCCAAGACTCGCTCGGCGAGGTCGTCTTCTACGACCCGCCGTCGGTCGGGGCCCGGCTCAGCAAGGACGCCCCCTACACGGAGGTCGAGTCCGTCAAGGCCGTCTCGGACGTGATCGCGCCGCTGTCCGGCGAGATCGTCGAGGTCAACGAGGCGCTGGGCGAGAACCCGGCGATGATCAACGAGGACCCCTACGGCGAGGGCTGGCTGGTCAGGATCAGGCTCGCCGATCCGGGCGAGTCGGAGAGCCTGCTGGATGCCGCCTCCTACAGGGCGACGCTCGGCGGCTAGGCTGGGAGCAGGTTGAGCCGCTACACCGCCATCACGCCACAGGACCTCGACGCGATGCTCGCGGCGATCGGGGTTTCGAGCGTCGACGAGCTGTTCGCCCGGCAGATCCCGGAGGCGGTGCGGCTCCGACGCGAGCTCTCGCTCCCGGCCGGCAGGCCCGAGCAGGAGGTCTTCGAGCATCTGCGCGGACTGGCGGCCCGGAACACGAGCGCCGAAGACGAGGTCAGCTTCCTCGGCGCCGGGATGTACGACCACTACGTCCCGGCCCTGGTCGACATGCTGATGGAGCGCTCGGAGTTCCTGACGCCCTACACGCCCTACCAGCCCGAGATCTCCCAGGGCGGGCTGCAGGTTATGTTCGAGTACCAGACGGCGATCTGCGAGCTGACCGGCCTGCCGGTCGCCAACGCCTCCACCTACGAGGGCCCCTCGGCGGTCGCCGCCGCCGGCTACCTGGCGAAGCTCCACAACGGCCGGCGGCGCCTCGTCGTCAGCGCCGGCGTGCACCCGCACGCGATCGAAACGCTCAGGACCTACGCCCACGGCTACGGCATGGAGGTCCTCGAGGTGGGGCTGCGCGACGGCGTCACCGACCTCGACGGCTGGGCCGAGTCGATCGACGGCCAGACCAGTGCCGCTATCTTCGCCCAGCCCAACTTCTACGGCGCCGTCGAGGACGCCGC